>Ga0209121_10006195_pt1 | contig 10572 bp, 10 predicted proteins | sample Cruoilmetagenom3_FD_187292 | JGI IMG/M metagenome (GOLD analysis project Ga0209121, IMG submission 187292) | Oil polluted marine microbial communities from Coal Oil Point, Santa Barbara, California, USA - Sample 3 (SPAdes) (version 2) | ecosystem: Environmental > Aquatic > Marine > Oil seeps ...
TAGCTCCAGAAAACTATCTTGCATTTTTTCAGGTGAATCACAATCAAGCTCGATATGCGTCCAATGGCTAGGGTCTTTTTTATAATCTTCTATAGATTTATCACTTGAACGAGTTTCAATATCTAACAGACGAAGATAAGGTGCTTGTTCGGCGTCATAAAAGAGTTCTGTCGGGCACATCGTCGTACGACCGGGGCTAGATGGTAGTAAACGAATCCCCGCTGATGAGAAAAATAAAGCATTAATCAACTCTGTTTTACCACGCGAAAACTCGGCAGCAAAAGCGATTGTAATATTATCTTTTTCCAGCAAGCGTAAATTCTTAATCAACATGAGCTCAGTCTCGCTCTCACTAAGGCTCGCATCATCCAACCAGCGCTGATAAGCGTGTATCGACTCAGCCATTGACTGCTTCCACAGATCATAACTACGGAGTTGTGTATCAAGATTCATTTATTAATCACTCATTAAGAAGACGTTTATTCCACCCACGTTTTCAAGAGTATAGATGATTATTTAAAAAATTCTGCTGGGAACTGGGATGGCTTCCACACACTGATGCGTTTGCGCCGGCTGCGTTTACCGTTGATGATGTCAATATCAGATTTTTTTACACCAAATAACGTCGATAAAAAGTGAATCAATTGCTTATTCGCCTCTCCATCGATAGGTGGAGCCTTTAACGCAATTTTAACAGCGTTATTATGCAATCCTATAAGACTGTCTCTACTCGCTCGCGGCTGCAAAAATACGTTAAAGATTAAGGAATCACCCTTCCAGCTATAATATTCAGTCGATCTCTTATCACATACCACGGCTCATAACACCTGCTTCCAAATACGTACCAAGCTACATAAACAACCCGCTTTATACATTAAAGCACTGACCCGCTCGCCATCACATCAATGCAAAAAGAGGCGGCAGTAGTAACATCTTTATGACCTGTAAGGCTAACAAGGCCGCGATCGGGCTTAAATCCATTCCCCCCATCGGTGGGATTAATCGCTGAAAGGGTTTCAACACAGGCTCTGTTATTTTATACAGTAAACTAACAACTGGGTTGTGCGCACTAGGGTTTACCCAACTTAAAATAACCGTCGCAAAAATACTATAAATAAAGACGTTAATAATACTGCTAATCAGCTCCGTCAGGCTCCAAATAAACACAACCCAAACGTTGAGCTGCCCAGCCATCGCCAAAAACCCCAAACCCATTTGTAACAACAACATTAACGCAAGTGCCGATAAATTAACGCCATTAATTGTTGGAAAAATCGGCTTCAACAGCTTTAGGGGCCCTTGCGTTGCCTTAATAATAAAGCTAGACACAGGATTGTGTGAGTCCGCGCCCGTATACTGCAATAACACCCTAAGAATGAGCACAAAGATATACGCACCAACTAAGGAGTTAATGATGAGCATCAATGGGTTAGATAAGTAGCCCGCTGCCATTACTCACCTCCCAATTCATCAGATAGCTCAATCGAACGTTTTTTAGCTGCCAGCACCGCTGCCTGCAAAATATCGCTCAGCCCCTGCTCTTTCATCACACCAAGAGCACGCTCTGTTGTCCCACCTGGCGAGGTCACCCGCTCACGTAACACAGCCGCCGTCTCCGTAGATTCCAGCGCCATTTTTGCAGCACCCAAGGCCGTTTCTTGGGTTAATAACTGCGCCGTTTTTTGACTTAAGCCCGCTTCAATGCCAGCTGCCTCTAGCGCCTCCATTATCATAAAAAAATATGCAGGACCACTACCCGATAAAGCCGTAACCGCATCCAACTCTCCCTCATCTTCCACCCAAACCGTTACTCCAACGGCACGTAACAGCGATTCAACCTGGTCCTTTTGGCTAATATTAACTTGGGCATTTGCATATAGCCCTGTTGCACCCGCTTTAACCAGCGCCGGCGTATTAGGCATACACCTAACGATTGGGAAATCACCACCTAGCCAACGATCTAGCGCATCGACTCGAATACCCGCCGCAATAGAAACAACGACTGGTTTTTTATCGTTTATCGCCAGCCCAGCCGCTTCTGCCACTGGCTGCATATGTTGCGGTTTAACCGCTAACACTAAAATATCCACATTAGCCGCTAACATGCTGCTGTCTTGCGTATTATTAATACCAAATATTTTACTCAAATAGGCCAACTTCTCAGCATCTAAATCAGTCACTGTCATCTTATCAGCAGGATAACCATTACTCACAAGCCCGCCAATCAAGCTAGCGGCCATATTTCCGCCGCCAATAAATCCAATCTGTTGTGTCTTCATATTCTCACTTCACCTTAAAAAACATAGATCCCATTAAACCGTATTCTTAACCCTTTCGCCAAAAATGGCGGTACCTATTCTCACCATCGTTGAGCCTTCTGCAATAGCCGGCTCCAAATCACCGCTCATCCCCATCGACAGAGTATCTAACTTAATATTAAACGACTGGTTAATCTTTTCTTGAGCCTGTGCCAGCCTTTTAAACGCATCACGTTGCTCATCAGTTGATTTATTCACTTTAGGAATAGCCATAAGCCCACGTAACTTAACATTTTTCAACGCCAATATTGGTTCTATCACGTTCGGCAGCTCATCCAAATAAAAACCCGACTTTGTATCTTCCTCATCGATATTCACCTGCAAACAAATATTCAACGGCGCTAAGTCAATCGGCCGTTGTTGATCTAAACGCACGGCAATTTTCAACCGGTCAACACTATGCACCCAACTAAAGTAGCGTGAAATATCTCGTGTTTTATTCGACTGAATAGGCCCAATAAAATGCCACGTAATATCAAAATGCGCCAATAACTGCTGTTTTTTAAGCGCCTCTTGCAGGTAATTTTCACCAAAATCGCGCTGCCCAACCTTATATAGCGCCGCCACATCATTCGCTGGGCGGGTTTTACTCACCGCAAGCAATTTCACTGGCAAGGATCGCTCACCCACTAAGCTTGCAATAAGCGCTTGTTGTGCAAAGTACCGCTGTAATAAAGGAAGCATTATTTAGAATTCCTGCCTATACTTGAAATAGATGCTAGATTTACAAGCACTAACGATAGTGTTACTTTCTAGCTCATTCATTATACAAATAACTCAGCTCACTAGGGTAAACGGATTTAAGACATGGATATTTCAGATTTATTAGCCTTTAGCACCAAAAACAACGCCTCGGACTTACATCTTTCAGCTGGCTTACCGCCAATGATTCGTGTTGATGGTGATATTCGCCGAATTAATATGCCTGCACTTGAGCACAAAGAAGTTCACAGCATGATTTACGACATCATGAACGATAAGCAGCGGCGAGATTTCGAAGAATTCCTCGAGGTCGATTTTTCGTTTGAATTGCCTGGCACCGCCCGCTTTCGTGTTAACGCCTTCAATCAAGATCGTGGCGCTGCCGCCGTTTTTAGAACCATTCCAGTCGACATTCTCACGCTAGAAGACCTTAACTGCCCGCAATCCTTCAAAGAAATCATCAACGTACCCCGTGGTATTGTGCTGGTGACAGGGCCAACAGGCTCAGGTAAATCCACCACGCTAGCGGCGCTAATGGATTACAAAAATGACAATGTATACGAACACATTCTAACCATTGAAGACCCGATCGAATTTGTACACAAAAGTAAAAAGTGCTTAATTAATCAACGTGAGGTACATAAGCACACACACGGCTTTAGTGAAGCCTTACGTGTCGCGCTACGTGAAGATCCAGACATTATTCTTGTGGGTGAAATGCGAGATCTTGAAACCATTCGCTTGGCGTTAACCGCCGCAGAAACGGGCCACTTAGTATTCGGTACGCTACACACCAGCTCCGCTGCTAAAACCATTGACCGAATTATTGACGTCTTCCCAGAAGGTGAAAAAGGCATGGTGCGCTCCATGTTATCGGAATCACTTCGCGCCGTTATCGCACAAACACTAATGAAAAAAATTGGTGGCGGTCGAATCGCCGCATGGGAAATCATGACCGGTACCGCAGCGATTAGAAACCTGATTCGTGAAGATAAAATCGCACAAATGTATTCCACCATTCAAACCAGCCGTAAAGACGGCATGCAGACACTCGACCAGCACCTAACAGAACTTGTTCAAGCAGGGTTAGTCACTCGTCAAGATGCCCGCATGAAAGCTGCCGATAAAAAGGCGTTCAGCTAGCCAATAAGGAGAAAAACACATGGATTTTGATGCACTGTTACAACTCGTCGTTCATAAAAAAGCGTCTGATTTATTTATCACCTCTGGCTGGGCGCCCACCATTAAAGTGAATGGTTCGCTTCAACAAGTCTCAAAAACTCGCCTCAGTGCCAGCCAGTCTTTAGACATCGTCAAAAGCATCATGTCTGAGGACCAGAAAAAAGAATTTGAAGACACCAAAGAATGCCAATTTGCCATTCAACGCCCAGATATTGGCCGCTTTCGTGTCAGCGCATTTATTCAAAAGGATCATGCTGGCATGGTCTTACGCCGAATTGAAACCACCATTCCAACTAGCCAAGAGCTTAACTTACCACCCATCTTAGATGAATTAGCGATGACAAAACGTGGGTTAATTATCTTCGTAGGCGCAACAGGTACCGGTAAATCCACCTCGTTAGCCGCCATGGTTGGCTACCGTAATAGAAATAGCTCTGGCCATATCATCACCATAGAAGACCCGGTTGAATATGTGCATGAACATGCCGGTTGCGTCATCACCCAACGCGAAGTGGGCATTGATACCGAATCCTACGAAGTCGCCTTGAAAAACACCTTGCGCCAAGCGCCCGACGTTATTCTTATTGGTGAAATTCGTAGCCGAGAAACCATGGAACACGCCATGACCTTTGCTGAAACCGGGCATTTGTGCCTATCCACTTTACATGCCAATAACGCCAACCAAGCGCTGGATAGAATTATTCACTTCTTCCCAGAAGATGCACACAAGCAATTATTCATGGACTTATCACTCAATCTAAAAGCCATGATCGCCCAACAACTCGTACCAACGATAGATGGCAAAGGCAGAAAAGCGGTAATTGAAATTATGCTGAACACACCGTTAGCCTCCGACTTCATCCGAAAAGGTGATATCCATAAACTAAAAGAACTGATGAAAAACTCAACCGAACAAGGCATGCAAACGTTCGACCAAGCGTTATACGGCTTCTACGCCAGCGGTGATATCAGTTACGAAAATGCCATTGCATATGCAGATTCAAGTAATGAGGTCCGCCTAATGATCAAACTTGGTGACGCAAAAGCCAAAACCTCCAATAATGACGACGATAGCGATGACGGCATGGAATTGATTGATAATTATGATGGATAGGTTATAGGCTTTCGTATGGCTGCTCAACTGCGCTTTCGTAGGTTGGGCTGCGCTTTTTAAGCCCAACAAAACACTCTTCAATACCTATATTTCCTCAATTTATGGGCTTGACGTGTTGGGCTTCTTGCATCAGCCCAACCTACGTTTTCCCTCGCTACCTGATTGGGCACCATTTGTAGGTTGGGCTGCGCTTTTTAAGCCCAACAGTGCCTTTACCAACAACCAGAGGCTGGCGTTTTTTCATTATTTTGATTTAGTGTCATAGGGTCACAAGACGTATCGCTTAGCTGAAGTCCTTTAGGATCAGCCTCAATCGTATACTCATTCGTTGTTACACTGGTCAGCGAAAGGTCATAGTGAGCATCCTGTGATTCGCCACCAGCCCAACCCAATGCAGTTAGTGAGTTTGTGTAACTAATATTATTAGCCCGCCATTTCTCCTGATTCAGCTGCATATCCAACAAGGCATGTTTAGCATCCGAGCGTCGTGCCTTTTGTGAATACCCCGTATAAGCGGGCATCGCAATCGCAGCCAATACACCAATAATCACTACCACAATCATCAACTCTATTAAGGTAAATCCGTACGAAGGTTTTTTAATCATGGCGCAGCTCCCGTGCATTTAATTGCTTGTAGTTTAATAAAAAGTCAGTCATTTACCCAAAAAATAGCATACAAAACGATAAACGGCTATTTTATCAAGACAAGCGGTATATCATAATTTCAGAACCAACACTATACTTAACCACAACTAGGAGAACTTTGTAGATGGATCAAAACAGACAAAAGGGTTTTACGCTAATTGAGCTGCTTATCACTGTTGTGATATTGGGTATTTTGGTGGGATTGGCTGCGCCTTCTATGTTTAGTATTTTAGAGGGGCGTAAACTTAAAGGAGCAGCTGAAAACTTCCAAGTAGATCTAATGTTTATTAAAACTGAAGCGATTAAAAGAAATACGCCTGTCAGAATTTATTATAAATTTGACTCTGTCGATACCTCAAAATGGTGCTATGGAATGAAAGTCAATGCCGCTTGTGATTGCTTTCAAGCCGATTCTTCACAAGCTGATTACTGTGAAATTGATGATGTGAAGAAAGTCGTTAACCAAGCTGACTATGGCAACAATGTGTTAATTAAAGATAACGATGTTAATTTTGCAAGTGACCTAGTATCTTTTACGCCTTTACGTGGCCAGGCAAACCCCGGTTATGTTGAATTTGCCTTAGCTGATGGCAGGAGTATAAGAACTACAGTCAATGCCCGCGGAAGAGCTACTATTTGCTCCGATAGCGGAATGGGATTCGAGGGCTGCTAATAATGACTAACCAAAAACAAGCCGGCCTAACCCTCATCGAAATGATGATAGCTATGGTGCTTGGCTTATTCGTCACCGCTGTCATCATCACTGTTTTTTCAACCAATGTACGCTCTAGCACAGAAAACATCAAAATGATTCGTCTTAATCAAGAACTAAGAGGTGTTATGACGATGATGGTGGATGAGCTTAAACGCTCTGGGTATTCAGGCGCACCTACTGTTTCTGCTTTTAATGATGACTTCAATATATCATCAACCTGCGTACGCTATGCCTATGATGCTGACAGTGATGCCGCTGAAGGGGACACTGACCCTGAAAATAATGAGCGTTTCGGCTTCAAATTAGACGGTAATATCGTCAAATGGACAACCAGTGGTGGAGACCCAGGTTCCACGCTGGGCTCACCAGAATGTGGCAATGGCACCTGGGACAGTTTAAGCGATACAAACATTGCATTTATAACCACTCTCGATTTCGATATTTCAGGTAGCGCAAATAGTAACGGCGATAGCGGCTTAACCGCCCTAACAACGACAACTGGCGTTAGCGTATACGATGTCACCATTACCTTAACGGGCACAACAGACTTACCCCACAGTTCTGACGCTAATGACCCAAGAAGAACCATTACAGAAACCATTCGCATTAGAAATGAAGACCCTAAAGGCTAAAGCTTATGATGAAACTAATTAATCTCCAGCCATCCTTTAATAATCAAAAAGGCGCCGCCACACTTCTGGTTTCTATTGTTCTACTGATCGGCGTCACCTTAATTACCATATTTGCTGCTCGTGTCGGGGTTATGGATCAACGTATCGCTGGCAATGAATACAGGCATAAAGAAGCTAAAGCCGCTGCTGATGCCGCACTAGAGCAAGCAGGCGCTTTTATCCGACAAAACCCTGATCTTTATGAAGGAACTAGCGCAAACTGGAGTGACTGCACCCCCGTACAAGCGCTATTTCCATGTCGCGTAGGCACAACAGACTATGAAAAGGTCTACAGCACAGTAGTAGGCACAACGACAATAGACCCATTAGCCTATACGACGTCTCTCAATAGCGACATAGACTCAGATAGCTATCTAGTTTTCACCACGTCCATCTCACTAGGCAATATATTGACGGCTGTCGGTAGAGGCTCTAGTTTGGATGGAACCGCAGATTCTTTTGCTCAGGTGTCATACTCACAAGTATCCTTACTCACGCCAGGTGAGATACCACCCGTTATGGCTTCCGTGATTGATATAAATGGCTCCTTTACCATAGTCGCAGACCCCAATTCTGGCGATAATAACGGAGTACCCATTTCCGCTTGGGTCGCTACCCTTGATGGCACTGGCACCGGCAGCTGGCAAACCTGCCAACTAGGGTCTTATAAAAACGGCAATGATATTTGCAGTGAGAAATTTGATGAAACTGAAACGAATAATTCTGGCTGGGGTGGTTGCAACTGTGACACCACAGACTTTTTAAGCACAAACAGTGACATTAATTACGACATTTTTGAAGATACAACCGACTTCCCCAGCGACGTGTTCGGCTACGTTTTTAATGGTGATAATCCTGATAATGTTAAAACTAGAGCGGCTGGGCTTAATCATGTCTTTGCCGATTGCACAGGCTTAGCAAGTGTTGACTTAAAGGGAGCCCCGCTGGTTTGGATAGAGGGCGATTGCACCATCCCTGCAGACATTGGAACTACCGAAAACCCTATCATTCTTGTGGTAGAAGGTTTGCTTAAAATCAACGCTGATCATAATGTTTGGGGGCTTTTACTCGGCATTGGCGAAATTCAATTGAGTGGTGGGCCTATTATTCACGGTTCAATTATTGCCGACTCCACATCCAAATTATCTGCGGGTGGGTACACTCAGGTATATGATCCGTCGGTACTTGAGAGCCTTACAGACCCATCGGTAAATACAATCTTAAGCAAACTAAGATACAGTTGGATTGATTTAACTAACTAAAGCATGACAAGGCAGTATATTATGAATTCCAAAAGAAACAAAGTTCAAAAAGGCTTTAGCCTTATTGAAGTCATGCTATCCGTTCTTATATTAGGCATTGGAATCCTTGCCGTGTCTAAGCTTCAAACCAGCTTAATTCGCAGTGGAGCTAACGCTAATCAGCGCTCTCTTGCTGCCAACTTAATACAAAAGAAAACGGATGATTTACGTCGTTTTGTCCACTTAACGACTTCTGGGGCAACCGTTCCAGATACTTGGTCCTCAAGCATTACTTCGCCTAATTCATTGGCGTATGAACATATTGCTGATAATGCGGGTGGGCTTATTGGCCCAGCGACCGTCACTATCGGCAATATCGATTATGGCCTTTCTTGGTACGTGCAAGATTATTATTACTCAGGAACTGACGCTAAAGCCACCACTATGCCTTTTGGTGCAGACTATCCCAGTTATAAAGCTGTACACGTTGTTGCAACTTGGAGTTCTGTGGGTAGCGTTAACAACGTAGTTTCCTTTGATACCATCATCGATGCATATGGCCCTACCTCAACGGCTCTCGGCAGTAACCTATCTACTGGCAATGATGGCCCTGTTATTCCTTATGACCCTCTTCAAGCGCCCGATGTACTGCCTATAACCATTGAATCAGACGGCCTTAAAAAAGAAACCAGTAAGCCTTTACCTGATTTAAGTAAAAAAGGTGACAGTACCTTGGTTAAATTTGAAACCGTTACATACGCACAAAGCCTTGACACTGTTAAGCGCGAAGAATTCAGAACTCTAGTTTGTAATTGTAAGACAGGCATCACTAACAACGAGCAAATTTATGGCATTACTACTTGGGACGACACGTTAGAGAAAATCATTGATGTCACTTCAACACATACGAATTCAATATCCCGTACTGTAGTAGATAATTCTAATGGCGAAAACCAAGCAAATGAGTGCTTCATATGTTGTCGTGATGGCGACGTCACAACGGGCGCTAGCCCAACTTTTAAAGTCTGCCGAATGAAACGTGTAGATGGTATTCTAAGGCTGTTTGAGCCCTGGAAAATGATCGGCTTCAATCTCATACCCGCCTCATATTTTAACGATAGTGATGGTCTGCCATCGGGCTCGGGTATGACGACGATGATTCAAACCAACAATATTTCAACATATTCAAATTACGTCACAAGTTTAGTACGCAACGTTCTTAAAACAACGGGCTCCTCAGGCGCATACAACAGCTATACCACCGTTGACACGACTTTCGTGACAAACACGGCCACATTCACAAATGGAGCCATAGATCACAAAGAATTTTATCAGCATATTAGCGCTAATGATCGCCCAATGCAGGCAAGAGCCATCTATCTAGATTACCCCCCATCTGGAATTTTTACACAAATCACTAATCAGACGACTTTTTATACAGCCGATACTGTCCCGCTAGATCGCATTCCTTTTTTTGAAGTAAATATGACTGAGCTGGCGGGTTGGATTCCTGATAGAGATCAAGATACGTTCTCAACCTATACAGATGATCACGACAACATTAGCAATGCACCTGGGTGCAATCCCGCAAGCGCACCTAGCTACAGCTATGTAACAAATGATGCGATAAAAAATGGCTGTGAGACCTCGTACTCTAGAGGCAATTTTTTCCCTAAAGTTGTTGGCACAACCACCGTCACGACTGAAATATTTACGAATTCTGATGGTGTTATTGACCGAAATATAAACAATGGCAATACGACTATTAACTCTTCTATTGGTCTAAAAGTAAATTAGCCCGGTACAAAAATCCATAATGTAAATCAAGGGGTCATATATGGACACGCGGTTAAAAACAACTTTTAATTCATTCATATTGACCTTTCTTGACGGTTCCTTTGGTTTTTTTGATGTTAAAACAGATTGATTAGCAGTCATATATTCGGCTCTTAAGTTAGGTCAGTACTGACCTATAGCCATGATG
>Ga0209121_10006196_pt1 | contig 10572 bp, 9 predicted proteins | sample Cruoilmetagenom3_FD_187292 | JGI IMG/M metagenome (GOLD analysis project Ga0209121, IMG submission 187292) | Oil polluted marine microbial communities from Coal Oil Point, Santa Barbara, California, USA - Sample 3 (SPAdes) (version 2) | ecosystem: Environmental > Aquatic > Marine > Oil seeps ...
CAGTCGGTCAGCTGTTTGTTTCATAAACATGATATTTTCTAAATGGGCGCCAATCGCACCCAGAATTCCGGTGACAAATTGCACCCAGATGGGGAACTTCACCAGCTTCTTCCTGATGCAATACTGAATGTTGTAGAGGTGCCCTACGTCATATGCTTCGTGTTCGGGTTTGGTATCATTCTCAGTCATGGTCTTGCAGAAGTGTTCGATATCACCAAAGGTATTGCGGAAGATGAAATCTATGGTATTGGCAGCGAATTCCTTCTCCCAGGGATACTTGTAGTCCGAGTCCTTATATCGCTCTACAATCGGGTGAATTGAGAAGTTAATCGAGCCCATGTTAAATGTAGCCAGCTCCGGTTTAAGAGCCGGGACAACCCTTATCCTCTCCGCCGCCGTCATTTCCATGGTGCCGCCCGTGGTTACGCAGACAATGACATTGCTTCTTGCCTTAATGAGGGTGGCAATCTCTTGATAGACCGCTGGGTCAGTAGTCGGTTTGCCGGTCTGCGGGTCTCTACCGTGGACATGCACCGAAGCCGCCCCGGCATCGGCACACCTTTCCGCCTCTTCGGCGATCTGTTGCGGCGTCAACGGCAAATAAGGCGTCTGCGTCGGCAGGGTAATATTACCGGTCAAAGCTGCGGTTATGATGAGTTTTTCCATTTTATGCATTTCTCCTTACATTTATTGATTAATGATATCTTATGACCCGTCTGAAGTTTATTGTTTTCGAGAGAGATCAATAAGGTGTTTGGTAAGCCTTTCTCTAGTGCGCTTTATGTTTTCAGTTGTCCATTTATCATAAAAACCTCTTCCAGATTTAAACCCAAGCTCACCTTTACTTACCTTGTCCTTAAGAAGTGGTGAGGGGCTGGGAGAATCCTCTAAATCCTGCAACACATTATTGTGAATGGCCAGAACCAAATCTAGCCCTACCATATCGGCATTCTCAATCGGTCCCAGAACCGGGATCCGCATACCAAAACTTTGCTTAATAGCATCGTCAACAGTAGCTGCGTCAGCAATGCCTCTTTCTACAATTGAGATAGCCTCTCGCCACAGGGCGTGCTGGAGACGGTTAGCGACAAATCCTGGGACATCCTTCAAGCATTTGATGGGATATTTCCCCGCCCTTTTCATGAATTGGTAGGTTATTTCCATTGTCTCATTAGAAGTGTCCTTTCCCTTTACCACTTCAACCAAAGGGATAAGATATGGTGGAAACCAGAAGTGTGTTCCAATGATTCTGTCCCTGTTCTTGGCTTTAGATGCTATCGCCGTTATACTGATTACCGATGTATTTGTAGCCAGAATAACATCCTTAGGGCACATCTGGTCTAATTCCTTAAATAGGTCTTGTTTTACCTTTAGGTCTTCAGCCACTGATTCGATAATAATCGGGGCTTTCGCCACTGCTTCGTCTATGTTTCTGGTTGTTTTTATCCTGCTTATAATCTTCTTTATTTCATCTTCTACGCTAGCTTGTCCTTGCAGTAAGGCGGGGAGGTTTGCTCTGATGTTTTCAATGGCTTTGTCTAGTGTTTGTTGAGTCCGGGAGTATAAAGATACCTGATAACCTGCCCTGGCAAAATGCAGTGCCAGTCCATACCCTACCATGCCCGCTCCCAGCAAAGCGACGTGATTAATTCCTTCGGCTTTCATAGGCTACCCCCTCTCCTACTCGGGCAAGGATTGTAATAATTGCTCGGAATAGAGAAGATTACTAATAGTTAATAACCACCAGCATACTCACCGGTTTATTGGTCTTGTTGATTATCTCTCTACCCTCATTGGGGGCTATGTAGACTGAGTCCCACGGCCCCAGGGTAATTTCTTCCTTCTTGGTCTTAACCGTGATTTCCCCGTCCAGGACAAGGTAGTATTTCTCTGCTGGTGTAGCCCCGAATTCGGCTCCGCCCCCAGGAAGGAAATGGGAAAGGCCCACCCAGAACTTCTCAGCTCCTGTTTCATCTTTGCCGCTTAGCTTGAGCGCAACCATCTTGAAATGACCGGGAGCCTCATAGGGCTTGACCTGGGCTAAACTAATCTTTTTCATATATCCTCCATATTCAGTTTTGAATTATCGGGGTAAACAAACAGCTATATACTTCATCTTCCCGGGAGGCAGCCACCATAGGAATAGGTCCTATCGGGCACGTCATTCAGGTCGTCTTCGTCGATTTCGGCAACGCAGTGAGCCATGGAGCCATCGCCCATGTACCAGCGGATCGGGAAGCAGTTGAACCTGAAGCGCTTACCGGAAACCTTATCCAGATCTCCGCCGAGGTTTTCAACCCCGACTATGCCGTGACCCAGCATTATCTTATGGCAGGGCTCCCAGGTGCCCCAGCAGCCGATGGCTTCCAGGTCGCCAAACTTCTTGTCATAAGCTTCTTGGCCATGCACTTTGATGTAGGTAAACTTATCAAATTCGGCATATGCTTCTTCACCGAACTGCTCAATGTACTCTTCGGTGATAGGCTTACCAGAAGCGCCGAGGAGGTTCATACGGGTCATGCCGTTGTTGCCCATAGCAGTGTGGAGAGGATGGTCCAGAGCCTGCGAATCCATAGCAACGCACTTTACCTTTTTCTCTAAAAACCATCTGCCGGCTTCTACACCAGTACCGCAGGAATAATGATAGTACTCTTTGGAGTCGTCAAACAAGCGATGCATGCCGGTATTCAGGCAAATGACCATGCCTTCCAGTTCACCCGGCTTGATGCCTACTTTTTCGCAGGCAGCCTCAAGATGCTTTGGAAGGATCAGTCCCCAGCGCTCGATCTTGATGGGAAGGCAAACGGCATTACCGGTGTATGCGTCAATCGGCATTTCGTGGGTGTAACGAGCTCTTTTACCATCGAACTCGATTTCCATAACATGACGGGGGGCATCGCAATGCGTACCGGTGTGCATCGTGCAGGTAATCTTCTGCGTTAGAACGCCGCCCTTGGCCATGGTGTGCGCGTTATCGATTACCGGCTTGTCAAAATAAGGCCAGCGGGGAATTTCCGCGCTGAAGGGATGCGACAGAGAAACAAATACTTTTTTACCCATAATATATACCTCCTGAAGTTTTAACTATCAAGTATTCTATTACCAAGTGGTCACGCCGCCGTCAATGTAAAGTACTTGCCCGGTAATGAAGTCCGATGCCTTTGAGGCAAAAAATATGGTAGCTCCCACGATGTCGTCCGGCATTGCCCAGCGGCCAATGGGGATTCGAGACTTCATTCTCTTGGCGAACTCAGGGTCGGCCAAAGCAGGACGGGTGAGTTCAGTCTCCACAACAGTGGGCGCGACCGCATTCACTAACACATTATACTTAGCCCACTCGCAAGCGAGCGTTCGTGTCAGTGTATCTACAGCTCCTTTACTGGGACAATAAGCCGCGTAGTCTGTGGGGAGTCCGTATCTGCCTCTCACCGATGATACGTTTATGATCTTACCACTGCGCTGCTTGATCATCACCCGCCCAACCGACTGGCAGGTGAGGAAAGTACCGCGGGTGTTGATATCCATAACCTTTTGCCACTCATCAATAGGAAAGACATCCGCAGGTTTTCGAATCGCCAGACCATGAGCGTTAACTAGAATATCAATGTGAGGGAATTTCTTCAGGGCACTATCGACCATAGCCGCTACTGATTTCTCATCAGTAACCTCTACGGGAACAGCCAGTGACTTTCTACCCCGGGCTTGTATCTCCTTGGCTACCGGCTCAAGATGCTCAAGTTTACGACTGGCCACAACGACATCGGCGCCAGCCTCCGCCAGGCCCAGAGCCTGTGCATGACCGATGCCGCCAGCACCACCAACCACTATAGCAACCTTGCCTGTCAAATCAAATAAATCGCTGATATTGCACCTCCTTTCTTAGAATTTCCTGCAGTTACGCAGGACTGCTGTGGTAGTTAGAAACAGCCAGATTCTGGTTTAAGCTTTAGTTCACCTCTTATCTCTATTGCCTCCAATCTGGATGATTTCATGACCAGAGATAACCTGTCCCAAGAATATCATCGTCTGGTAGTAACTGTCAACTGTTGGTTGGCTCTATAGTAGATTCTGTGGGGAACCATTTTCAGAAAATTTATGGTGGTAAGAACTCCCTGAGCGGGAAATTAGACGGACAACTAACGGCTTTACCGAAGGCTGCCACACTAAGATCAAGATGCTAAAACGCGTATCTTATGGCCTGAGGAATGTCGATGTTTACTGGAGGAAAATGTTCTTGGGGTTTGTACCATCCCGTAGCTATTTCCACAGTATTTTATATAGAGCCCCCACCATCCCCGTTCAGCACGTCAGTGATACATCTTCTTGCCATTGTGAGGAGAACAGCGACGAAGCAATCCATGGCACAAGGGAAAGCTTTCGATCCTAATCTCGGACCAATGGTAGATGACGAGGCTCAAATGCCGATGGTAGAGGTCAGCAGTGGTAATTTACACCACTTGACGGGACGCTATCTATCAGGGTAATGTATAGCAAAAATTTAGGAAGGTCTAAGAAAATAAATCAGGAGGGTAATAATGGCGATCTTAGAAGAACCAATAAAAGGGACAGTAGAAGTTAAAAATTACATTGATGGAGAATGGGTTGAGTCCGAAGGTGAGATTCAGGACGTGGTCAATCCAGTCAATGGTGAAGTGATTGCCAGAGTCCCGATTTCAACCAAGGAAGAAATTGACACTGCAGTTGAAGCGGCCAAAATAGCCTTCCCTGATTGGCGGACAACTCCGCCGGTTGCTCGTACCAGATATCTCTTCCGTTTAAAGGAGTTGCTTGAGGAGAATTTTGAAGAGTTGAGCAGGATACAAACTCAGGAGCATGGAAAGACAATTGATGAATCCAGAGGTGAAACCAGGCGCGGCATTGAAAATGTAGAAGTTGCCTGTGGTATTCCCACCCTGATGCAGGGTTATAATTCTGAAGATATTGCGTCCGGTATTGACGAATATCTTATTCCTACACCACTGGGCGTCTTTGGTATCATCGGACCTTTTAATTTTCCCTTCATGATTCCGCTCTGGTCAGCACCTTACGCCGTCGCAACTGGCAACTGCGTCGTAATCAAGCCCTCAAGCGAGGTTCCCTTAAGCCAGATGAAAATTGCGGAACTTGTAGATGAAGCAGGTTTTCCTCCTGGCGTCTGGAATATAGTGAATGGTGGAAGAACGGTGGTCAACGGAATGCTGGACCACCCAGATATTGAGGGTATTACTTTTGTCGGCTCAACTCCTACCGCCAAGGATGTTATCTACCCGAGGTGTGGTGCCACCGGCAAGCGGGTCATTGCTCAGGGCGGAGCCTCAAACTTTATGGTAATCATGCCGGATTGCAACCTGAGAGCAACCATACCGGCAATGATGACATCTTTCTTCGGTAATGCGGGGCAACGCTGCCTAGCTGGTCAGAATGCCATTATTGTTGGCGATGATGACCGTTTCTACAACGAATTTATTAACGGTGTTGTAGACACGGCTAAGAAGATAGTAATTGGTAATGGTCTTGATGAGGAAGTTCAGATGGGTCCTGTTCGTGATACCGAGAAAAAGAGAAAAATACTTTCATATATCAGTAGTGGTATTGAAGAAGGTGCTAAGATAATACTTGATGGCAGGAGTGATTTTAAAATTAAAGGAGACTATCCCGATACCTGTTTCCTGGGCACAACCATCATGGAAAACGTTAAACCTGAAATGAAGATAGTTACCGAGGAGATATTCGGTCCCACCATGGGTATTATCCGTGTCAAAACCCTTGATGAAGCCATTAAAATATGTGACGACAATCCCTTCCATAATGCAGATGCTATTTTTACCTCGAATGGAAGAACTGCTCGAGAATTCAAGTATAGAGTTAAAAGCGGGAACGTTGGTATCAACATCGGGATAGTGGCACCCATGGCATTTTTCCCCTTCAGCGGGATGCGCGACTCCTTCTTCGGAATCTTACACACTCAAGGGAAGGAAGCCATCCGCTTCTTTACAGAAAGCAAGGTGGTAATTGAAAGGTGGCCCTAGTAATGGAGGAGATATAAAATGCCGTTAAATACAAGCGCCTCGGTTATCAGTTTTGCTAAGCAGCTGGAAGCGGATTCTGCTGGCTTTTATGAAAAAATGGCAGAAAGATATCCCAAAGCGGCAGAGCTTTTTCTCACCTTTTCCAAAGAGAATAATAAATATACAACGATGATTCAAAGGGCATACTACGGCGTTATCACTGATGCCATTGAGGGGTGTTTTGCCTTCAGTGTAGAAACCGATAAATATACGTTTGAGAGAGAACCCGCGAAGGAACTAGGCCACGCTGATGCCTTAAATCAGGCCATTGATATGGAGCAGAAGCTCATCTCGTTCTACACTGATGCTGCCGAACAATCAAAAGCGTTTATGGCAGATGTACCCAAGACTTTTTTAATAGTAGCCAAGAAAAGAAAGGGTCGTGAAGATAAACTAAGAACGCTTCTTAAGGAGACATGACTAAGCATGGCAAGTACAGTTGAAAGGCGTCGCATAAGCTGCCCGATTTATCATGTTAATGCTTATATTGTGAAGTACGATGACGGCTCTCATGTTATTAAATGCGCTAATAAAGAGAAGTGCGGTGATACTTGCCCATATCTGAAGGATCCGGACTACAAATCCCCTTACCGCAGAGCGCCCGAGTATAAGCCTTAGTAATTACAGTATCCTGGAGGTGGACCCCATTGTTAGGACAGGATAGGAGTAATGTTAAGGTTGGGTCTCGCTATCCTCAATGAGTCTGCGGTAGTAAGTTTAGCATCGCCGAAGACCTGCACCCATTCGCCGAAGGCCAGATTAGTCGTGATAAGGGTTGACCGGCGCTCATATCATTCAGATAGCAGGTTGAAGAGGAGTTCACCACCGGCGCGATCAAACGGCACGAATCCCAACTCGCCCACGATAACCAGGTCATCTCTTTCCAAGCGTTTGTCAATAGTGGGGTTGACATATACCAAAGAAGCTTTTATTATTACCTAAATTGAGTTCTTGTTTTCTTTAACTACTAAGGCAGTTAATCAGTAAACATGAAGCGCTTGTGGGACTCAGCTTAAAATCTTTTCGAATTTTACAAATTGACCGTCTACTTCTTAGAAGGAAATAATATTAAAAATGAGGCACGCTCAGTTTAATAATGACAACGGGGGAGATTGAAAATTGGATGTCAAAACAAGTAATAATCTGACGGAGATGATAGGCAAGCAAAAGATCATCAATGAACACAAGATCCTTGACAGGTACTCTCATGATAATAGCTTTACCTTGCCGATGCGGCCACGCTTAGTTGTACAACCCCATAATGCAGATGAAGTGCAAAAGATTGTGACGTGGGCCAATCAAACAAAAACACCACTTGTGCCGGTAAGTTCAGGTGAGCCCCACTTTCGTGGTGATACCGTGCCGAGCGTGCCGGAAGCGGTCATTATTGACCTACGCCGGATGAATAAGATTATCAGGATTGACCGCAGAAACAGGATGGTGCTAATTGAGCCGGGAGTAACCTATGCGCAGCTGCAACCGGCCTTAGCTCAAGAGGGCTTGAGACTCTCCACGCCGCTGCTCCCCCGCCAGTCAAAGTCAGTAATCGCTAGTCTGTTGGAGAGGGAGCCGACACTGGTACCCAAGTACAGCCACACACTGCTTGAGCCATTGAGATGCCTGGAGGTAGTTTGGGGCAATGGCGAGATACTGCGAACCGGTGAGGCGGGCGGATATTACCGCACGCTTGAGCAGCAATGGGAAATGGGCCTGGCCCAAGTTTTCTCCGGAGGTCCTGGTCAGGTGGACTATTACCGGCTCGTTTCCGGTGCTCAGGGGAGTATCGGTATCGTGACCTGGGCATCAGTAAAATGTGAGATTTTGCCTAAGGTGCACAGGTTTTTGTTCATACCGGCGGATAACCTGAAAGACCTGATAGAATGCGCTTACCGACTGCTGAAAGTCAGGCTGGGTGATGAATTCCTTATATTAAACAGTGCTAACTTGGCTGCTATCCTGAGCAGGGATGCTGACGGAATACAAGCCCTGAAAAATGAACTGCCACCATGGGTTATCATCATGGGAATCGCTGGCCGTGACCTTTTCCCTGAGGAAAAGGTGGACTTTCAGGAAAAGGATACCAGGGATATGGTGCAGCAGTTCGGCCTGGAATTAGTTCCAGCGGTTTCCGGCATCGGGGGCGGACAGCTAATGTCAACCATACTTAATCCGTCTCCTGTACCTTACTGGAAGCTAACTTACAAAGGTGCCTACCAGGATATTTTCTTCATGAGCACGCTGGATAAGGTTCCGGAATTTGTCAATACGGTTTTTGCTGCGGCAAATGCGCTGCGATATCCGGCCTCGGATATCGGTATTTACCTCCAGCCGCAGCACCAGGGTACCTCCTGTCACTGTGAATTCAATTTACCTTACAACTCCGGCAACAAGATAGAAGTTGACCGTGTCAGGGAATTACTGGAAACGTGCAGTGAAGCCTTGATAAAGCAGGGGGCTTATTTCTCCCGGCCTTACGGCATATGGGCGGACATGGTGTACAACCGCGATGCCGCTAACAAGGAAATGGTAAGGACCATCAAAGGGATATTTGACCCCAATAACATACTGAACCCGGGGAAGCTTTGTTTTTAGCAAGAATGAAAAGTTGAGGTGTAAAAGAACATGGCTTTAGAGGATTACAGGAATGATTGTACGGACTGCAGCCGTTGCTCCTACTGCAAATGGATCCCGTTTGACCACATAAAAGGCGCCAGGTTTGCCAGGGCCTGTCCCAGCATTGAGTACTCTAATTTTCAGGCCTACTCTCTCGGTGGCAGATTAGCTGTCGCTCTTTCCCTGCTCGAGGGTAGGATTGGCTATAATGACGAACTGAAAGATATTGTCTGGAAATGCCAGCTGGGTGGGGCATGTGATGTCTCCGATAAGGTCTGCCGCTACAACATCCGCGGGCTGGAGGTAATGCGTGAAATGCGCTTCAAGCTGGTTGAGGATGGACAGACGCTGCCTCAGCACAAGCCTTATATTGATAGCCTTCACAAAGAAGAGAATATGATGATGGAGCCCAAGGTCAATAGAGGCAAATGGGCTGATGGGCTGGATGTAAAAAATCTGGCCGAGGAAAAGGCTGCGGTGGTCTTTCATGCCGGCTGCCGTTACAGCTATGATAAGGAATTGCAGAAGACAGCCAGGATAGCCGTCACCATGCTCAGGGACGCTGGCGTCGATATCGGTATCATGGGGGAGAAAGAATCATGCTGCGGAGGTAGGGCTTACCAGTGGGGATATCGTAACGAGCTGAACACATTTGCCAAAAAGAACGCCCTGGCATGGGCTGATGCCGGAGTGAAGACCGTGGTCACGCCGTGTGCTGAGGGTTACTACACCTTTAAACGGCTTTATCCTGAGATAGGTTTCACCTTCGAGGTTATTCACGTGGTGGAATATATCGAGCGCCTTATCAGGGAAGGCAAGATAAAACTGACCAGGAGTGTGCCTTTGACCGTTACCTATCACGACCCTTGCCATCTGGGCAGGCTGGGCGAGCCGTATGTGCCTTGGCAGGGCAGGAGAGAGAAAATATACGGACAGATTCCGGTGTGGAAACCCAGCAGACCCAGATATAACGGTGCCTGGGGAGTGTACGATGCCCCACGGAACGTCTTAAAGAGCATACCTGGCCTAACGCTGGTGGAGATGGAAAGAATCAGAGAGTATGCCTGGTGCTGTGGTGCCGGCGGCGGCGTACTGGAAGCATACCCGGACTTTGCCGCTTGGACTGCCGCAGAAAGACTTACCGAAGCAAAGGCCACTGGTGCCGAGGCAATAGTCAGCGCCTGCCCGTGGGGTGAAAGGAACTTTGCCGATACAGTCAAAAGCCAAGATGAGAAGATCAAGGTCTATGACATTATGGACCTTGTCCAGATGGCGCTATAACAACAGAAAGGAGCAGAAAATGGCATTATCAAGAGACGCTTACCGTGCTTTGGAAGATATAGTGGGCCCCAGATACATCTCAGAAGACCCCGCTGTAATGGATTCATACGCTTACCAGTGGCTGGCTGAAACCGTCCGTCCCAACCAGAGCAAGTTCATGCCCCGGCCGGAGGCCGCTTTGTTGCCGGGTAGTACCAAAGAAGTCCAGGCGATAGTAAGAATTTGCAACAAATACAAGATAAAAGTAAAACCCTATTCCACGGGATGGTACTTTTACGGTGCTCCCCTTACTGAGGGCGTTATCCAGCTGGACATGCGGCGTATGGACCATATCCTTGAGATTGATGAAAAGAACATGTTCGCCGTGATAGAGCCGTATGTTATCGCCGGCGTGCTCCAGGCAGAGGTGATGAAGCGAGGGTTGAATTGCACCGTGACCGGCGCCGGGGCCAGCTGCGCTACCTTGGTCGGCGCTACCTGTTATCACGGAAGCGGCGGAACCTCAATGTACACGGGCGAGCTCAGGGAGAACCTGCTGGGGGCGGAGTGGGTTATGCCCAATGGTGAAATATTAAGAACAGGCTCCATTGGTTCCGGGTGCGGCTGGTTC
>Ga0209121_10006197_pt1 | contig 10571 bp, 9 predicted proteins | sample Cruoilmetagenom3_FD_187292 | JGI IMG/M metagenome (GOLD analysis project Ga0209121, IMG submission 187292) | Oil polluted marine microbial communities from Coal Oil Point, Santa Barbara, California, USA - Sample 3 (SPAdes) (version 2) | ecosystem: Environmental > Aquatic > Marine > Oil seeps ...
ACTAAAATTTTAGCGTCGTTGCCTTTAATTATGGAATTAGAGGAAAGAGGTGTTTTTAATTTGGAAAGCACTATTGGAAGTTTAATACCAAAGTTTAAGAACTCAAATAAAGATACCTTAACCGTAAAGGAAGTTTTGTCTCATAACGGAAGATTAAAAGCCTGGATTCCATTCTATTTATATACATTAGATAGTGTTACTCAAAAACCATCTAAAGAATTTTATAGAGATAAGAAATCAGCAGAATTTAACATTAAAATTGCGGAAAATTTATTTTTAAAAAGTGATTACAAACTTACAATGATGGATAGTATTGTAACAGCTAATCAACGATTAAGAGCTGGTTATAAATATAGTGATTTGTCATTTTATCTTTTCAAAAATTATATAGAAAATTATTATAAAAAAGATTTAAATGTACTTACTCAACAACATTTCTATAAATCTATAGGAGCAAATAAGACAACATATTTGCCATTAAACAATTTCCCAAAAAATAATATTGTACCAACTGAGAAAGATACTTATTATCGCAACCAATTAGTTCACGGTTATGTGCATGATATGGGCGCTGCAATGCAAGGCGGTATTGGTGGTCATGCTGGCTTATTTTCTAATACTAATGATGTTGCTAAAATTATGCAAATGTTTTTGCAAAAAGGTTATTATGGAGGTAAACGTTATTTTCAACCAAAAACTATGGATAAATTTAATCGCCGTTATTATGCTAATGATTTAGTGAGAAAAGGAATTGGTTTTGATAAACCTCAATTAAGAGAGGTTGAAAAAGCCACTTGTGGATGTGTGTCTGATAAAAGTTTTGGGCATAGCGGATTTACAGGAACTTATACCTGGGCCGATCCTAAATCTGAAATAATTTATGTTTTTTTATCTAATAGAGTTTTTCCAACAATGGACAATAAAGGATTAATTAAGTATAATGTTAGAACTCAAATTCAGCAGTTTATACAAGATGCAATTACAGATTAACTTTCATTGTTTTTGTTGAAATAACACCTAGGATAAGACTACTTGCCAAATAGATTAAAGCATATTTTAAATTAAAAAAATTATAAACTAAAATTGTTTGTACTAAGTAAAATAGAGGAATTAAAGTTGTAATAATTGCAAACCTATAGGTGTTTGTAAAAACAATATCAGTAATTGAAGATTTTAAATACTTCCAAATTAGTAAAGGAAAAATACTATTTAGTTTAGCTAATAAATGAAGTGGTAAAAACCAATTAATACTATGCTGTTTAGATAGTGGTTTTATTGATTTGCTTTTATACTTTTTATATAATTTAGTTGCTTCAACGGGCTTCGTATAATCTACTTCAAGTTGGTTTAATTTATTGATAACAGCATCGTAATTTGCTTCATCATCAATATGAAGTGTTAACTCTTTTAAAGCTGAAGTTACTTTATTAATAATCTTTAAATATCGTATGTCTGGATTTTCAACATTGATATAATTATTAGCTAAAAATGGTTTTCCATAATGAATTGAAACTGAGCTTGGAAAATTTAAATGAGAATCATAATTTAAACCAATTGGAACAATTTGAATTTCTAAATCTGGATATTTTTTCAACGTTCCAAGGATAATTCGGGCAAAACCTTTTTTTAAGGGGAAAATTCTTCTTTGAAGATGGTGAGTCCCTTCAGCAAATATTTCAATGGCACCTTCTTCTTTTAGAATTTCAAAACATTTTTCAAAAGTTGCAGTATTTTTTTCAACAGTGCTAATGCCATCCCTAATTCTATAAACAGGAATCATATTTAAGGATTTTAAAAATGTTTCTACTAAACCTTTTTTGAAAGCGCTTGCTCTTGTTAAAAAATGAATAACTCTATTTGTAGTTGTTGGTATTAAAATAGCATCTATTAATGCATTTTGGTGGTTTCCAATAAATAAAATGGCGCCTTTTTTGGGGATATTTTCCTTCCCAACTACTGTAATTTTTTTGTGTAAGAAAAAGATTCCAATTTTCAAATAAACTCTCATTATGTAGTACCAAAGGTTTTTCATATTTCTTCTTTTATTTTTTGTTTTGCCCAAAAATTAGCTAAAACAACACCAGAAAAAATATCCCAAATAGCCCAGAAAGCAACAAGAAGCATCATACCTCCAAGTCCGTCAAAAAAACTAAAAATTAATAATAACCCTAAACCTGAATTTTGTATTCCGGTTTCAATGGCTAATGTTTTCTGATTTTTATAGGATAGTCTCATTGCTTTTGCAAAATAAAAACCTGTTAGTAGAGCTAAAATATTGTGAGCTATCACTAAAATTAATACATAATGTACATAGTTTATAAAAATATCAAAATTGTCATAAAATGCGATAACTATAAAAAGTATAAAAATGATTAAAGAAACTGGTTTTAAAATTTTCGATAATTTATCAGCTAAAGTGGTTTTGTGTTTTCTAACCCACATCCCTAAAAGTAGCGGTAGACCTAAAATTAAAGTTACCAATTTAACTAATTCTAAAGGATCTAATTCAACCCTTTGAAGTATCTCAGCAGTTGGCGCATATAAATTTCCCCAAAAATGAAGATTAAAAGGTGTCATTACTAATGAAACTAGCGTAGCAAAAGCTGTTAAACTTACTGATAATGCGGCATTTCCTTTTGCCATTTGTGTCATAAAGTTAGAAATGTTACCTCCTGGGCAAGCTGCAACCATCATCATTCCTAATGCAATACTTGGCATTGGGTTTACTAATTTTATAAAAATAAAAGTAACTAAAGGCAGTAGAAAAAATTGAGAGATAATACCCGTTAATAGTATTTTTGGAGTTTTAAATAAGCGTTTAAAATCACTAGGTGATATACCAAGAGCAACACCAAACATAATAATTGCCAATGTTATATTTAAAACCCAAAGACCTTCCTTATTGAAATTTATAACAAGTGAATCTAAATTTTCCTGCATCTTAGTTTTTAAAAGAATATTCAATAATATTAGCGCCCATTTTTAACGCTTTTTCACGAGTTTCTAAGTTATCATTATGTATTTCTTCATCTTCCCAGCCATCACTTAAATCGGCTTCATAATCATAAAAACAAATAAGTCTTCCTTTATAAAATAACCCAAATCCTTGAGGAGGTTTATTGTCATGTTCATGAATTTTTGGAACACCATTTTCAAAATTAAATGATTGATGGAATATTGGATGATTATAGGGTATTTCTTGAAATTCTTGGTTTGGAAATACTTTTTTAAATTCCCTTCTAATGTAAGTGTCTAATCCGTAATTGTCAGATATATGCATAAAACCACCAGAAATAAGGTAGTTTTTTAAATTTTCAGTAGCATCATCAGAAAAAAACACATTTCCATGGCCTGTCATAAATACAATGGGGTAATTATAGATGTCTATACTACCAACTTCAACTGTTTCAGGATTTTTTTTTATTGAAGTATGTATATTGTTATTGCAAAAATCTATTAAATTGGGTAAGGCTGTTGGGTTTGCGTACCAATCACCACCGCCGTTATATTTTAAAATAGCAATTTGTTGTGCTGAAATTGATGTAATTGAAGCTAGAAAAAAAATAAAAGAATAAAAAAACACCTTTAAATTTAAAGGTGACACATTAAAAAGTAACTTCTGAATTTTCCTCATTAATTTATTCATTTATAAAAGCTACGCTGTGAGTAGCAACAACACCTGCAGTTTCAGTACGTAATCTGCTTTTACCCAAAGATACAGGAATAAAGTTACGTTCCAAACTTTGGTTTATTTCTTTGATTGAAAAATCGCCTTCTGGACCAATTAAAATAGTTGTTTTAGAAATTGTTTTTAAAGCTAATTTTAAAGATTTTTTTTCGGTTTCTTCACAATGTGCAATAAATAACTGTCCGTCAAATGCTGAATTAATAAACGTATTAAAAGTTACAGGTTTATTTAATTTTGGAAAATGAAATTTTAAAGATTGCTTAGCTGCTGAATGAATTATTTTTTCCATTCTTTCTATTTTAACTGTCTTACGTTCAGAATGTTCGCAAATAATAGGCGTAATTTCATCAATGCCAATTTCTGTAGCTTTTTCCAAAAACCATTCAAATCGGTCATTTAATTTAGTAGGAGCAATAGCTATATGTAAATAGTAATTCCAAGGTTTTTTAAAATCTTCAACTTGAATAATTTTAACTAAACATTTTTTATCATTCGCTATTATAATTTCAGAAGTAAATAATTGACCTAATCCGTTAGTGATAAAAATTTTATCGTCTTCTTTTTTTCTTAATACACGAACTATATGTCTACTTTCAGTTTTATCAAAAGTGAATTGTTGCGTAGTTGTTGTTAGCTCAGAATTGTAGAATAATTGCATTTAAATCACTTTTTTATAAGTACAACGTTTTTTAAAAGTTACTGGATCAAAATTTTTCCAAATTGCTGCTATTGCTGTATTACTTGCTAATTCAGGAGTTCTAATGCAATTTTCAACACCATTAAGAGCGCATGAAATTTGAAGTTCTAGAAATAACAATGCGTGAATACCTTTAGATTGATGTTTAGGATGTACACCAATTAAATAAAGAATAACATCTTTACTATTTTTTTTAGCCTTTAGTAAATGGAACAAGCCAAATGGTAATAATTTACCTTTTACTTTTTGTAATGCTTTTGAAAATGAAGGCATTATTATGGCAAATGCAATAATATTGTTCTCGTTATCAACTACAAATTTTATATATTCAGGATTTATAAATGAGATATATTTCTTTTTAAAATAAGCTTTTTCAATATCAGAAATTGGTACAAATGAAGGTAATGAAGCGTAACTTTCATTAAACAAATCAAACATTTCATCCACATACGGCATAATGTCTTTTGTTTTAGTGAAGTTAAGTGATTTAAGTTGGTATCTTTTTTTAATAATATTACTTACTCTTTCAAGTGGTGATCGGTCTACGTTTTTGAATTCAAATTTATTTTCTAAGTATTCTTTTTCAACGTTAAAGCCAAGTTTTTTAAAATGATCTTTATAGTATGCATGATTGTACCAAGTTATCATTGTGCCAATATGGTCAAATCCTTCTGTTAAAATACCAACTTTATCAAGATTTGAAAATCCAACCGGGCCTTCCATAAACTCTAACTTGTTTTGAAGTCCAATTTCTTCAACTTTGTTCAATAGCATTTTAGAAACTTCAATATCATCAATAAAATCAAACCACCCAAAACGCATTTTTTTTAATTTTTGTTCGTTTATTTCGGTGTAATTAATAATAGCAGCAACACGTCCTACAATCTCATTATTTTTAAGAGCAATAAAAAAACGAGCTTCTGCGTGTTCAAAAACTGGGTTCTTTGTTTTGTCAAACGAATCAACTTCATCATTTATAATTGGTGGCACCCAATATGGATTGTTTTTGTATAATTTAAAAGGAAATTTAACAAAGGTTTTCATTTCCTTTTTTGATGTGATTTCTTTTAGTGTAATCATGCTTATTAATTCTTCTTAAACAATTTTGAAAAGAAGTTTCCTTTTTTTCTTTTTTTACTAGTTTTAGCTCTAGGTGAATTTTTCTGAATCACTTTATCAGAATGCCTGTCTAATCTCCACGCAACACCAATTGAAGAATAAAGGAATGAATAATCATCAAAAAAATTAGTTCTAACTGAAGCATCTAATTGTAAATTCTTTGAAAATAAGTAGGCAACACCAGTACCAAAATGAAATTTTGGAGAATAATGTTTTTCAAAAATCCCTTGATTTTCGATAAAATAAGACCATTTGTAGTCTATTGCATAGGTCATAGTTGCAATGTATGAATATTCATTAGAATCAGATAAAATTTTATCAGCTATTAAATTAGTTAACAAAACTAGTCGATCAGAAAAATCGTTTTGTAAAAGAATAGCACCTTTTATACTCAATTCATTTGCTTTATAATCTTCACTTAAAAAATTGGTGTTAACACCTACAAAAGCACCAACCGAAGGGATTAATCGTTTTTTATCAAAGGCTATTCTACGTTTCCAACTTCTAATTTCTTTTGACTTATCTGTATATTTTTGTTCATAAAATAAATATTTAGCACCAATTGTAAGTTGACTTATACCACTAATATTTGTAGTTGCTTCAGACGGATTGTTTCTAATTTCATCTTTCTGATAGGCAACTTTAGCATTAAATTCAAGTTTTTCAAGAAATTTTCCATATCTAAAAAATAACTCACCTCCAAAGGTATTTGGTTTAGCTAAATAAGCTTTGTTATTGCTCGATCTGTAAAATAAACCAGTTTCAAACTGAAAAACATTAGTGCCAATACTATATGGGCTCTCAGAAAATCCAGGTCTTTTAGAGTTAATTATTTCGGTGTATTGGGCATTAACTATTTGTACACAGCTAAAAAAAAATAGAAGCAATAAAATTCGTTTCATATTATAAGTTGATTAAGATGTCAAATATAAGATTTTATATAATTAAACGTTTTAGTTACTGTCAAATTGTTATTTTTGAAAATTATAAAAACTTTATTAAATGGGATTGTTAAGAACCATAGCAATTATAATTATTGTTTATTATGCTTTTAAATTTATAGGAAAGTATATTATGCCTTTGTTTTTAAAAAGGGTAGTGAAAAATGTTGAAAAGAAAATGCGAGAGCAACAAGAAAATCAATATAAAGAAGAAGCAGGTAATGTTGGTGAAACAGTTATAGATAAAAAACCGACAAACATGAAAGAAAGCAGTAAAGATGTAGGTGATTATGTTGATTATGAAGAAATAAAAGACGATAAATAAATGAAGTTTTCAATTAAAGAAATTACACCATATCTTATAGCAATTGTAGTTTTTGTTTTTGTTTCTGTCGCTTATTTTTCTCCAGTTTTGCAAGGAAAGAAAATTCAGCAAAGTGATATTACTCAATTTATTGGTTCATCTAAAGAAATTAAGGATTTTAGAAAAGAACATAATGAAGAACCTTATTGGACAAACACCTCTTTTGGAGGAATGCCTTCTTATGCTGTAAGTACTTATTATCCTAACGATTTTATTAAAAAAATTGATAAACTGTTACGTTTTTTACCTCGACCTGCAGATTATTTATTTCTATATTTTTTCAGTTTTTTTATATTATTAACTGTTTTAAAAGTAGATTGGAAATTAGCAATAGTTGGTTCTTTAGGGTTTGGCTTGTCAACATACTTAATTATAATTTTAGGAGTTGGTCATAATGCAAAAGCACACGCAATAGCATATATGCCATTAGTTTTAGCAGGAATTTTATTGGTTTTTCAGCATAAGTATTTGTTGGGATTTGTATTAACTGCACTTGCAATGTCGTTAGAAATTAGTGCGAGTCACATTCAAATGACCTATTACTTGTTGTTTTTAGTGTTAATTTTTGGTGTTGTTCAGTTAATTGAATCATTTAAAAGTAAAGAGCTTCCTCATTTTGCAAAAAGCATTGGAGTTTTACTAATTGCAGTACTAATTGCAGTTGGTACAAATGCAACTAGTTTACTTGCTATGAAAGAATATTCGGAGCATAGTATAAGAGGAACGAGTGAGTTAACAATTAACCCTGATGGTTCTACAAAAGAGGCTACATCAGGTTTGGATAGAAGCTATATTACTGAATATAGTTATGGGAAAGCTGAAACTTTTAATTTGTTTATTCCACGTTTTATGGGCGGAACAAGACATGAAAGCTTAGAAAATAGTGAGTTACAAGTTTTTTTACAAGATGCTGTTAATAAAGGATTGAACCCAAATGATGCAAATTATCTCATGCAAATTTCATCTATGTATTGGGGAGAACAGCCCATTGTTGCAGCACCTGCATATATTGGAGCACTATTTATTTTTCTGTTTGTTTTAGCGTTATTTTTGGTTGAACCTAAACTGAGAAATTGGCTGCTGGCAGCAACTATTTTTTCAATATTGTTGAGTTGGGGAAAAAACTTTAGTTTCTTAACAGATTTTTTTATTGATTATGTGCCATTATATAATAAGTTTAGAGCAGTTTCATCCATACAAATTATTGCAGAATTAGCAATTCCTTTATTAGGAATTTTAGGTTTAAAGGCACTTTTTTCTTCAGAAAATTCAAAAGAAATTAAGTTACATGCATTAAAATGGTCAACAATAATTGTTGGTGGTTTAGCTTTAATATTTACCATTGGAGGTACAGGTTTATTTACTTTTGAAACAGCTATGGATCTCCAAATTGAAGAGCAAATAGCAGGCTTTTTAGATGCAATTACTTCTGATAGAAAAACATTATTTATAAATGATAGTTTACGTTCTTTAGTACTTGTTGCGTTATTCTCAGGAGTTATCTGGCTGTATTTAAAGGGAAAAATAAAGAAAAATATTCTTTTGATTGTTTTTGCAGTATTGTTATTGTTTGATTTGGTAAATGTTGATAAACGATATGTAGATAATAACTTTTTTGTTTCAGCAAGAAAAGTAGATAAACCGTTTGTTGCTTCAAGTATAGATAAGGAAATTTTAAAAGATAAAAGTATTTATAGAGTTGCTGATTTTACTAAAAATATGATGGCTGATGGAGCAACTTCCTATTTTCATAAATCTATTGGTGGTTATCATGCGGCAAAACCAAGACGCTATCAGGAACTATATGATTTTCATTTAGAAAAAAATAATATTGAGGTACTTAATATGTTAAATACTAAGTACTTGATTTTTGAAGATGGAAGCCAAAAGAAAGCAGTTCAACAAAACCCTGATGCAAATGGAAATGTATGGTTTGTTAATACGGTACAAGTTGTAAATAGTGCTAATGAAGAAATAAAGTATTTAGATAGTTTGAAAACTAAAAATGAAGCTGTAATAAATAGTAAGTTTGTTTCAAGTGATTTTATTGCAAATTACCCAAAAGATTCTACAGCATCAATTAAATTAACATCCTATAAAGCAAATGAGTTAATTTATGAATCAAATACTTCGATAAATCAATTTGCAGTATTTTCTGAAATTTATTACAAAGACGGTTGGAATGCTTATGTTGACGGAAAATTAACACCTCATTATCAAGTTAATTATGTATTACGAGGAATGGAAATTCCAAAGGGAAAACATACCATTGAATTTAAATTTGAGCCAACAGTAATTAAAAATGGAAACACGATAACATTAATTTCGTATGTGTTATTATTGTTAATTCCAATAGCTTGGTTTTATAGTAAGAAAAAGAAAAATTAACTATATAGAATAGTTCATTAATTTTAAAACCCGTAAAAAACTTGTTTTATTTCTTGAAGAAACTAGGAGTTTTTTATTATTGGTAAGTTGAATTTCTCCGCTATTATTATATTTAACAATGTGCTTTAAATTTAACAATGTTGAACGGTGTATTCTAAAAAATACTGTTTGAGGTAAAATACGTTCAATTTTTTTTAAATTACTAGAAGCTGTATAAATTTTTCTATCGGTTGTGAAAAAATGAGTGTAACTTCCATCAGCTTCACAATATAAAATATCATTAATATCAATAATATTAAAATCACCATTTTTCATTGGTAATGATATTTTTTTATGCTTGTTTTCAATTTGATTTTTAAAAGTAAGATACTTTTCAGTATCGAAAGCAGTTTGTTTAGCTAAAAACTTATCAAGTACAGTTGTTAATTGCTCTTTTATAATAGGTTTATTTAAATAGTAAAAAGCAAAATAATCCATTGCTTTTTCTTTGTAATCTCTTAAGCCAGTTGTAAATATAACTTCAAATGTTGATGAGTTTGTAAAGTAATCAAGGATTTCAAAACCATTGCCATCATCTAATTCAATATCTAAAAAAACTAACTGAGGGTTTGTATCTTTTATAAGTTGAATTCCTTTTTTAACACAAGTTTCATGACCAAGAACTCCAATTTTAGAACTGTAGTTAACCTCTAAAATATTTTTTAGATGCATATAAGCAGCTTTTTCATCTTCAATAATTACAGCATTTATCATACTTAGAATTTAAAAACTTATTAATGGGATTTTTAATGTTACTTTTAAACCTACTAAAGTATCAAATTCATCTGTTATATTAGAAACTAAAACTAATTTTTCTTTATTAACCGATTCGTTAATTAACTGAAGGCGTTCATTGATATTTGAAAATGAAATTCCTGAGCTGTTAGATGTTGCCAAATCGTTATTATTTTTAACTCCAATACCATTGTCTAAAATTTCACAAATAAGAAACGCTTCATTTTCAATTTTAAAATCTACAGCAAGTGTGTTTTTTGCATTTTTATTTTTAAACGCATGCTTAAATGAATTTTCAATAATAGGTTGTAAAATCATAGGAGGTACTAAAATATCTTCTAATTCATCTTCTGAAATGGATTTTGTGTTAATTGAATATGAAATATTTTTGTTGAATCTCAATTTTTGAAGTTCTAAGTATAATTTAGCCATTTTTATTTCGTCACTCAAACTAATTAGATTGGATTTTGTTGAGTTTAAAATTAAATTAACTAGTTCTGCAAATTTATCAAGGCTCCCTTTTACTTCTTTTAACTCACCTTTATCAGCTAAACTATTTATATTTACTAATAAATTATTAATAAAATGTGGGTTCATTTG
>Ga0209121_10006198_pt1 | contig 10569 bp, 8 predicted proteins | sample Cruoilmetagenom3_FD_187292 | JGI IMG/M metagenome (GOLD analysis project Ga0209121, IMG submission 187292) | Oil polluted marine microbial communities from Coal Oil Point, Santa Barbara, California, USA - Sample 3 (SPAdes) (version 2) | ecosystem: Environmental > Aquatic > Marine > Oil seeps ...
CGAAGCACGGTCGACTCGATTATTTTGGCACACTCCACCCGCATGTGAGTGGCCCACATCACCCGACCATGGGTGGCCCATTAAGGGTGCTGATTGACATACGGCCCGAATCGTGGCACGCAGAATCTCCCGTGGCGAACGAACAGTAACAGATTTGTCCGCACATCGCGATTGGAGCGTCGAACCCTCCCTTAGGGCACAAATCAAGAACGGCATCTTTGACTATATCGTTGAACACTACTCCGCAAAAGAAAAGCCTAAAAGCAGCATTGCTCGCGGATATCGCATCCATATGTCCGTTCAACATTTTCTTCCAAAAAATATGCTTCAGCTATACAACGTAGCTGAAGAAACGGTCATTTCGGCTTTACGCCAACTCGCTGACTGTCTGCAATCAGAAGAGATACCAGAGCTATCAAGCGCCCTGCAAAGCCTTGAGCTTGGCCCAAGGTATAGCAGGAGACTCCGTGACGCACTAAGGAAGTCTCTCGTGAAAGTTCAGAAGAGTGCTCGTACTGCCAAGCCAATTCAAGAGGCAAGCTTAGGGTACGGGTTTCTTTCGAGGAGCGATACATTGGCGGAGTGGGTGATCCGGACTAGGAGAGACCTGTCGCTCCATATGAGAAGGCGAATGGCTCGTCAGCTTATCTCTGACGCAGCTCTACGCGAAGCCGATCTCCACAAGCAGCAACCGAGCAAGCACGAAATCGGTCTACGCGAGTCTAAATTGGCCAAGGACTTGTCGGGCGCAGTACAACAGACTGTTGAGCTATTTGTGCAACGTCTGCGTTATCTCGGTCCGCTCAGAAGTGAACCACGCGCCATTTACGGATTTCCTGCAAGTCCCGAATCGAGAGACATTGGCCTCAAGGGACAATATGTAGCATCTGTTCTGGAACAGCACAAAGATGTGAAAGTCACATACCCGGTGCCACCCACCTCAGACATAGAAGTTGGAACATCCAGGCAGGGCTCGCTCATTCAGGGAATAACAGAGTGGCTGAAACACATGGGGCTAGTTGAGGATATTGCTACACGTGATCGGGGCAAAATGGGATATGAGTTGACTGTACATTCGCCTGGCATCAAAAGAAGCCTTGATCTAACTAACGTGGGTGTGGGGGTCAGTCAAGTATTGCCCACTCTGACCATGGCATTGCTTGCGCCCAAGAATGCTGTTCTCCTTTTTGAACAGCCGGAGCTTCATTTGCACCCACGAGTTCAGTCAATTCTGGGAGACTTCTTTCTCGCGCTGGCGCTTATGGGGAGCCAATGCATCGTCGAAACGCATAGTGAGTACATTGTGAATCGCATAAGGCGGCGCATTGCTGAGGCTGAGGGAACAACATTGAGTGACCTGACCTCCATCTACTTTGTGGAACTTGAAGGCGGAGCCTCACAGTTTCGAAGAGTTGAGGCGAATAAATATGGAGCGATATTGGAATGGCCGAAAGGCTTTTTTGATGAGGGCCCCAGCGAGGCGCAGTTGATAATGCAAGCAGCGATGGGAAAGCGCACAAAGTCCCGTGCTGAGACAAGATGATGCCACAAGACAAGTCGAGAGGATAGGCAGAATGGACTTCCTACTTGATCCGTACATACTTGCAGTCCCCGAACTGAGCCGGGGGGCAGACCCAGCTAGAGAATACTTGTTTAGCCTACAAGCTTGGGCAGCAGAGGTGACTGCTGGCGCACACAAGTTCTGGCTTTCAGCACCGATATTGGAGTCTCTCTGTAGGGTGAACCAATATCCTCTCTATGACCAAGTTAAGAGCTTAGCACAGCGCATTAAACACGAGAGCAAGATTTTTGACGCGAATACAGCCTTTCGAGCCTGCGAGCCCATTTTGGTGAGTCCTCCCTACATTGACGACAAATTGCAGAATGGATATGCAATACGAGTGGACGAAGCAACCACAGTCATTATCCCTGATGTCATTGCGAACCGTTTGCACCCAGAGGTTGCTGATGCATTGAGAGAGACTCTCGCACGAGTTGGATATGCGAAGGAAAAACACTCTCAAGAGCTAGCAGTCAGTCTGTTGTTCGCGACAAGTGCATTGGAGGGGCAGGATGACACTGTTGGTGTGGAAGCAGACATCTATGCACCTGATAGATCGAATCGGCTGAAAGTCGAAACTGACTGGCTGCTCATTACTAGCCCTTCAGAATTAGGTGAGATCAAAAAGCTCGAAACATTCTGGGCTAATATTGAACAAGCGGTGAACTGGGCCTATCAAGATCTGTGTGACTGTGGTGTCCTTGACAAAGAGAAACATAAACTCCCAAATTTCGCGGTGGGGGGGCGATTCAGCCAGTGTATCCAACAGCAGCATTGGGACAAGAGACCAGATTACCTAGCAAAGGTATTCCGTACCGCTGTGAAGGTTCTTACAGGATATTGGTCTAGGGGCACCAAGAAAAATCACGAGTTAAGGATCTCGTCCTCGAATCGTAGGCAGCGCATTAGAGCCCGTGACGGTGCCACCGCTTGGCGGGCGCAAGTTACCCGAGGACGTTTGGCTATTCGGCTCCACTACTGGCTGACGCCGGATGGCGTTGTTGAGCTATCCACAATAGGACCACATGAGAACTACAAGATAGCCTAGATCCCGCGACGAGTGATTACAGAGTTCCTGTGGTCACTAAAGGAATCTGCAATGGCAAACCCACTATCCGGCCTCAAGCCCGCGCTCGAGGTGCTGGCACAAAACGTGGACATCCTGCCAGCGACGGGGCAGGCGGTGGAGGACTTGATGCGTCCCGACCAGGAGGAGGTCGAGGATGAGATCCTGAACGGTGATGCACTGCAAGCGGGCGTGCTCATCGAATCCCCCAGCCGCGACCTCTACCGACCGACACCCGCTCTACCCCGCCGCGAGCGTCATTTCTTCCGCTACTTCCTCGACGGCTCCCGCCGCTCCTACTTTATCGGCACTGCCTTGGAACGCGACCGCAGCACCCCCATCCAGATGGCCCAGATCGGCGCGGCAGTGATTCACCGCCTGGACGACGGCTCCGTCAAAGCGGTACGCTCGGAAAGCAAACTGATGCTGCTGTTGGCCAAAGACAGCGTATCGGATCACGTCTGGGAACAATTGAAGGCTCAAACCGGGGAGGATGTACTCCTCGAAGATATTACGGAGGAAGACCAACTCAACGGCCCCATCGCAGGAACCGTGGACCTTCGCACCAGGGGAGGCGGTAAGGTCAATTGGGCTATGCACCGGTTGGAGATCAAGTTGGTCAACTCGCTGCCGGAACGTGGCGAGGACGAGTGGGCGATTATAGACGGTTCCCTGAACTTCGACCCACCCATTCTAACGCCCAACACCATTGGAGTTGCCAAGTCCTTTAGCAAGCGTCCGGTCTTTACCATCGGGCGAGGCCCCCGGTCAGACAGATACCCGCTGTACCGGCTGCTGTCCGGGTTGCCGGTGGCTCACCGCACCTGCGCATTCTCTGCCAAGTCGGGGCAACTGGCTTTTTGGTACGTGCGAATGAGAGAGCAAAGAGAGGTTGATTACCCGCTGATGGGCGTGATCAAAGTGGAAATGCGCAATCCATCTGGAGAGGCTGTGCCCTCGGAGAAGATTGACTTGGTATCTCGTGCGCTGGTCGCCGAACGGCACGTCACACCCCACGGACGCGACCGGCGCTGGCACGTGCACCTATACCCCATCTATCTGGCCGAACAGGTCATCAAGAACCGTTTCTTCTCGCAAGAGGTCATTCATAGCGCCATCCGTTGGCCTACACCGGTAGCATGAGCACTGAGGAGGTAGCCATAATGAACGACGAACAATCCACGAGCGAAGCGCAGGCTGTCGAGCGCCCCGCCATCGGGCGATCATCCGCCACCGACCGCGATCCGAACACCTCGGAGGAGTTTTCCTTCTGGCTGGCTCCGCAGGTCATCGTCAACCCCTTTGACATTGTGGAGGCCGAACAGTACGAGGATAGCCACACCTACGGGCTGGTACTGGGGCTGGAGCACCGTACCGATGCGCCCTCGCACCTCTCCAACTTTATCTCCAACGACTTTGGGGAACTGACAGGCGAGCCCAACACCTTGCGCCAGGGCACGACCGTGGCGCGGGCAGGGGTGCTGAGCAATGATGCCGACATCTATATGCCAGTACCCAACGAACGGCTGGTGCGCTTCGCGGACGAAGATGGCGTTCACCGCGCGTTGGGCATTGACGAGATGCGCGAGGATCGCCGCATCCCGGCCGGGCTGATCGAGATGAGCAACGGCACACGAGCGGTGGCCTACATTGACCTGGCCTACGTGATGGGACCGGAGGCAGCCCACGTCAACATCTCCGGCATCTCTGGCCTGGCGACCAAGACATCGTATGGTATGTTCCTGATCCAGTCCATCCTTCAGAGCGCCAATGCCTCAGACATCGCCGTGATTGTCCTCAACGTCAAGCACGGTGACCTGCTGATGATTGATCAGGCGGTAGAGGGATTGGAGCCAGAACAACACGACCGCTGGGACAAGTTGGGGCTGGAGCCCAGGCCGTTCGAGAACGTCCACTACCTGCTCCCCCACGGCAAGGACACCCTCAACACCGGGATGCCCAATAGTTTCATCTTCCCATGCATCTTCCAAACCTACGCCTATGCCCTTGACAACACCTACGATAAACTTGACCTGCTCTTTTCCCAGGTGGCCGATCCTGCCAGCACGATTGAATCTATGGTCGGCGAAATCACCGTTGGGCTCGAGCAGCGTACAAAGAAGTGGGCTAACGTGACCGACTGGGATACGCTGCTGAATGGTGAGCCATTGGTCAAGGACGGGCGCTCGCAGCGCGTCGGTGACATTCACGCTTCGTCGGTAGGCAAGTTTAGACGACACCTGCGGCGCATCGTCAAGACGCGACAAACGGGCCTCTTCGTGCGCCAGTTGTCGCGCAACACTGTCAACCTGTCGGGGGAGATCGGCAAACTCCAGGGCGGGCATACCTACGCGGTGGACATTGCTAAACTGACGGACGAGGAACAGACGCTGGTCTTTGGCGACATCCTGCGCACGGTGTACGCGCTCTACGCCGAAGAGGGCAGCGAGGAATACGAATTACCCAAAAAGGTCATCATCTTCGTGGACGAGTTGAACAAATACGCCCCGGCGCGGGAGCGCAGTTCGCCCATCCAAGAGCAAGTTCTTGACATCGCTGAACGCGGGCGGTCGCTGGGTGTCATCCTCATTTCGGCCCAGCAGTTTATGAGCGCCGTCCACGGACGAGTGACCGGCAACGCCGCCACGCTGGTCGTCGGGCGGAGCGGGTCTGCCGAGTTGGCCGCGCCAGCATATCGCTTCCTCGATCAGGACGTGCGAGGCAACCTCACCCGCCTGTCGAAAGGAGAACTGCTGCTCAGCCACTCCATCTACCGGCAGCCGGTGAAGATCATCTTCCCCAAGCCCGCGTTCAAGCAACAGGGGTGACACATTGCTAGAGTGCCCATGTCTCCTCCATCGTCACCCGCGACCCGCAAGCGGCGAGATGGGAATGACGATACAGTCACACTAGTTCTCGGTCGGGTCGCTGGCGACCTGGGCCGAGACGGGCGTGGGGGCCGTGGTGACGCAGTCGCTCGCCGAGATCATCTGCAGCCGCAGGGTTTACCTTGATATAGGCTGGTAAGCCTCCGCTCAAAGCGCCGGCGGCATTGTGGCGCTTCGAATTGTTGACTTCCGGGCAAGGTTAGGCTATACTTTTGTTACCGGATACTTCTTGTCAAATGCTAAGGTTTAGAATCACGAACAACACGAATGGGCGAATTTCACGAAAGTAACCCTGTCGTTTCGAACCAAATTCGTGCATTCATCCCTTCGTACCATTCGTGTTTCAAGACTGCCCGGTAGAGAAGCCATCCGTTGGCCTCTGTGACGCGGAGGATCAGACAGTACCAAGGATAACTCTGCCGTCATGGGAGAACTAGTCAACAGCTGCGGCCCGTTTTCGCAGGGTGGTGGGTAGAGTGACAGAGACAGCACAGTGATCAAGACCAAGACCGGCAAGGAACTGGAGCGGTGGGTGGCGGATGCCTACCGCCAGATGGGGGCGTTGAAGGTCGAACACGATGTCGAGTTGGCCGGCAACCAGATTGACGTATACGTCGAACTGGGGACGTATGGTCACCTTCTACACTGCGTCGCGGTTGAGGCGAAGGATTGGACTTCTCCGGTTGGCATTGACATCGTCAACGGCTTTGCACAGAAAGTGAAACTCCTCCGCAGCGAACGGCTGATTGACGAGGGGCTCATTGTCTCTGCGGCGGGTTTCAGTAGACAAGCCCGCAACGCTGCCCAGAACTACGGCATACGGCTGATGGAGCCTGCCGACCTATACGCAATGATCAGCGAGGCAGGGGCACTGGAGCCCTGGCTGGATACCTGCTGGCCGTCCTGGGAGAGAGATCTGCGGGAGATGCTACGCTGTCAGGGCACGGTCAACAGGCGTACGGCCCTAGATATCCCCGCCCCCCTGCGGCGGCAGGCCCTGAAGCGCTATTTCGACCTATACGGTGAACGAGAAGAGCTGACCCTGCGTCGCGACAGCCTGCGCCTGACCACGGCAGGCCGTACACAGGCCTGGCTGACGGCCTGGGAGTCGCTGGTCACCACACTGGTCGAGACGGGGACGTTACCCGCCTCGATGCAAGCTACCTCTTTAGTTGATCCCTTGACCCAGGCTCTGGGATTGCGTCAGACTGGGACGCGCTCGCTGGGTGGGCTGCACGCCGTAGTCGTCGGCGCGCCAGCCCTGCGGCTCAGAATCCCGCCCCACTTCCCCCTCGTTCTTATCGAGCCGTCGGCCATCCAGCCAGGCATTGAGAGCGAGTTGGTGAACTTGAGCCAGGTACTCGACCTGGGCGAGTTCTTTGCCCTGATTATCCCCTTCGAAGTGCCCGAAACTGTCGAGGCCAACGCCAATCGGCTGAAGGCCCTGTTGCGCGTCTCTCCCTACCCTCACGATCTTATCGTCCTCAGCCATGAGGACGTGTTGGCCCTGCTCTCGGCCCGCGACCCGGCCGGGTGCTTGGTCGAGTGCATCTTGGATCAGGTGGACCTGACCATCGTCTCCCCCTTCGTCACCAGCGGACCGGTACCGGACAGGATGTTCTTCGGGCGCAAACAGGAGATCAAGACCATCATCCAGGCCCTGCCGCGCGCGGACTTTGCGCTGGTCGGCAGCCGCAAGGTCGGCAAGACCTCACTCCTCCAGCGGATCGAGCGCATCCTGGGAGGAAGCGAGCAGTACATACCCATCCCCCTCAACTTCCAGGCCGTGCGCGACGACGCCACTCTGTTCGACACATTGGCCCAAGAACTAGGCTTTGCAGCGGCCAACGCCGATCCCCGCGCCTTCTCTGAATTCATCGTTCACCTGCGTCTGCAGCACCCCGGCCGGATGCCCATCTTGCTCATTGACGGAGTGGACGACCTGCTGTCCTTCGATGCCGAGCGGGGCTACGGTCTGAGCGCGATGTGGTGCGCGCTCGCCTTAGATGGAGCCTGTCGTTTCATCTTCGCCGGTAGCCGAGTATTGGCCCGTGCCCTGCGCGATGCCGACAGCCCCTTCTTCAACTTTCCCCAGGAAGTTCGCCTCGGATTCCTGCGGCCGGACAAGGCCCGTGCGGTGGTCAGCGGTCCGATGGATGAGCTAGGCATCGAGTTAGAGCCCCGCCGACCGCTGCTGGACCGCATTCTCGATCTCAGTTCGTGCCATCCCAACCTGGTGCAGTTCTTATGCGCTCAACTCATTGAGCGCATCAGCGGTCGGGGCGAGCGGCGCATCCTGATGGCCGACTTGGACGCGGTGGCGACCAGCAGCGGGTTTGTAGACTACTACCTGGGTATGTTGTGGGGGCAGGCCGAACCGCTGGAACGAGCCATCACCATCCTGGGTGACCCGGCAGGCTTCACTATGCCCGACGTGGAGGCCGCCCTGGCCGGGCGTGGCTTCGTCGCGCTGCGGAGCGCGGTCAAGGAGGCGCTGGATATGCTCACCGTCTACTCCATGCTGACGCGCAAGGGGCGCACGTACACCTTTGCCCTGGCCTCGTTCCCCCGCATCCTGCGCGAAACCCAGGAAGTGGACTACCTGCTGGAAGAGGCCCGCCGTGGGTGGGTTGAGGCGATTAAGAAACCGGGTTTTTAGGAAAAAACCCGGTTTCTGATACCACAAGAAAGGAACTTGCTGATGGGTGTTTTCTGGTATCGTGGGGCCATGCCGCCCGATAGTCCGCTGTTCGTCGGTCACGAAAGGGAACTGTCGCGCATCGCCCGTCTCTGCCGTGGCGAGGTGGAAAGTTACGTCATCGTGCTTGGGGCACGGCAGTCGGGCAAGACCAGCCTGCTCTACCGGCTGGAAGCGCACCTGGGCGACCGGGCCCAGGTGGTGCCGGTCAACCTGCAGGGGCTGCCCGGCGCGGGCCCGGCTGAGATGTTCCACTATATCGCCCAGGAGTTGGTGGCTGAACTGCGTCGCGAAGATCGCCCCACAGATTACCTCACGGAGAACGTCCGCAGCGCGCTCGCGCTCAAGCAACTGCTGTGTGACCTGTCGCCCAGACGTACCACCGTTGTCACCATTGACGAGATTGGGACGGTGCAGCCCCAGGCCGCCAATGATCTGGCTAACGCGCTGCGTTCGTTCCACCAGGACCGGTTGCGGGCTCGGTATAGCGCCCTCCGGCGTTACGTCTTCGTCCTGGCCGGTGGCATCGAACTGTACGATCTGGCGGCCAGCAACGTATCCACCCTATACAACATCTCGGACCATCTCTATCTAAGTGACCTGAGCCGCACTGAAAGCGATGAGTTGCTGGGCCGGGGCTTCGGCAAACTGGGCATTGAGCAGCCCTCGGCGCTTTCCCTCTGCGACCGCATCTTCCACTACGCTCGCGGGCACCCTTACCTCACCCAGCGATTGGGCGGCTTTGTCGAGGCAACGCTGGAGGCACAGGACCGTGTGCCCACGCCGGACGAATTGGAGGAGATGGCTTCTGACTTGGCGGGCGGCGACGCCAACGTCGTGTCGCTGGTCAATGGCTTGAGGGAAGAGGGGTTATGGGCTGAGGCGAGGCAACTGGCCCACGGAGAGGCCATCCCCTTCAGCCGCCTTGCCTCGGTGCCCTGTCGCCTGGAACTGCTGGGCCTGATTCGGGACGAGGGTGGCCGTTGCGTGGTGCGTAACCCTATCTACGAAGAAGTCATCCGTTGCGGAGAGGAATCGAACGCCCTGCGGCTGGAGGACATCCGCCCCGGTGCCAGGGACGCCAAGGCTTACGAGCAATGTGTATTCGAGATGCTGTGCCGCTTCTTCGCCGGGCAACTCAGCCATCCCCAGCGCGAAAGCAGAACGGTGGACGGTACCGAGCGCCGGGACATCATCTTCCTCAACGCCTCATCGCACGAGTTTTGGCGGATGGTCGGCCGGCATCACGCCGCCACCCACATCGTGTTCGAGTGCAAGAACACCGAAAAGCTCAAGATGGACCACGTGAACCAACTTGTCGAGTACCTGGGACGGCCACTGGGAAATTTCGGCTTGATCGTCTCCCGCAAGTCTCCCGAGAAAAACCTGCAACTTAAGGCCATCAATGCCTTCAACCGCAAAGACAAAATCGTGGTGCTGTTTCTGAGCGACAAAGACCTGACCGAGATGGCGCGGCTGGATGCTCAGGGAAGAGACCCCACCGAGATCATCGAGCGCAAGTACGCGGAACTCACCCGCGCGGTGCAGTGAGTCATCCTCTCGCGTAATGAAGGAGAGGCGGCGCTTCGAATTGTTGACTTCCGCGCAAGGTTGGACTATACTGGATATGTGCCAGGCAAACACAAATGCTCTGCATTATGCTCAGCCTGGTCAGGTCAGCCGGCCGGTGATTGAGGAAAATGGGAGGGACGAGCAAATGTTAGAGGGTATTCAATTCGTCACGAACGCAGAGGGTGAGAAAACCGCCGTCTTGATTGACCTGAGACAATATGGTGAACTCTGGGAAGACTTTTACGATGCACTCATCGCTCGCCAACGAGCAGATGAACCACGTGAGTCTTTAGAGTCGGTCCGGGAAGCGCTTCAACGGCAGGGAAAACTGAATGCCTGATTACACCATCACGTTTGCCCAATCCACTCGAAAGGAACTGGAACGGCTCAGCACTAGCGTCGTCAACCGGATATTTCCCAAGATAGAGGCCTTGGCCCAGAACCCCCGTCCACCCGGTTGTCGCAAACTCCGAGGCTTCGAAAACCTCTGGCGCATTCGCATTGGGGATTACCGCGTGGTCTACCAGGTATTTGACGAGGAATTGGTGGTTGACATTGTCGCCGTGCGCCACAGAAGTCAGGCGTACAGGCTCAGGTAGGCGGCAGACCAGGTCGAATATACGGCCAAAACCTCGGAGGTCTGAACGCTTACAGCAGGGAATTGTGAACAGATAAGAAAGGAGCAAGTGAAATGAAAAGTAGAGCTGGTACACTGATCCCCGCGGTGATCCTGATCCTGCTGGGCGTGATCTTCCTGCTGCCCTCCCTGGGCATCCCGTTCCTC
>Ga0209121_10006199_pt1 | contig 10569 bp, 10 predicted proteins | sample Cruoilmetagenom3_FD_187292 | JGI IMG/M metagenome (GOLD analysis project Ga0209121, IMG submission 187292) | Oil polluted marine microbial communities from Coal Oil Point, Santa Barbara, California, USA - Sample 3 (SPAdes) (version 2) | ecosystem: Environmental > Aquatic > Marine > Oil seeps ...
GAGCAGGATGGTGTCAGCGTCGACCTGGCTGTCGAGCATCTTAATCAAGTACCGCGTTATCGCTTCGACTGGCTAGTGCCGGGCCTGCTGCGCGACAAGTGCATCGCCCTTATGAAAGGTTTGCCCAAGCAATGGCGTAAACATTTTGTGCCGGTGCCGTCTTTTGTCGACAAGGTGTTGCCGCTGCTGGTGCCAGATAATCGGCCCTTGCATGAAGGCTTAGCGAAGCAGCTCAAGCGTTTGAGTGGTGTGGATGTGCCCCTTGATTGCTGGGCGCCGGACAAGCTTGAAGTTTTCTATCGCATGAACTTTCGGCTTTTTGATGAGCAGGGAAAATTACTGGAAAGTGTGCGAGATCTCGAACTACTGAAAGCTAAGTATCGGGATCGGGTACAGGAAACCATTCGCCAGGGCGATAGCAGTGCTGGGCTGGAGAAGTCGGGCCTCACTAAATGGGATTTTGGCGAGCTGCCAGCCTTGAGTGTTATTAAGAAAAATAAGCATGAAATTCGCGCTTATCCGGCACTCAATGACGACAATGACAGTGTGTCAGTGCGAATTTATGACACCCCAGAGTTGGCGAAAAATAAAACGCGTATGGCTCTGGTGCGTCTGGCAATACTTGAAAACACGACGTCTGCAAAGTATTTACGTAAGTCACTTTTCAAGGGTAAAGACCTGCAGTTAAAAGCGGCGCACCTGCCGGGGCGTAATTTGCTCAATGAGGAGATTATTTTTGCCGCCTTTCACGCGGCTTGTTTTGACGGGCAAGAGATACCCCGTGACCAGCAACGCTTTGCGGCCTGTGTTGAGCAGGGCAAGGCTAATATCGTCACCATTGCCAATGAACTAGAGACTTTGCTGCTTAAGCTGGCTGTGAGCTTAAAGACACTTTATGGGCTGTTGAGAGAGAATGAGCAGCGTTTTCCCGTTGTGGTGAAAGATATACAGGCACAGTTAGCGGCGCTTTACGGTACAGGCTTTGTCAGCCAAACCTCCCTGCATTGGCTGCGGCAGTATCCGCGTTACGCTCAGGCTGCACTGGTGCGGGTGGACAAGCGGATTGGTGATGGCGACAGGGATAGCGCTGTTATGGCTGAAATTGCCGGTTTTTGGCAGGAGTGGCAGGCATTACAGGCCGAGGCGCAGGAGTATCCACAGGAGATTCTTAACGAGCTCGAAGCTTTCCGTCACATGATCGAAGAATATCGAGTATCTTGCTTTGCACAACAGCTGAAAACCATTGCCCCGGTATCGGCTAAGCGCCTGCAAAAACAGCTGGCTAAAGTGAAGGCAGCTTTACACAACAGCTAGTTAGTAAAAACTTTCTGAACCTCTTACTTGTTAGCAGGTGCTTTACCTCGGTATTATAAATTTTCCGCTGTGCGGAAACTAAGTGCCCAGTGCTCGGTCATATATTGCAGTCTGCATGATGACAGAGGCGGGCTAATTAAACCTCAATGTTGTAAACAATATTGTAATAACAAAATGTTTTAGGAGAACTACAATGTCTGAACAAAAAATCAAACCTCTCGCCGCGGCAGTGGGTGCAGCATTTATGGTATCAGTTGCGCTTTCTCCCGTTGCTTCTGCGGCTAGTAACCCCTTTCAGCTGAGCGAATTGAGCAACGGTTATGAAGTGGCGGGTAAAGACGCCGAAGGAAAATGTGGTGAAGGCAAGTGCGGTGAAGCCAAGCCCAAAGCTGAAAGCGAAGGCAAATGCGGTGAAGGCAAGTGTGGTGGAGCCAAGCCCAAAGCTGAAAGCGAAGGCAAGTGTGGCGAAGGCAAGTGCGGCGGTAAATCGTAACTCATCATGACTAACAAATATCCGGTGACAGGGGCAGGGCTGGGCTTACGGCGCAGCTTGTTAGAAGGGCTTTCGAGCGCTGATGACGCTGTCGACTTTATGGAAGTGGCCCCTGAAAACTGGATAAATGTCGGGGGGCGTTTCGGTCGCCAGTTGCGCGAATACACCGAACGCTACCCCTTATTATGTCACGGTTTGTCCCTGTCCATAGCAGGCCCCGCTGAGCTCGACTGGGAGCTGTTGAAAAATATTAAGCAGTTTATGCGCGACCATCAGGTGCGTTGTTATTCTGAACATCTCAGTTATTGTAGCGATGATGGTCACCTCTACGACCTTTTGCCCATCCCCTTTACGGGCGATGCGGTGAAGTTTGTAGCCAACAGAATTCGCCAGGTACAGGACTTTTTAGAACAACCCATGGCGATTGAAAATATCTCTTATTACGCAGCTCCCCAACAGGAGCTGAGTGAGATTGATTTTATTTGCGCGGTGCTCGAAGAGGCCAGCTGTGATTTATTACTCGATGTGAATAATATTTACGTTAATAGTATTAATCACGGTTACGATGCGGAAGGTTTTCTCGCCGCATTGCCGGGTGACAGAATTGCCTACGGTCATATTGCCGGTCATTTTGTTGAGGCTGAAGATTTACTAATCGATACCCATGGTGCGGATGTGATTGATCCCGTTTGGCGCTTATTAGATAGCGCCTATCAGCACTTTGGTGTTTTCCCTACCTTGCTTGAACGGGACTTTAATCTGCCGCCAGTTAATGAATTACTTGCCGAAGTCAATACAATAAAAACACGGCAAAAAGTTGCTGTTATTTCATCGCCCTCAAATATTGATAGCGATCAGTGTGAACTGCAAACTTAGCGGTTTAGTGCGATGACTAATGTAAATGTGAAGAATGACAAGGGTGTAGAAGAGACCTTTCAAGCGGGCCAATTCGCCTTTGCTGCCCATCTGCGAGACCCGGCAGTAAATCCGCCCCCGGCTGATATTGAAGACCGCCGCGTGGCCATTTATCGGGATCTTATCTACAACAATGTTGAGTCCTTTTTAAGCAGTGGCTTTCCCGTATTGCGCAGTTTAATGAGTGATGATAACTGGCATCAGTTAGTGCGTGGGTTTGTCAGAGATCACCGTTGCCATACGCCTTATTTTCTTGAGATTAGCCAGGAATTTCTACTTTATTTGCGCGAAGGCAAAGCCTGTATCCCGGATGATTTGCCTTTTATTCTCGAGCTGGCTCACTATGAATGGGTTGAACTGGCTCTCGATGTGTCGCCCGAAGTATTACCAGACATACTGCCAGAACAGGTGAGTGACTCTGATCAAGGCCTGTCATTACTCGATGCCAGCCTACAAATTTCACCCCTGGCCTGGCGCTTAAATTACAACTACCCAGTACATAAAATTAGTTTTGATTATCAGCCGTTGGAGGCACCATCGCAGCCAACATCACTGGTGGTTTATCGCGGTCCCGATGAGAAAATACACTTCTTTGAAAGTAATGCGGTCACCATGCGCTTGCTGCAATTGCTTGAAGATGGTCAGCGCAATGCTCGACAGGCTCTTGAGCAGGTGGCGCTGGAATTACAACACCCTGAGCCTGAGACGCTAGTCACCATGGGTGAAAGTATTATTCAGCAGTTGCTCGATCTCTCCATTCTCTACGAAGCCTAAAGCCCCCTGTCACTAAACTGTCATAAAAAAGTAAGCCTCCTGTCATATTGAATTCCCACAATACGCCCAGTTCAAAGAAGAGGCCTAAAGCCTTTTATTACTAGCGTATTTGTCCAATTTAAGAGGGGACTATGATGAGAAAAACCACTTTGGCCGCAGCTGTTGCATCGGCGCTGGCACTTCCTGTTTCTGCTTATGCTGTCGGCCCAATCGACGGCAGTGTTTACGGTAAGGTAAATATTAGTGTTGTTAACGATGACAATGGCACTGATGATCAAATGCAATTAAACAGCAATGCATCGCGCATTGGTGTTAAGGGTAAAGCTAAACTGACGGATACACTTTATGTTATTTATAAAGCGGAGTATGAGTCCTTTTGGGATGATGGTGAAAAAGACGGCGATACGTTTTCTCAGCGCAATATCATCGGTGGTTTGAAAGGTGACTTCGGTACAGTTTGGGGCGGTAAGCACGATACTCCCACTAAGCTGGCACAGAAGAAAATTGATCTCTTCAATGATCTTGAAGGTGATATTAAGAATGTGATGGCCGGTGAGACCCGCGCCTCCAACATCGTCAATTACACCACGCCCAACTTTAGTGGTTTTTCTGCCTCTGTCGCGACTATCTTCGGTGAAGACCGTACTGACAGTGATAAAGATGGCTTCTTTGATAGCTATTCAGCGCTAGCGCAATATGAAACTGATGGCGTCTATGTGGCCGTAGCTGTTGATGAAAATGTTAAGTCGGGTAGTAAGTCTCAGGGTACGGACGAAAAGGATTACGTCAACATCCTACGTGTTGTCGGTCAATTCCCCATCGGCCCGGTTACTTTGGGTGCTATGTGGCAAAATGCTGAAGAAGGCGACAGTGCTAAGACTGGTGTAAAACTGGACGAAGATAGCTGGCATGTCAGCGCCAAGTGGAAAGTGGGTAACGGATACACTTTGAAAGCTCAATATACTGAGTCAGATGATGATGAGTCAGGTAACGATGCTGACATGATGTCTTTCGGTGTTGATAAGAAGCTGGGTAAGAAAACAAAGCTTTTTGCTTTTTACACTACACTTGATGAAAGCACAGAGACGGATGACTCCGACTGGGTTGGTGTTGGTCTTGAGCACAAGTTCTAAGCTGAGTAGCTGATACGTAGCACCTTTTGGTGTTGCGTTTAACAGCCGGGGGTTTTAAGATTCCCGGCTGTTTTAGTTTGTATGATGATGGTGTGATAGAGGTTTTGCATTGATGAAAGTTTTTTTGGTTGCGTCCCTGTTGTGTTGCGTTTTGTATCCTATAAGCCTGTTAGCAGCTAGTGCCGATAAGAGCGCCCCTGCGACTCAGGTCCGCTGTGAAGAGAGTGTCGATGAAGCTGATGATATGAACTTTGCCGACAATATTATTGAATGTAACGAAGAGGCGGTCGTTATTTATGATCAGGAATCTCGCCAAAAATTTCTGAACCGTAAAGCTTTGCCTCTTAAAACCTATGAAAATCAACAGCGTCATGGGGTGAGCACTGCCATTGTTGATGAGCCAGTTCACTTACCGGGTACCACCTTTATCATTCGCGCGGCCTATAAGCTCGAGGCTCCCCAACTAGGCCTGATTTCACTACACCAACAAATGGCCACCTATTGTCCACAGGGCTGGGAGCTGGATAGACAGTGGAGCAGTCCCATAGCTGCCGATTATTATCTACACTATGAATTTACCTGTGCGGATATCGCTCAATAAGCACGCTAAGATTTCGAGTGATTTGTCGTTGCAGGCCTGAGTGAAAACTATTAGCAGGTGATATTAGATACAAATTGAGTTATTTAAGCCTTGCATTAGCGGGGCTTTTTTGTGTCTGCGTCTTAGCTTCATAATACGTACTTGTTATCAGCTATCATCAAGCGACAAGGTTGACTAGAATGGGCCGCGGTTTACACTTGAACATATATTCAATGACATGGTGGTGTAGTAGATGTTGATAGAAAGACGCGCGCTGAAAGGCCTACTGTTGGCCGTTTTGTTGTCACCCGGGGTGGTTGTGGCGGGTTCCGATCAGGAGGATCCCTTAGAAAGTTATAACCGTGTTATGTTTTCTTTCAACGACAAGGCTGATCACTGGGTATTAAAGCCTGTAGCGAAGGGCTATCGGTATGTAATGCCAGACTTTTTCGAACGCGGTGTGTCTCGCATGTTTTCCAATCTTGGCGAGGTTCTCAATGTTGCTAATGACCTGCTACAGGGCAAAGTAGGACAGGCGGGCAATGATGGTGGTCGTTTGCTGATTAACTCGACAATCGGCATTGCTGGTTTTTTCGACGTGGCAAAGCATGCTGGCCTCGAAAGGTCAGACGGTGAAGATTTCGGGCAGACCTTCGGGGTGTGGGGTGTTGGTGAAGGGGCCTACGTGGTTTTACCCTTTTTGGGGCCAAGTACCTTAAGAGATGCACCTAGCTTGTTACTTGATAGTGTTTTCAACCCCATTGGTGAAGTCGATCACGTGCCCACCCGCAATCAACTGTATGGTGCCAGGGTCGTCTCTGTTAGAGCTGATTTACTTGAGGCTGAAAAGCTGGTTAAAGGTGACAAATACACGTTTGTCAAAGATGTTTACTTACAGCGCCGACAATTTTTAGTCAATGATGGTGACGTTGAAGACGACTTTGGTGATGATGACTATAATTAACCAATATTCAGTGGCCATTATCGATGCTCAGCAAAGAGGTATAGAGGTGTCAAATAGCCGCGCCTTAATTGTTTCCTCGAATTTTGAGAGCAGGGAGCAATGGACGAAAGATCTGCAGTCAGGAGGCTGGCAGGTACACTGCGTTGCAAACCGGGATGAGGCGCTTGTTGCCATCCCCGGTTTTCTCCCCGTATTGATGTTGCTTGATATACAGGCTAAGGAGCATGTGAGTGAGGTCGATGAAGACTTTGCTAAGCGCTGTCGCGATTCTGGCCTGGCTGTTATTGTTGTTTTTGCCGACCCGACACCTGAGGATATCGCCGTAAGCTTTCGCCGTGGCGCCATAGATGTGTTGATAGAACCCTTCAATAAGGATGAGCTGTTTCAAGCTATTGCTCGAGCGGGGGACTTTAAGGATTTATATCAGCAGAATATAGGCTATCGAGGCCAGCTAGAACGGGCCAATAGAGAGTTGCAGGACAGCCTGAATATTCTGCGCATGGATCAAATGGCGGGTCGCCAGGTACAACTTAACTTGCTACCCCGAGGCCCACTTAGCCTGGGTGAATACACCGCCTCCCATAAAATTGTCCCCTCTCTCTTTCTCAGTGGTGACTTTGTCGGTTACTCTGTCGCCTTCGACCGATTTTTGCTTTTCTATGTGGCGGATGTGTCGGGTCACGGCGCATCTTCGGCCTTCGTCACCATCATGCTGAGTTACATTATTCGCCAGATCATCCGCCGACATATCAATGAGGGTGACCCATTGGCCTTGTTAAATGCACCCGAGGGGCTGATAGAGCATGTTAACCGGCATATTATGGCGCTGGAACTCGATAAACATTTGACCATTTTTGCTGGCTCTATTGATACCGAACGACATGTACTGCGCTATGTTATGGGTGCGCAACTACCTTTGCCGATAGTAATTACCGAAGATAAAGTCGCCTTTTTACCCGGCAAAGGTAAACCGGTAGGTTTGTTTGATGACGCTAGCTGGGCCATTGAGGAAATGACACTCCCTGAGAACTTCACCTTACTTGTTGTTTCAGATGGTTTGTTTGACTGCGTCAAAGGCGACTCAATGGAAGAAAAAGAGCAGACGATATTAGCGGCCTGCGAGCGCGTTGGGCCAGCAGGTGGGCACGATGCCATCTGCCGAGAACTGGGCATTGATGCGATAGAGAATGCACCGGATGATGTGTCAGTGATGACGGTAATCAGACAGCGTGGATAAAGGCAAAATTTTTGTTGGCCGGACTAATGGCAATTATCTCATCCGAATGAGCGGTGATGTCAGGGTCACTTTGTGTGCCTCGCTTAACCACTATGTGGAGAGCATATTCGGTGATCGCAATGTAAAAAGTGTCTTGGTCGACCTACTTGAAACACAAGGTGTTGATAGCACGACATTGGGTTTATTGACAAAGTTGGCGCTGCTAAGTAAGCGCTACTATGGCATTGTGCCGCTGTTATTTTGTGATAACCCCGATATTTTAAAGACCCTCGAAGCGATGTCCCTCGATGAGCTGTTTACGGTTATTCGTGAGGCGCCGGCAGGCAGTGATAAAGCAGGGCCGCTGGATGAACTGACCTGTGACAAAAGCGATGAAGCTGAAGCTCGACGCAGTGTGTTGGAAGCCCATCGCCTGTTAGTTGAGGTTAATCCCCAATGTGAACCCGAGTTTATTGACTTGATTAGCTATCTTGAAGATGAGGTTAGCAAGCAGAGTTAAAGCTAGACGATGGATTATGGCGGCTGGCTATGGTGATGGCTTATGGTTCTGATATTCTTTATTCACCGTGATATTCCCATCTTCTGAAATACTTATTGTCGATATTTTATTGGTCTGTGCACCAGTAAGATTGACCTCAGAGATGGCCCATAACTGGAGTAGATCACTGTTCTGAACGGGCGGCAAAGCTTTACGGCGATCCATACCCTTAAAGCGGGTGAAATTGTACAAAGCCCAAATAGCCAAGGTGCCAGTAAGGGCTAGAGTAACAGCGATAAACACCGGTAACACATCAAGAAATGCGTCCAGGCCATCGACAATGAGCATTTCTTGTTCGAAAAACTTTAGCTGGAGCCACCAGCCTGCCAGGGTGATAAGTGGTACCCACAAGTAAAACCAAATAATCCAAAAAATTAATGTAATAAGAGTAGAGCTATATTTTAACCTCAGGGTCTGAAATTTCGGTGTGTCAATAATAAAATTATTTTTCACGGATCCCCCTATCGGGGCTGACCCAGGTGGCATTTTCGCCTTTCTTTCTGAGCAGTGCGCGGGGTAAACCGAAAACCACGGCAATTACGTTAATCAGCCAATAGGCGATAGGAAACCAGATCATCCAGTAATAGTATTTCCAGATATTTTTTTCATAATTGGCTTCAATATAAAGACTCAGTGCAAATTGTATAAGGCAGGTAATACCCAGTAACACTCCGCCCCAGCTAGGCAGTAAGCTGTGAACTCGAATTTCAGGGGGGACGTCAAGAAACAGGCCTAGCAAGTACAGTAGCATTGTCACGACGATGCTGAATGACCAAAATACACTGGTTATAAATTCAATATAAACCATCCACATACGCCGAGATTTCCATACACCGAGTTGCTTGAAGTTTTTTAATAAGACTTCAATGCCGCCCTGAGCCCAGCGTATCCGCTGGCGCAGCAGACCGGTGTAGGTCTCCGGCATTAATATCCAACAAGTTGCCTTTGGTTCGAAACGAATATCCCAGTGATCGAGCTGGAGCTTCCAGCTAACATCGATATCATCGGTAATCATGTCGGTCGACCAATAGCCGACCCGGTGGAGAGCTGCTTTTCGAAAGCCGGCAACAACTCCGGAGACGGTAAATACCCGCCCGTAAATTCTCTGGGCACGTTTAATTAGGCCGATAATGGCTGAAAATTCCCCAACCTGTATTTTCCCTAATAGCGATGAGCGTGTTCTTATTCGGGGGTTTCCCGTTACTGCACCAACTCGGGGCCCATGAATAAAGTGGGGCATAATGCAGGCTGCAGCATCTTCATCAAGGAGGGCGTCGCCATCAATGCAAATAAGAAACTCTCTCTTTGAAGCCATGGCTCCCATATTCATAGCGGCAGCTTTACCCATGTTTTTTTCAAAGTGGATAACGCGTACTTGCTCGTGCTGTATTGCCAGCTGGTCGAGAATTTCCTTCGTTGTATCGGTGCTGGCATCATTGATGGCGATAATTTCAAAGTCGGGATAATTTTGGAGAAGAAGTTGCTCGATTGTTTCGCGGGCGTTATCACCTTCATTATGACAGGGCACAATAATGCTAATGGGTGGTAGTGGCTCTTGAAAGTTTGTAGTGTTTTTGAGTTCTTTTCTTTCCCAGTGAAAATAGTAAATAAGTGCGCCAGCCATCCATAAATAGGCCATAAATAATGGATAATAAAGAGCGAAGCCGAAAAGTATGCGGCTAATGGTAGAGAGTTCAATCATCGCGTTACAAGGCCAAAGGCGAAGTGTTTAGAGAAATGTTGGATCTTACTGTGTGTAAGTTAGGATGGTTCTCTAAAAAATTATCGGGATAATAGCCAAGATGCCTTACACCCAGTCGCATAAGTAGGCGGAATTGGCTTGCAAGGGTATCGTTTGGTATAGGAGTATTTGTACGCCAATCAACAGATTGAAGTTCAAATAGTGTTTTGTTAAATTTCGGGTCGTGAATGGCGGCACGCTGGATTAGGCCTGATAGCCATTGTGTAGGGTTATTTGCCTGCTCCATATAGGGCATTGCCATAATGGCTGTGTAATCATAAGTCTTTAACATTTCGGCATAGTCTTGATTAAACCACTCTTGGCTGTTCTCATCTAAAATGACATTAGCGTAAATATTACGGGCTGTTTTTATATCGGGACGGTAATACTTCACCTTATTCGTAAGCGCCACCGTGAGCTGGGTTATTGTGTGAGTTTTTACTGCCTGCCATTCACGTTTTAGAGGCCCTCTTAAATGCTCAACACTTATATTTTGAATGCCAAAAATACCGGCAGCGGAACGAAGAGCAGCAGGGCTGAAATCCTCATAGTCACTTAAATAGGCATCGTCGTGAAAGAGAAGCCCTGAAAAATTAGTATGTAATGCTAGATCCTCATATATCTCCTCAATAAGATTTTTAGCATGGCTGTTAAACGGTGAAAGCCTTAAATATCCCGTTGTATTAGTCGCTACCTTACCTTTCACCAGGCTCTGTACACGAAGTTCCTCTGTACCCGCTATGAGGAAGGAGAGCACTGGCATCCAGGCATAGACATTGACATTACTGCGTGTCTTTAACTGCCAGGCAACACGGTTAAAGAGGTCGCGCCTGACAGGCAGGTGTCGATTGGGGAAGTACAGGGCATCGGCATTACCGTC
>Ga0209121_10006200_pt1 | contig 10569 bp, 12 predicted proteins | sample Cruoilmetagenom3_FD_187292 | JGI IMG/M metagenome (GOLD analysis project Ga0209121, IMG submission 187292) | Oil polluted marine microbial communities from Coal Oil Point, Santa Barbara, California, USA - Sample 3 (SPAdes) (version 2) | ecosystem: Environmental > Aquatic > Marine > Oil seeps ...
TGTTTAAAACGATAACCAGTTAATCAGTTAAACACTCAAACGAGGGAACGGTATGAGTAAGTTAGAAGAAGCGATGGGCAAGAAGAACCGAGCACTGTTCAGGGCGGTGTGCGATTTTTTTAAGGACAACGATGAGACCGTTGAGATAGACGAGGTGGTTGTTCTGGCGGTTGATCAGAGCGGTGAAGTCAACATATTGTCGAATTTGAAAGATGTCATCGACATGTTATGCGTCGTTGCCGAGAGTCACGACATGCTTCTTGAGGTTCGTCAACAGAACTTATTATCAAAAAACAGCATCAAGGATGAGGATTTTGCCAAGGATGGCGAATTTAATTCAAACGGCGACCCCAGCATTGGTGTCGCAGGTAGCGAGGGAATCGCACCTGGAAGCGGAGGTCGGTCGCGCCTTAATTAAGGCCTACCCCACCCGCAACTGGCTGGTTGATTCGGATGTTCCCAACCGCGTACTGACTGTCCACTGTACGGACATTTCAGCGCGCTGGGGCATGGTTGTGCATCTGACCCGCTCCAATCGGGAGACGGTGCGTCGCAGTGTCCGTGCCGGTGGCGAGATACTGGAGCGTTATCGCCTCAGTCGTCAGCGTCAGGCCAGCAACGACGACGCCCTGAGTTTGCCCCACCAGATCAACGGTGAGGTGCGTCATGCACCACGGGGAGAACGGCAGTGAGCGTCGAACAGGATGCTTACGAGTACGGGGCAGGCCCGTATGTCGAACCGCCTAACAACCCACCACCGCCGGAGATTGACGACCGTGACGAGTCGCTGAGGTCGGCGGATGATGACGCCTCGACAACCATAGGCGAGGGCGATGCCGAGCATGACAGTGAGACGCTGTGGTTACAACGTGCGCGCACGACCTACGCCAACTCTACCGATTACATTACCAACTCCCTGCGTCACACCTGGGAGCGTAACTGGCGCTTGTTCCGCAACCAGCACCCCAACGATAGCAAGTATTTTTCAGACACCTACCGGGGGCGCTCACGCACTTTCCGCCCCAAGCTTCGATCAGCTTCGACACAGCGCATCGCCGCCTTGTCAGCCGCACTGCACTCTAACGATGACATCCTGGATGTTAGCGCACGCGACTCGACCAGTAATGAGGCTAAGGCGAATGCCGATGTGATGAAAATTCTCATGCAGTATCGCCTTGAGAATGATCTCGACTGGTTTATGTTGTCGCTGGGAGCCTTCCAGTCCTGTGACATTTACAATGTCTGTATCTCCCGGCAGGAGTGGCGCTATGAGGTGCTGGACACCTCGACCTACGAACAGGCGCGAGACGAACAGGGTGAACCGCTGTACGACGACGATGGTACACCACTGGGCTACCGCGAGGAGTCGAGCGAGTTGCTGGAGGATCGCCCTGTTAGTCAGTTGGTGAGACCCGAGAACTTCCGTTTCGACCCCAACGCAGACTGGATCAACCCGCTAAAAGATAGCCCTTATTTGATTGAGAACATGCCCATGTTTGCCGGGGATGTGCTCACACGCATGGAAACGATCAACCCTTTAACGGGGGCACCACCCTGGCGCAAACTCACCCTGTCGCAGATTGTTGCCGCAGGCCGTGAGGATCAGACCGATGCCGAGACGGTACGGCTGGCACGGGAGGGTGATGAGCGACGTGATCCGGCGGATGTGCAGAGTGATCGCGAGGATACGCTGGTCTGGGTGCGACGTTATATTATCCGTGAGGGTTACAAGGACTGGACGTTTTACACGCTGGGCGGCACCTACCTGCTGACCGAGCCGACACCGCTGGATAAGGTGTCGAAGATTGGCCGTAATTATGTTATCGGCATGAACAGCCTTGAGGTGTTCCGCAACTACCCTGGCTCTGCTATGGAGCTGGGTGCGGATTTGCAGGAGGACATCAACGACCTGGCCAACCAGCGTTCAGATAACGTTAAGCTGGTACTCAACAAGCGCTACTTTATCAAACGCCAGCGTCAGGGTTCGCTGGACTTACAGGCATTGACCCGCAACACACCGGGCGGTGGCATCTTAATTGATGACCCCTCCAACGATGTCAAGGTGGTCGATACCCCCGACATCACGGGTTCCAGTTACCGCGAGAACGACCAGATGGCCGTCGAGCTGGATGAGTTACTGGGTAACTTCTCGCAGGCCTCTGTGCAGTCCAACCGTCAGCTCAACGAGACGGTGGGCGGCATGAACATGATCTCCGAGTCGGCCAACGGTGTGCAGGAGCTGGCCTTCAAGGTGTTTGTTAGCACCTGGGCAGAACCCGTGCTCAAGCAACTGGTGCAGCTCGAAGCGGCCTACGAGACCGATGAGGTTTTGCTGGCACTGGCGGGCAATAAGTCTGAAATATTCAAACGCTACGGCATTGACCGCATTACCGACAACCTGTTAGATCAGGCGCTGTTGGTCAAGGTCAACGTCGGCATGGGGCATACCAACCCGGTGCAGAAGATGCAGAAGCTGTCGGCGGGTGTGGAGACCATGCTGAAAGTACCCGAAGGTGTACAGCGGCTTAATTTTGATGAGATTAACAAGGAGATATGGGGTTACCTGGGTTTTGCTGATGGTCAGCGTTTTACCCTGACAGAGGATCAGATTAAGCAGCCCGACCCCATGGCCGACCCGGAAATACAGATCAAGATGCAGGATTTGCAGCGCAAAGCAGCAGCAGATCAGGCCTTGCAGGAGTACCGTGCAGCGGATATGGCCTCGAAAGAGCGCATTCGCATGGCCGAGATTGAGTCGAAGGAACGCACGGATATGGCCCGACTGGAAGAGTCGCGGCGTAAGGATGAGTCGAAGGACGATACCGTGCGCACCATGGCCGCAGTACGTGAGGCTAACAAATCTCGCGAGTTAACCATCAAGGCCGGGGAGAAGAGCGCGTGAGTGCACCAGCATCGGCTTTTGAGCCACAGATTACCGGCGATAACCTGTTTGAGGCCTTGTCGCCACAGGCCGACGATGTGCAGTTTATCGACGACAGCGAACGGGCACTGTTTGCCGAAGCGCGCATGGGTGAGGATGTTATCAGCTTCCTCAACGGTGATGCGGGTCGCATGATCCGCACCCTGGTTAAGGAGGATGTGCGTGAAGCGATTGGCCTGCTCAAGACAACATCAAGCTGGCGACGGCGGCGCATTCAACAGTTACAGACCCGCATTCAGCAGGGCGAGACACTGATTTACTATCTGGCCGATGTGATTCAGCGAGGTGAACAGGCGTATTTGCAATTGAACAACCAAAGGGACTTTGATTAATGGACGAAGAGACAACAGCGCAGGTGCAGGACGCACCTGTGGTTGAAGAGACAGTCACACAGGACGCAGTGGATGATAACGCACCGCTGCTTGCGCAGAGTCGTGAAGATAAGATGCGTAACGTGATTGACCGCTACAACGATACCAGCCCTTCCGATGAAGGGGCGGAGACCGATGGTGAGTCGCTGCTCAGTTATGAGTACGGGGAGCTTGAGCCGGGTGAGGAGCCTGCACCGGAGTCTGTCGCCGCAGCGGATGTTGCGCTGCCCGAAGGTTTGCGCCGTAACGATGCGGGCGACTGGGTACAGGTTTTACGCATTGATGGTGTCGATGTCGAGCGCCCCTATGATGATTACCGGGCACAGGCACAAAGTTACGTGGCGGGTAGTAATCGCTTGCGTGAAGGTGTAGAGTTGCAGAAGAACATGCGTGCTCAACAGGAAAAGTTGAGCGCATGGGAACAGTCATTGCGTGAAAAAGAAGCGCAGATGACGCAGAAATTTGTCGATGACAAGGCATCGCTGCCACCCGCAACGGGCGCAGTATCGGATGCCACCGTTAGCGATGAATCCATCACAGAAGAGGCTCGCGCTATCGTTGGGCCTCTGTTCGCAGGTGATGAAAGTCAGGCCATTGAGTCAGTGGCCGGATTGATTCGTGCGACCCGCCAGCCGACAGCACCACCCGTGGATACGGACGTGTTGACGCAGGAAGCGGCGCGCATTGCCTTGCAGAGTGTCGAACAGCGAGAACAAGCCCAATTGGAAAGCCAGCGCACGCAGGAAGCGGCGACGGCCTATCGACAATTTCAGCAGGATTATCCTGAACTGGTTGCCGATGCCAATTTGTTCAAACTCGCTGATGCAGAGACCGAAATCGTTGCCGCGTTACACCCTGAATGGGGCGTGGGGCAGGTGATGAGCGAAGCCGGCAAGAAGATTACCGAACGTCTTGATGCACACCGTCAACCGACGATCGAAACATCTCAACCCGCCAGTCAGCGGTCTCAAAACAAAGCCAACCTACAACCGATCCCTTCCGTGCGCAGTGGTGCTACTCAGGCCGCCCCGCAAACGAAGGCAGATGTTGTGATGACACCACAAAGCGTGATTGCCGGTATGCGCAGTCAGCGGGGAGGTCTTCGCAACGAAATTTAGCTGACGCGGCCAAGCGCGTTGGCCCCATCAATGTTTCAAGGAGTGAAACATCATGGCCCAGTTATGGTCTCAAGCCAATGGATATATGGCGACAACCAAATTATCAAGTGCCCTTCGGCACGTTGTTCAACCCATGTGCCGCTATCGCCAGTTTTGCGATGTAGAAGAGGCTATTGGCAAGAATCGCGGTGAAACTTACACCTGGAATGTCTACGGTGATACCACCACGCAAGGTACCGACCTGGCGGAAAACGCGCCTATGCCTGAAACGGATTTTCCGATCACTCAGGGTTCTGTGACTATCGGCGAGAAAGGCATTGCCGTACCTTATTCTGGCAAATTTAATGATTTAAGTGAGCATCCTGTGCTCGAAATCATTAACAAGACCCTCAAAAATGACTGTCGTCGTGCCCTCGACGCAGCGGCGAATGCTCAGTTTGCCGCGACTATTTTGGTGGCTACAAGCACCAGTGCGACGGCATTCGACCTCACTGATAACGGTACCGCTTCTGGCGTGGCGACGGACGACCTGAGTTTTGTACATATCAAAACTCTGGCCGATACCATGGCGGAGCGGGAGATTCCCACTTTTGATGGTGAGAATTATGTCGGTATTGCCCGACCCACGACGCTGCGTAGTGTTACGGATGACCTTGAGTCGATCCAGCAGTACGTGTCTGAGGGTTGGAACCGCATCATGGCCGGTGAAAAGGGTCGAGCCGACGCTGTGCGCATGGTCAGTCAGACCAATATCGCCAGTAAAGGCTGGACGAATACCGACGAAGCCTTTTTCATAGGCGCAGATACCGTCACTGAAGCGGTTGCTTGCCCGGAAGAGGTACGCGGCAAGATTCCTGATGATTATGGTCGGGGTCGCGGCATCGCCTGGTACTACCTGGGAGCCTTCGGCATTGTTCATGCGGATACTACGTCTGCTGCGACTAAGGCACAGGCGCGCATCATCCGTTGGGGCTCAACCTCGTAATTTATGCGGGGGCTGAGGCCCCCAAAGGAGCAAATCATGGCGTATGAAAACGCAATCTACATTACCTACCAACTGTCAGCAGCCGCTACCAGTGCAGCCGGCACTCTGTTGAGTGTTAAGGGGCCAGCGGGTAAAACCGGGCGGCTTCACGCGATGGGCGCCGTAACTACAACGGCTGTCACCGTGGCGACGGCTAACATTACCGTGGGTGTCACTGGCACCCTGGATAAGTTTGGCAGTTTGGCCTTGCCGGTCGCAACCGTGGGCAGCGGTTATAACGCCCCGACCGTTGTGGATACCGATACCGTATCGGTTGACGCCGACTCTGAGGTTCTACTGATCGGTACGGATGGCGGATCTACAGCGGGTGCGGCGGATATTGCCGTCACCATGGCCTGGTATTAATCGACTAATACGTGTTTTTTTAATACAAGTATTGGTCAATATAAGTATTGATCAATACAAGTATTTATTAAGGAGAAAAATGATGAAAAAGACGGGAGGGTTTACCAATTCGACCCATGGTACAAAAGGCGGTGCGAAAGCGGGACTTGACACTGGTCTGTCATCCGCTGGCTCTATCGACGTTAAGGCCTGTTCCCCCGGTGGGGAAAACAGCAAAACCCAGCGACCTAATGAAGTACGTCCGGGTAAAGCCTGATATTGGCGAAAATTTGTCACAGGGAGGCGAGGGGAGGTGTCCCTTTGCACTTCAGAGCGCTTCTCCTGTGGCATTTTATATTTGAAAAGGGAGAAACGTTGTGAGCGCTGATAGTGATATGCCCTATTTCGGTTTACATGTTGGCCAGATGCAGGCCGGGCCGATGGATTACATTACGCGCCCTTTGCGGCCGACGTATTTTGATCCGCCCGCAGGTTCTCGACAGCAGGCGGGCAGCACGGCGGAGGGTTTGAGTTTTAGCAGCCGCATTGACAACGAAGACCCCCGTTATTCACGAAAATTACGCTGGAGCGAAGACGATTGAAAACTGACGAAGAGCTGTTGTGCGATAAGTTTGATGCATCCTTACCCTTCTGGCATGTCAGAGAAAAAAGCACTGGCGTCAGCACTGGCGTCACTAAGGTGCAGAAAGGTGTTGCCTACAATTCGGCAGGTGATCCGGTAAGAAGTGTGGTGGTGAGTGTGCGCATGGGCAAAGACCCTGATGGTGTGCGCTTTACGCTTAACGGTGTACCTTATGGCGCGATTGGTTGTGTTATTCACCCCAGGGATACAGGGCCGGAAATATACCAACGGGCATTACCCCAGGTAGACGGGGAGGAAGCTGACACCACTGATGCCCTTGCCGCAGCGGATAAATTTTTTTCCTCGGGTGACGGCAAAACGCCAACGGTCTCAGACCCCCTGCTGGATGACCCAGCGGAGATGGCACAAGCGCCCGCTCCGATAAAGCCCCGAGCGGCTGCCCGCAAAAGAATAGCGGCGAAGAGTCGCGTTAGAGCGACTAAGCGCTAATGACTTTCCTTGAACTGGTGCAGCGTTTGCGTGACCGCAGCAGTGTGGCGGGTACAGGCCCGTCAACCGTGCTGGGCCAGACGGGAGAGCTGGGCCGCCTGGTGAGCTGGATTGTCGAGGCTGACAACGAGATACAGAATAAGTGGTTCGACTGGAAGTTCCTGTGGGACGAGAGCAGTTTTGACAGCATTGATACGGTGGCGGATTACTCGCTGCCCCTGGTAGCGCACTTCGCCACGTTTGATCCGGGTTCCGGCAGACACGGGCCGAAGGTGTGGCTTGGCGATGATCAGCTTAATTTTGTCCCCTGGTCACAGTTTGACAAGGTGCAATATACAGCGACGGGCCAGCCTTATGACTTCACCGTTAAACCGGATGGCAAAATTAAGCTGGCACCGACCCCGGATGCGGTCTACACGATAGATTATGAGTATTACAAAAAGCCGGTATTGCTGGCGAATAACGGGGATGTTTCGTTAATCCCTGAGCGCTTTCACAATGCCATTATTGCCCGCGCATTGATTTTCTACGCCAATTACGAGGCGGCGGGTGAGTTGAAAGAGGAGGGTGGCGAGTGGTTATCCTCTCTGATGATGCAACTGGAAGCGGATCAGTTACCCAACGCTGACCACTTCCGCTACAGCTCGAACAATGACATTCAGGTTGAAGTTCATTGAGATTGAATAAAGCGCAGCCTTAGATTAAAGGCTGTAGAGACTGCGAGGGAACGTAGTGCGAAAACAGCCAGCGACGGCGAAATACTACCCACTGAAAGGTGGGCTTGATGTGACCAGCCCTGCACTCTCCGTGCGGGCGGGTACGCTGTTGGAATGTGTCAATTTTGCACCCGATTTAACCGGCGGTTATCGCATGACCGGGGTTTATGAGCGGCTTGATGGCCAGCCTCGCCCCAGTGATGCCGCCTACACACTGATGGCTGTTGCCGATACCAGCACCTTCACGGTAGGCGATGCGCTAACGGGTGGTACCAGTGGTGCCACCGCTGTGGTTGCGGCGATCAATGCCACCAATAATCAGTTAATTTACACCAAACTCGCGGTCTCGACCTTTGTTGACGGTGAGACGGTGGGCGCAAGTACCATCACCAGTATTGAACAATCCCCCGACACACCGACGGAAAGCGCAACCTACTTGTTGGCCGCAGGGGATCAGTATCGCAGTGATATTGCGGCGGTACCCGGCTCTGGCCCTATTCGGGGTATCTGGCAGCATGAAGATGCGACCTATGCCTTTCGGGATAACGCAGGCGGCACAGCGGTCGATGTGTACAAGGCCTCTGCTGCTGGCTGGGCACAAATCACCCTCAGTACCCATACCGTTCGCTATGACGCAGGCAGCATTGCCTTTGCCGAAGGCGATACTGTCACGGGTCTGAGCAGCAGTGCCACGGGTACAGTGCACCGCGTGGTTATCCACGGTGGCTCAACGGTGGGCACAGACGAGTACGGCTACCTGGTTTTGACCAGTGTCACGGGTACCTTTACCGACAACGAAGCATTGCAGGTCAGTGCTGTGACCAACGCGACAGCGGACGGTGCGAGCGTGGCCTTCAGTTTCCTGCCCGGTGGTCGCTTTGATTTTCGTTCGTATAACTTCCTTGCCACCGCAACGACCTATTATTTTTACGGCTGCGATGGGGTCAATCCGGCCTTTGAGGTCGATAACAACGATGTTTTCAGCCCGGTGCTCATGTCCACGCTGGCAGGGGCACCGACGGGCAATACGCCCCACTTGATTGAGATCCACCGGGGCCATCTCTTCCTGGCTTTCCCCAACGGTATTATTCAACACTCGACACCGGGTGATGCCCTGTCCTTTTCAGGGGTGCTGGGGGCGGCAGAGTTCGGCATGGGAGCCGAGATTACGGGTATGTTCAGTGTCGCGGGCGGTGTGTTGATGCTCTGGACGCGACGTAATACCAAGGGTTTATACGGCACCAATGTCACCGACTGGTCACTGCGCCCTGTTTCGGATGATACCGGCGCGGTGCTTTGGGGTGCGGTGCCGATTGGCCGCATTTATGCCTGGGATGATCAGGGCATCGTGCGCCTTGACCGGGTGCAGGCCTTTGGTGATTTTCAGGGTGCGACGATCTCCACATCGATACAGTCCAAACTTGCGCCAAATATTAACAGCCTGGTTGCCAGTGTGCTCTACCGGGAGAAAAACCAGTTCTGGTATGTGCTCAATACCGGCGATGTTCTGTTTGTGCACATTAACCAGCAAGGTAATGCTGAGTTCGGCTGGGGCTTACTGCCTTTTAAACCTAACGTGGCCTATAACGCACCGGATGAGACGGGCACAGAACGCCTGCTTATCGGCGGTGACGATGGCTTCGTTTATGAAATGAATAAGGGCACGTCTCACGATGGTGAACCGATGTTGTGGGCTTTTCGCACCACCTACAACCACTTCGGTTCACCACGCATGCGCAAGGCCTTCCGTTACATGGGCGTGGAGATTGATTGTGACGCCCTGGCGGAGTTCTTTATCGCCCTCAATTACGATTACTCCAACAGTTACGCACCCGGCACACAGGATCAGGATGTCGCCGTTATCGGCGGTGAAGGCCTGTGGAACACGGTGCTGTGGAACCAGTTTTTATGGTCAGCCCAGTCGGTACCCGACGCGGATATTGCCATTGAGGGTACCGGGGTGAATATGGAAATAATCGTCCATAACACCACCAACCTGGTCGCCCCCTTCACTGTGCAGGGCTTTATGGTGCATTTTATTAACAGGCGATTACACAGGACTTAGGTGGTATGGCCAACGATTATTACACACGAGTAAAAAGTTTCTCACAGGGCACCACAGCCAAGGGTGAGGACGTTCGCGCCGAATTAGATGCCCTTGTGACCGGGCTCGACAAGATGCCCGACGAAGATCAGATGGCCAGCGGCAACCTGAACTTTGTCGTTGCCGCTGGTACGGGCAACGCGCTGGTTGTGACCTCACCGACTAAGGTGCTGACAAGCTACACCGGGGCCGATGGTTACAAGCTGTCGGTGAAGATTACTGCGGCTAATACCGGGGCGGTAACGCTCGACCTCGACAGCCTGGGTGCTAAATCGGTGGTTGGTGTCGATGGTTCGGCAATGATTACTGGCTCACTGGTGCTCAGTGGTATTTACGACCTGTTCTACAGTGAAACGCTGGATAAGTGGCTGGCCTCCGGTACGACCTCGACCTTGCGCGTGATTCAGATGGCCTGTTCGGATGAGACCAGCGACCTGACCGTAGGGGAGGGCAAAGTGACCTTCCGTATGCCCCATGCCATGACCCTGATAACAGCACGATGCTCAGTAACCACTGCACCGACAGGATCGACGATTGAAGTCGATGTCAACGAGTCGGGCGTTTCCGTTTTTTCTACGGTGATGAGCATCGACGCGACGGAGAAGACCTCAACCACAGCGACGACACCAGCGGTGTTCAGCGATTTGGCACTGGCCGACGATGCGGAGATGCGGGTTGATATAGATCAAGTGGGCTCGACGGTGGCCGGGGCTGGGCTGAAAGTTTCTCTACTGGGGTATATTGCGTGAGGAGATTGGCGTGAGGAGAACAGCGTGACGTTTACCATTGACCCCTACCGTTTTACCCCGCCATCAGAGGGTAAGCGCCTGTTTATGTGGGGGGGTAACGGCGTGGGG
>Ga0209121_10006201_pt1 | contig 10568 bp, 8 predicted proteins | sample Cruoilmetagenom3_FD_187292 | JGI IMG/M metagenome (GOLD analysis project Ga0209121, IMG submission 187292) | Oil polluted marine microbial communities from Coal Oil Point, Santa Barbara, California, USA - Sample 3 (SPAdes) (version 2) | ecosystem: Environmental > Aquatic > Marine > Oil seeps ...
AAGATGGCAGAAACGTCTCCAGGCAAGGCTGTCGCTGACCTCTTTTACCAGTACCTCGTAACCCAATTGGTAACGATGCTTGAGATACATCAGGCGCAGATAGGTGGACACCGCTGTTGTCGGCCGACCCATAGTCGTGCCAAATCTCTCCCAAAAAGGCGTAAAGGAACGCTCGTCATCAAGGAGCTTGTCTACCCGGGTCAGCTCATCGTTCATCCGGAAAAGCTCCGGCGGTAACACCGTCTCCCATAACGATGGGTTCTGTTGACTGCTGTTATCTATAGGAAGCATCGGGGCCATCTCCTTTGCCCCTATTTTACCAGCTTCGCTTACGCACGTCTACACACCCGACTTTTTCAGGGGGAACTAATTAATTTAAGATAACACAGCCACCTTTGCGTTGTCACCAGAAAAGGAGGAAAGCACAGTGTGTTTTTTGGCATAATGGAATAAGAACCGAGCGTATTCTGTTGACAATGTGTGTTTTGGAGGTATAAAATTGAATACATAGAGGAGAAAGTTTAGTAATACTGAAATTGAACGAGTTAGGTCAGAAGATAAAGAAAGCTAGGAGGGAAAAGGGGGTAACTCTGGTGGAGTTGGCAAAGAGTGCAGAATGCTCACCATCCTTCATCTCCGGGGTAGAGAGGGGGAAAGTTTCCCCTTCGATAACAACCCTAAAGCGAATTGCTAATGCTTTAGGTATGCATATCGTCGATTTTTTCATGCCTGCCAGCAGCTCTACAGAGCCTGTAGTAACCCGTGAGAGCGATAGAGTTGAAATCTCCATGAGCAGATGGAAGGCGAAAGTTAACCTTCTAGTCAGAAGTACCGCCGGCAAGCGGATGTCTCCTTTTTACACTGTTATTCAGCCAGGTGGAGGAGCTCTGGGGCAGTACAATCACGAAGGTGAGGAATTCGGTATAGTGCTGAAGGGAGAGTTAGAGATAAATTTGAATGATACTATTTATAAAGTAAGGCAAGGTGAGAGTTTTTACTATTCATCGCAAATTCCTCATAGCTGGATCAATCCTGGGTGTAAGGAAACCGTTGTGGTATGGGTAGTGAGCCCTCCATCATGGTAGAGTGGGAATGTGAGACGAAATAGAATAAAAATAAACAAAAAGAAGGAGGCTAGATGACATTATTACCCGAAGTTCGTAAGCATTATGGGAAATTGAAGTTCTTTATTGATGGTGAGTGGGTTGAACCTAAATCTGATAAATATGCTCCAGTTACAAATCCAGCTACTGGTGAGGTTATTGCAGAGGTGCCATTTGCTACCGATGAAGAAATCAATATGGCGGCGGAGGCAGCTCAAAGAGGCTTTGAAAAATGGAGGAATACTCCCCTGCGAGACAGAGCTCGGATAATGTGGAACTATCGAGCCAAATTCGATGAGCATTTTGATGAGTTGTGTCGAGTTCTTACCCAAGACCATGGGCGCACAATTGATGAATCACGTGGCTCAGTGAGAAGGTGTATCGAGAATGAAGAATCGGCATGTGCATCTATGCATAGTACTATCTTGGGAACGCATGTTGTGCAGCTTGCCACCGGCATTGACCAATATAGGATATGGGAGCCAATGGGAGTTTTCCTTATCATTCCCCCTTTCAATATACCCATGCATGCAATATCATCTTTTGTCCCTTATGCCCTTGCCTGTGGATGCTCTGTAATAGTGAGCCCGAGCAGGCAATGCCCTGTATCTGCCGATGTGACTTTCAAAGTGATGGAGGAAGTTGAGGGCTTCCCTTCGGGCGTGTTTAATCTTCTTCACGGAGGAAGAACAATAAACAACAAGATTTTGTCCCATCCCTTAGTGAAGGGGGTTGGGTTCATAGGGTCAAGCGCGGTTGGCAAGGAATTGTTTGAGCTGTGTGGCAAACTTCACAAGGTCTCATCGCTGAATGGCAATGGAAAGAATCATGTAGTTATCATGCCTGATGCGGATGATTTAGATAAAGGGGTTCAATATCTTTTGAGGGGGTGTTTTGGCATGACGGGGCAGCGTTGCCTAGGCACAGATCAGGTTGTAATCATGGGTGATGACAGGAGGTATGAGGAGGTTAAAAAGAAATTCGCTGAAGCTGCAGCAGCGATGAAGCTTGGTTACGGTCTTGATGAATCGGTGGAACTTGGTCCTTTAACTACTCAGAGCGGTAAAGACAAGGTTCTCAGGTGGATAGACATGGGGCTTAAAGAAGGGGCCAAGATAGTTCTTGATGGCAGGAACCCTAAAGTGGCAGGCTACCCCAATGGTTATTTTCTGGCGCCCACGATAATGGAAAATGTTACACCAGATATGAACATTTCTCAAGAGGAAGCCTTTGGTCCCGTGGCTAACTTGCTTAAGTCTAATGACCTTGACGAAGTGATAAAGTGGATCAACGCGACAGCGGGGGGGCATTCGGCAGCTTTGATTACTTCGAGCCAGAAGAGTGCACGCAAGTTTATCAGGGAGGTTGATGTCGGAAACGTTTCTATCAATGCTGGAGTTGCGCAGCCCTATGCTTTCTTCCCTATGGGCTCCAGAAGAGATGCTTTTCTTGGCATGGGGAAATCTCGGGCAGATTCCTTTAGGTTGTTCATGGATCAGAAAACGGTTATTGAGCGTTGGGTTTAATAAGGGGGTGAGGTAGTATGAGAACATAGAGAGGAAGAAAGCAAGAGTTTTGAAAGGAGTTGTAAAAATGGAGGAATTAACGGGAATTGATTTAAAGGGCATGCAGATCAGAAAAATAGTGACCTATACTGAGGAGACTCTTGAGGATGGAGGCAGAAAGTTAGACAAACCGGTCAAGAGGGCTGTGGCAGCAGCGGTTATCAAAAACCCGTACGCCGGGAAATATGTCGAAGACCTTTCGTTACTGATTGATTGGGGTGAAGTATTGGGCAGATTACTGGGGCATATTGCAGTTAAAGCTCTGGATGTAAAGGACATATCTAAGGAAGTAGATAATTATGGGAAGGGTGGTGTTGTGGGTTCGAAGGGTGAGTATGAGCATGTAGCCGCCATATTGCATCCCAAGCTGGGCAAGCCGCTGAGGGAAGAGGCTGGGGGAGGCCCGGCTCTCATCCCATCAAGTCAAAAATATGGAACTGTGGGCACTGTCCTGGATATACCCCTGGGGTACAAGAATGCTGCCTTTGTGAGGACTCACTATGATGCAATTCCCCTTTCCATTCCCGATGCCCCTCGAGAGGATGAATTGGTAATAGCAGTAGCTGTAACGAATGGTGGTAGGCTGCATCCCAGGATAGGTGGGCTTACCAAGGATCAAGTTAAAGGAGAAGACGGGCTGAGGTAGTTTAATTTTAGGAAAGCTTGTTTAAAATAAAAAGTTGATAACTACCCATTGACAAAGGAGAGCTAAGGACTTACTATTTTACTAGGAAAGATATACTTGAATAGCAAGGTTTTTTAACTTTTCAATGAGCATTTGGGGGAGGTGATGTTAAAGATGTTGTGTGAAAGGCTTGGAAGATACCAGAGTATTTCTGTGCTTCCAAGTCTTTTTGTATCTAGAGGTAGGGAGGCTAAAATATAAAAAGGTGAGGCGCGATAAGTTCGTAAGGCGGCTCAGATAAGTTGTGCCATAACAGGGAAAAAGGAGGTGGTAATGATAAAAGAATCTTAATGGATATTGTTAAGAAAGTCGGAGTAATTTAAGGAGGTGAAAAGAAGAGTGAAGAGAAAAGTTTCCCTAAGGCGAGGAGGTATGAAATGAGCAAGCTTAGAGGGGCGTGGGTCTGGTTTGTCTTCATGCTGGTGCTTGATATAGTGATTCCATGGGCTGCCCTCACACATGTTCAGACGCTGGGCGGTGCCTTTACGTTCTGGATAATATGGGTAATAGTAGCCATCATCAGTGCTTTCGTGATTTTCACTAAATGGATGGAGGTGAAGCCATGAGTAGTACCTTTTGGGCATGGTTCGGTGTTGGTGTCTATGTTGTCATAGGAGTTGTTATTGCCATCCTGGCAAGGCGAAGGATGGGAGTTGGGGTAAGCGATTTCTTCATAGCAAATCGCTCAATTGGTGGCTTCGTTTCCTGCATGACCTATAGCGCCACTACCTACAGTGCTTTCATGATGATTGGCCTGGTAGGACTGGTCTATGGCACGGGAATTGGTTCCATGGGCTTTGAATTGACCTACCTCGCTGGAATATTCATGCTGGTTTTCTTCCTACCCCGTTTCTGGCTGGTAGGGCACAAATATGGCTATATTTCCCCTGCAGAACTTCTTGCAGACCGCTACCAGAGCAAGTGGGTAGGGGGCACAGCAGCCATCTTGGCCCTAGTCTTCCTCGTCCCTTATGGAGCAGTGCAGATGATGGGAGTGGGTTACCTGATGAGTGGCATCAGCCAGGGAGCAATCCCTGTGTTTGCTGGCATTCTAGTTTCTTTCGCCTGCGCCCTTGCCTGGTCAAGAATTGCAGGTATGCGCTCTGTTGCCTGGACTGACGCTTTCCAGGCACTGGTCATGATTGTGACCTGCATTGTTCTCTTGGGAGTTGTAGCTCATCATTTCGGTGGATTTGGCAGCTTTTTCAGCAAGGTGAATTCAACTATTCCTGGGCAATTAACAGTGCCCAATGCTAAGGGGGCGTGGAGTGTAAATATGTTTATCGGGCTTGCCTTACCTTGGTTGTTCTTCTGTGTATCCAACCCCCAGGTGAGTCAAAGGCTGTTCATCCCCAAATCAGTTACGACTATGAAACAGATGCTCGGTGGCTTCTTTGTCTTTGGACTTATCTACACCATTATATGCACCCTTTTTGGTTTCAGCGGTGCGTTGCTCTTCCCCGGTCTGGAAAAGGCGGATATGGCAATGCCCACACTTCTAGGCCAATCCTTTATTCCCCTGGCTATAGCCATAATCATCATGGTGGGTATCTTGGCAGCAGCCATATCAACTATTGATTCCATCCTATTGAGCCTCTCCTCGATGTGGGCTCGGGACATTCACAAGGGCTTGATTAACACCAAGGCTACAGAGGCGCGGCAGCTCAGTATCGGGCAAAATTGGGTTATTCCAATTATGGCGGTCATTGCTCTCGTTTTCGCTTGGTGGGCATCCGGAAAGACAGGGCTGGCCTTCATGATTGCCCCGCTTTCCTCCGCCGCTTCCGCCGGTCTTCTCATGATAGTTCCTGCCATCTTTGGAGCCTTCTTCTGGAAGGGTGGCACCAAGCAAGGCGTCCTGGCCAGCACTATCGTTGGCGCCATCGTCGTCCTGGTCTTTCAGGTAACGGGCATCAAGCCCCTGGGCTGGTGGCCTGGCGTTTGGGGTGCCATAGTATGTGTTATCCTCTTCTTCGGCGTGAGCGCGGTTACCAAAGCACCCAAGGAGAAGGCAGAAGAGTTTATGGGTTACCTCAAGGAAAAGTTAGCGGAGGGGAAGTTCATCTAGACTTTCCTTGTGTGGGTAACCCATCGTAAAGTTGTACAGACAGATAGCTTCTCTGCAAAGGGGGAGGCTATCTGCGGTATAGCGTGTTAAATGATAAGAACTGAACAGAGAGTTTTCAAGGAGGTGAATTGATGAAAAGGAAGAGATTTCTGGGTTCTCTGTCTTTACTGGCAGTATTGGTGGTTGGGCTATTGGTGCCTGGTTGTGCTAAGCCAGCGCCAGAGCCGGAGGCCCCGGTGCCCCCATATGTGGAATCGCAATCGGTGACGATTAACCCCGGGAAAACAGCGTTAATCATAGTGGATTGCCAGAACGATTTCCTCAAGTTGGGTGGTAAGCTTGGTCCTTCTGATGAAGCTGGGGCAGATTACTGTGCTGAGATTATTTCTCACATTAAGGCTCTATTGGACAAGTGTCGAGCGGCCAGTATGCCCATCATCTACACGCAGGATTATCATCAGCCAAATGATCCTGAATTTGCGATATGGCCTCCCCATTGTCTCGTTGGAACTGCGGGGCAGGAGGAAGTCCCGGAGCTTACCCCGCAAACCGGCGACTATGTTCTCCACAAGGGCGGGAAAACAGTCTCGTACGATTGTTTTTATGCCAGCTACAAGCCAAATGAGATGGAGAATGAACTGAAAAGCTTGGGAGTTGATACTGTCATAGTTACTGGAACCGTTTCCAACATCTGCGTTTACTGTGCAGTCGTTGGTTGTGCTCAGAGAGGTTACAAGACCATCGTACCCAGGGATTGCATAGCTTCGTTAACTCCCGCGGGAGAGAGACTAGCATTGTCCCAATTCTCAAGTCTCTACGCGGTAACTGTGACGGAATCTGGCATGATAACCTTCAAATAACCCTCAATCAGCCTGTAAGTAGATGGCCTCTTCGTTTTCGAAGAGGCCATCTAGGTGTGGTGTATTGAACAACGATATAAAAATGGAGAAGTACATTCTAGCTAAAGATATAAGAGAAACCCTTGATATTCTTGATAAGTATGGGGGGAAAACGCGGGTTGTAGCTGGGAGCACTGATTTACTTCCCTTGGTGAGGCGCACAAAGGCAAAAATTGATTGCCTGGTAGATATAACGGGCATTGATGGCTTAGCTTATATTGAAGAGGAAGATGGGCTGATAAAAATTGGGGCCTTGGTGACTCATGGCGAAGTTGAGAATTCTCCCTTGATAAGAAAAAGAGCATTTGTTCTTGCCGAAGCATGCGGTGTCACGGGATCTCCCCAGATTAAAAATAAGGGCACTCTTGTTGGCAATATTGTCAATGCCTCACCGGCAGCTGATGCTTCTGTAGCCTTAATTATCTTAGGTGCTGAGGCAAAGATAGTGAGCAAAGCAGGAGAGAGAGTTGGGAAAGTAGAAAATATCTTCCTCGGGCCAGGCAAACCCAAATTGGCTGGGAATGAATTAGTTACTGAGTTGTGCTTCAAGATACTACAGCCTGGGCAAGGGGGAGCTTTTCTTAAGTTGGCCAAGAGAAAAGGGTTGGCTATCTCTGTTGTCAATGCCGCTGTACTCATCTCTCTTGATGAATCAAGGGGGATTTGCCGTGATGCTAGAATAGCAGTTGGCTCTGTGGCTCCAACGCCAGTGAGGGTAAAGGATGCCGAGAAGATTTTGATCGGACAGCAAGTGGAGGAGAAGATAATAGAAAAAGCTTCCTTGACGGCAATGGCGGAGGTAAAACCCATAGATGATATTCGTGGTAGTGCTGGGTATAGGCGTGAGATGACAAAGGTGTTGGTTGCTCGTGCTATTAGAAAGGCAATCCACAGGGCTGGGGGGGAATAAGCATGGAGAAAAAAATAAAGTTTTGTCTGAATGGCAGAGGGATTGAACTCGATGTTGATCCTGGGCTTACTCTTCTGGACGTTCTCCGTGGGAAATTAAAGTTAACGGGAACGAAAAAAGGTTGCAACATGGGGGATTGTGGAGCATGTACGGTGGTAGTGGATGGTAAAGCAATCCATTCTTGCATGACTCCGATAGGTCAGGTGAAGGGAAGGGAAGTAGTTACCGTAGAAGGTCTTGCCCAGGGTGATAAATTGCATCCTTTGCAAAGAGCGTTCATTGAGTGCGGAGCTGTACAATGTGGGTTCTGCACACCTGGCATGCTGCTTTCAGCGAAGGCTTTGCTCGATCGGAATCCCAATCCTACTATTGAAGAGATTCGAGAAGCAATCTCGGGAAATCTTTGTCGCTGCACGGGATATAAGAAAATTATAGAGGCTGTGATGCTGGCTGCTGATAGGATGAGTGGCAGAGAGAAAAGCGTCTTAATGCCAACTGAGCTGAGTACCACGGGGATAGTAGGGAAAAGAGTAAAGAGGGTAGACGTCCTGGAAAAGGTCATGGGGAAGGCTATTTTTGCCGATGACTTGAGCTTTGAAGGGATGCTCTATGCTAAGGTCTTGAGGGCTTCCATGCCTCATGCCAAGATAAAAAAGGTTGATACCAGTGATGCAGAGAGGCTCAAGGGAGTCAGAGTTGTCTTAACTGCAAAAGATATCCCCGGTGAAAATAGAATTGGAGTGTTGGGCGGGACTTTTAAAGATCAACCGGTTCTCTGTGATGACAAAGTGAGATTTGTAGGAGATTCTGTGGCTCTGGTGGCCGCTGAATCTGAGGAGGTAGCAGAGGAGGCGATTAAATTAATCAAGGTAAAGTATGAAGAGCTGCCACCTGTTTTCGACCCCATTGCAGCTATGGAACAAAATGCACCCCAGGTGCACGAGGGTGGTAATGTGGTAGCGTATAGGAAAGTTCGTAAAGGAGATGTGGAGGAAGGGTTCAAAAAATCCGATATCGTTATAGAGGGGAGCTATAAAACGCCTTTCTATGAACACGCCTACCTCGAGCCTGAAGCTGGGATAGCCAAGGTAGATACGGAAGGCAATGTAACCATCTGGGCTGGCACACAATTTCCGAGTGATGTCAGGGAGGAGGTGGCAAGTATGCTTGGCTTACCTTTCAATAAGGTGAGGGTCATCCAGACTACAACTGGTGGAGCATTTGGAGGTAAGCTGGATATATCGGTACATTGTCATGTTGCCCTGCTGGCTTTCAAGACGGGCAGTCCGGTAAAGCTGGTATATAGCAGGGAAGAATCCATAATGGCATCAAACAAGCGACATCCTTTTGTAATAGAGTATAAGACAGGAGCAACAAAAGGAGGCAAACTCCTCGCAGTTGAGGCTAAGTTAATAGGTAACACTGGCGCTTATTTATCCTATGGCCCAGCAGTGTTAACTAGAGCCGCCGTTCATGCTACCGGCCCGTATGAAGTCCCCAATGTTAAGATAGATGCCTATACTGTCTATACTAATTGCTTTGTTTGTGGAGCTATGCGAGGGTTTGGTGTGCCCCAGGTTGCTGTTGCCCATGAAGCACAGATGGATAGATTGGCCGAGAGACTGGGCATTAATCCGGTCGAGCTAAGGCTTAAGAATGCCTTCAAAGCGGGTTCAGTTACCCCTACGGGGCAGGTTCTAGAGCACAGCGTGGGATTCAAAGAAACATTGGAAAGGGCGCGTAAGACAGCTGCGCAATGGAGAAAGGGAATCTATAATCCGGGGAAGTCTACAGAGAAAAAAGGAATCGGGATCGGGACGATGTGGTATGGGATAGGTAATACAGGACATCCAAATCCAAGCGGAGCTTTTGTGGAATTGCTCGATGATGGCAGCGCCTTGGTCTTGACCTCTTGTGCTGAGATAGGACAAGGTTCAGACACTGTTTTAGCCCAGATAGCGGCAGAGGAATTGGGCATCGACGATGTTAGCAAGGTCAAGGTCCATTCCGGCGATACCACCACGCCCTATGCCCGGGGGACATCGGCCAGTGGGCAAACCTATATTACAGGTAATGCTGTTAGGCTGGCAGCCATTGAAGCCAGAGAGCCCTTGTTTCAGCAGGTGGCAGAGGATTGGGGTATAAATAGAGGAGACTTATATCTTAAGGATGGTGCAATTTGTCTTAAAGATTCAAATAAAAAGATTCCCGTTGTTGATGCGATAAAAAGGTGTCGTGGCTTTGGGGTACTTACCTTGGGACACGGAAGTTTTAATCCTGATGCTACTCCTCTAGACCCTGAGACGGGACAGGGAAAAGCTTATGCCACTTACTCATTTGCTACTCATGTAGCTGAGGTTGAGGTTGATACTGAAACGGGAGAAGTGACCGTTCTGAAATTTTTAGCGATAAACGATGTGGGTAAAGCGATAAACCCGATGAATGTCGAAGGACAGATGGAGGGTGGTATAAGCATGGGGATAGGGCATACGTTAATGGAAGAAATGGTGATGGATAATGAAGGTATTATTCAAACACCTTCATTTGCGCAGTATTTAGTTCCCACCTCTAAGGATATGCCAGAGGATATGTCTAGTAGCATAGTAGAAGTTGCGGAGCCATCCGGTCCCTTTGGCGCTAAAGGAGTGGGTGAACCAGCATCAATTCCGGTAACTCCTGCTATTTTAAATGCGATTTACGATGCTTGTGGGGTGAGGGTTACCGAACTTCCTGCCACAAGCGAGAGGCTTTTTATGTTAGCGAAAGGAAGTAAGTTTCGGCAAAATAATTATTAAAAGGAGGTATTATGGCAAGTTTACTAATAAAAAATATCGGTAAGATAATCTCAGGAGATATCAAAAAGCCTATTATTGATGGGGACGCGGTTTTTGTGGAAGATGGCAAGATAAAGAGGGTGGGTAATGAGAGCAAAATAGGAAGCAGCGCCGATAAGGTCATTAACGCCAGCGGGATAACTCTGACGCCGGGGCTTGTAGATTCCCACTGTCACGTTGTCGTTGGAGACTGGACGCCGCGACAGAATCAAATAGGTTTTATTGAGAGTGGTGTTCATGGAGGTGTGACCACCGTTATCTCGGCAGGTGAAGTTCATCTTCCTGGCCGGCCTGGCGATGTTTTGGGGACCAAGGCGTTAGCCATTTTAACTGCTAAGGCGTTTGCTAATTTTCATCCTGGTGGAGCAAAGGTATTGGGTGGAGGATTGATTTTGGAAAAGGGACTTACAGAAAAGGACTTTAAGGAGCTGGCTGGGGCAGGTGTTAAACATGTTGGTGAAATTGGCCTTGGCTCGGTTAAAATGCCGGAAGATGCAGCCCCTA
>Ga0209121_10006202_pt1 | contig 10568 bp, 9 predicted proteins | sample Cruoilmetagenom3_FD_187292 | JGI IMG/M metagenome (GOLD analysis project Ga0209121, IMG submission 187292) | Oil polluted marine microbial communities from Coal Oil Point, Santa Barbara, California, USA - Sample 3 (SPAdes) (version 2) | ecosystem: Environmental > Aquatic > Marine > Oil seeps ...
CGATCTTGCGGCTTGGAGAAATGCACAAAACTGTCGAGATCCATCTCGTGCAGCACCACCTCTTGCCCCTCGGCATTTTCGCAGAGATAAATGACGCAGCCATTGCCCTCTTGTCGGTCGGTGATCGTCAGCTCGACACCTTCGTAATCTTTCACCTTATCGTCGATGGGGTAAATTACTCGGCCCAAAGGGGCGTTATCGGTGGCATAAACACGGCGCTCGGCGGCCGAGGGAAAACTTAGCTCGACCCGACGATTGGCGACCTCGATAACAATGCCGAGGCCTAACTCAGCTTCGGTATGACTAATCCAACGTTGGCCTGAAACAAAATCAGCGGGGGGTTCGGATTTACGGGGCAAGGGCGGCCTCTTTATTGACGGTGAACAATTGACGGAGAAAATAGCAGAACGAGGTTTACTGCAAACGGCGCGCATTGTAGTTGTTACGGCAGCCGGGGACAAAAAATATGTATGATCATTATCATGTTAGTCGCTATAAAAAATGCTGCGAGGGATGGAACACGGATGACACGACTCGGCCTGCTTGAAACCGACACGCTTTACGATGCCTTAATCGATGATTATGGCTCCTACGGGAAAATGTTCGCCGCTTTTTTTGATCGCCTCGGTGGCCAACTGAGCTATCGCCACTATCAGGTGCAGACCGGTGAATTACCCCAACATATCGACGAGTGCGACGCCTATTTAATCACCGGTTCAAAAGCCGGCGTCTATGACCCTCTACCCTGGATAGCTGCCCTGCAAAACTGGATCGTCGATTTTCACCACCAGCGTGCCCCCATTATCGGCATCTGTTTTGGCCACCAAATTATTGCCCACAGCCTCGGCGGCCTTGCGGCTAAAAGTGATAAGGGCTGGGGGCTCGGCGTGCTCGACTGCAAGCAAACACTGTTGGGCAGTGCGTCAACATTGCGTTTAATTCACAGTCATCAAGATCAGGTAATCACCTTGCCACCCAGCGCTACTCGCCTGGCAGGCTGTGACTTTTGCCCCAACGCAGCACTAACCATCGACAATCGTGTGCTGACTTTTCAGGGTCACCCAGAATTTACCTCCGCTTATTTGCAGCGTTTGCTAGCACAACGCAAGGGCAGAATTGATAGTGAAGTGATGGCACGCGCACTGGCCTCACTGACCAAAGTCACCGACCACGAACGGGTCGGGCGCTACTTGCTGGATTTTATCTATCGAAAATAGAACGGAAAAACGTCGCTAGCGAATAAATTTACGCGCATACCAGCAACTGGCCCGTACATCGTAGCCCTCGCCTTTGGCCCAGGACAGGCCAGTGCGTACGAGCACTTCAGCAATGCCTCGGCCACGCAGGGCATCGGGCACATAGGTATGGCTAAAATCAACGCTGTTGCCGACAAGTCGATAATCGACCACTGACTTATGGCCATCTGTTACCAACAGGAAGCGCTGCTCCTCTGGTTGGTGAACGATGGCGCTCTCTTGCTCGCTCACTGTTCTCTGCCCGATCTCATATTATTGACCCTGCATTCTACGCTATCGCGCCATCGCGTAAAACTCTTCATTGGGACGCATGCTGGTGAGGTTGGCCATGCGATTGGATAGGCAGAAAAACGCACTGATACCGCCAATATCCCAAATATCTTCATCATCAAAACCATGGCTGTGTAGTCGCTCAAAGTCCTCATCACCAATAGTCGCCGAGGCCTGGCTGACTTTCACGGCGAAATCGAGCATTGCCCGCTGTCGTGGCGTGATATCAGCCTTGCGATAGTTAATCGCCAACTGATCGGCCAGCAACGAGTTTTTTGCCACAATGCGCAGTATCGCGCCGTGGGCCACCACGCAATAGTGGCACTCGTTACCCCCACTCACCGTGACCACAATCATCTCTTTCTCGGCCTTGCTGAGATTACCTTTGCGCAGCATTAAAGCGTCGTGCATGGCAAAAAAGGCCCGGCACTCGTCCGGCCGGTGGGCCAGGGTCAGGAATACATTGGGAATAAAACCGGTTTTTTCCTGCACCTCCAAAATTAGCGTACGCAAATCATCCGGTAATTCATTGAGTTCAGGTATGGGAAAACGGCTAATTCTTTTTGGCTTATTGTTCATGCTGCCCTTGCACTCCTCTTTTAGCTATTTGGCTAGCGTCAGTTTAAGACGGTGAGACTCCAATCACAAACAATTAGCAACAGCCCATGGATACATCAAACGTCACAAAGCTGTCATAACACTTTTTAACAATCCTTCCCCTCACTTGTACCTAGTGAAACTGCACGCCCCAGCAGCCCCGGTAAGCTCGCTGGACTTATTGGTTCCATTGAAAAACAAGCTAACTATTAAGTAAGGATCAACAATGCCCGCCCCCTACCCTTCAATATCTATCCGCCTGCGTATCTTCTTCGGATTTACGGCCGTTATTGTGGTGCTGGCAATAGCCAATTTAGTTGCGACCAGTGGCCTGCGGGGGCTCGACAATAACACCAAAAAAATAGTCGACATCACTCACTTTGTCAGTCAAGCCAACTATTTCACCAATGCGATTAAACAACAAGCTGGCGCTCTACAGGCCTTTGCCTACTCAGGGCTGAACTCGGATCTGCTCAGGGTTGAAGCTTCCCGTCAGGAAACACTGATACATAAAGAAGCTCTGATAAAACGCCTATCACAGGCCCAATCCACTGCCACCATTGAACAAATTGAAGCGACCAGCACAGGTTTTAACACGGTTTTTAGCAGTATTGAAAACCGCTTGGGCAATACCTCGTCAGCGGTTAATGTCGGCCTTAATGGCCTGCTTGGCATGGGTAAATCAAGCGCCAATCTAGCTAACTTCCTACTGACACAAGAAGAACCCGGCGCAGCACTCGCACAGCAAATTGCCCCCTCTGTCGATCTGTTTGTACGAACTGCTACTGCCTACTTTGCCTCGGGTAAAGTCACCGATTTCGATGCCGCTACCCAGGCAGGCGACAGCCTCAGCGAGCTTATCATCCAGGCGAAAGCTCTCGCCAAGGGGGTGTCCAGACGAGAAAAGGCCCCCCTGCGTTTTTTCAACCGGGATCTCGACGTGATTCGCCAGAGTATAGATCAGCATCAGGCCACCGCCCTTGCCCTAAATCAGGCTATCGAACAGCTGCGCACGGCGACAAACGAGGTAGTCATCGTCACCGCTCATATCAATAAGCGGTTAAAAGAAAGTCAAAGCCTGGCTCTGCAAGAAATGGCCGAGCGCATTGCCTCGGCTATTGGGAACGGCATTATCGCGCAGCTAGCAGGTGGCGCAATTGCCCTAATCATCGCAGCACTTATCGGCACCTCCATTGCCAAACCAATAGGCCGCATGAGCTCGGCGATGCGCCAATTAGCCGAGGGCAACAAAGATATCGACATCCCCTACCAGACCAAAAAGGATGAGCTGGGCACACTGGCCAGGGCGGCCAGCATTTTCAAGGAGAAGTCCCATCAGCTGGAGCGTATCGCGGCTGAAAAAATGCAGGCGGAGCTCGACAAAGCCGAGACCCAGCGGCGCCAGGAAGTGGCCCACGATGCGCTGATTGCCGAACAGCAAGAGCGGGAGCGCGTCAGTGAAAAAGCTCGCCAGCTGGCCCGATTAAAACAACGCAAGACTCTGGCAGATGGTTTTGAGCAACGAGTGATAGGTATTGTCGATGCCGTCAGCCACTCGTCGAGTCAAATTGTAAAGGCATCTAGCGCTTTCACCGCGAACACCTCGCAAACCACACTGCATGTGGACAATAGCTACGCGGCCAGCGGTGAGTCCTCCCAAAGTATCAGCCAGGTATTGGAAGCCTCCGAAGAGCTATCCCAGTCCTGCCGGGAGGTTGTCAACGAGTTGGAAAAGAATGCCCTGGTAGCCATTAACGCGGTTGACATCGGTGCTCAAACAACAAACACCGTTACCGAGCTCACCGACGCTGCGACCCAAATAGGCGAAGTCATGGATATCATCGCAGGCATCGCTGAGCAGACCAATCTGCTGGCCCTCAATGCGACCATTGAAGCGGCACGGGCTGGTGATGCTGGCAAGGGCTTTGCCGTCGTCGCTCAGGAGGTGAAAAATCTCTCTGCCCAATCAACCAGCGCAACCCAGGATATCGCTAAATATGTCGATAAAATTCAGCAGGTAAGCGCCGATACGGCAAACGCCATCGGCAATATCACCGGCATTATTTCACAAATGGATACCGTCACACATTCAGTAGTGAATACCATGCAGCAACAATTTCATGCCACCACTGAGATTACTGAAAAAGTGCAGCAAGTTACCCGAGGCATTAACACCGTGGTGCGAAGCATTGATGTGGTCGGTGGTGCCGCCGAGGCGAACAAAACCATGTCTGAAAACCTGCTCACCAATGCGCAAGGTCTAACACTGGAAGCCGAGACACTCGATAAAGAGGCCCGTCGTTTCCTTGATGATATCCGTAACAACGCCACGGTCCAATCAATTGATACCAGAGATCGCGGAGCTCACCAAAACCTGGAACAGCTTAAACGCAGTGCTTAACCCAGGCTATCGGCAGCACAGACGAAGTTAAGTGAAGAGATGCCCTCGCGCTGACAAGCCGCCATCTAACGTCACCACGGTGCCTGAAATATAGGCCGCACGATCAGAGACAAGAAAGGCGCAGAGATCCGCCACCTCGTCAGGCTCAGCGAGACGACCAAAGGGCATGGTCGCTGTGAGCTGTCGCCAGTCATCGGGATCGAGGCCTTTATTCGTCGCATTTTGACGCATTAAATTGACCAGCCTTTCCGTCGCCGTCATCCCTGGGTTAATACCCAGCACACGGATATTATCGGCCGGGCTGCCGCCGCCCATAGCACGGGTAAAGGCAGCCAAACCGGCATTGCCCGTGGTGCCGGCAATGTAATTAAATTCGGTCACTTCGCCACCGGCAATGCCGATGACATTGAGTATTACGCCATGGCCCCGCGCCTTCATGGCTTGATACATTTCACGGGCTAAATTCACGAAACCGTAGACTTTCAAATCCCAACCGCCGCGCCAGGTGACTTCGTCAATATCACTAATTGAGCCAGCGGCTATCGCTCCGGCATTATTCACCAGAATATCGACATCGGCACAGGCGGCAACCAGGGCGACGGCGTTGTCGCTATTACTTAAGTCCATAGGGTGGACAGTCACGGGCACAGCGTATTTAGCCCCCAGTTCGGCGGCGACGCTTTCAAGATCTTCAGCGTTGCGAGCGGCGAGGTGTAGGTGGCAACCCTCTTGCGCCAAACATACGGCGATGGCCTTGCCGATGCCTTTAGAGCCGCCGGTAATTAATGCGGTTTTACCCTGTAAATGTAAATCCATAAGACGACTCTTAAAATAAAATTGTTATTTTTATTACTTGAACTCAGGCTGCGGCGGACGAGACAGCCCATTCAATCAGAGCTCTAGCGCTGACTACTGCTCGCCCACGCGGTATAGCCACCGTCTAGGCTGTAGACATCGGAAAAACCCTGCTCCACCAGGTAATTTGCAGCGCCCTGGCTGGAGTGGCCGTGATAACACACCACAACCACAGCACTCGTTTTCTCGGTGTCATTGACAATTCCGCTAACGCTACGCTCATTTAAACGCAGTGAGCCATCAATGTGGCCGGCCTGATACGAGGCATCATCACGGGTGTCGAGTAAAACCACGCTGTGTTCATCGAGCATGGTTTTTAACTCTTCAACCGACAAATGTTGAAATGACATGGCTGCGTCCCTTTATAGTGAGTACCCATTTGTGGATACGATTTATTATGTCAGCACTGTTTTAAGCCACTTCATCAGAGCGATATGGCGTTAGTGTTATTAAGCTTTGAACATGAATTTTATACCATTAACCATAAGTACAAAGGTAGGCTGTGGCCACCGCCACCTGTAGTTGAAAACGTTTGTCGGCGGCGACTTCAAATGAATCACCGGTAGCAAAAACCTGCCACTCATCCTGGCCCGGCAACCTCACTGTCAACGCGCCGCTGACCACAGTCATCACTTCCCGCTCACTGGTGGCAAATTCGTAATTGCCCGGTGCCATAACACCCACTGTCGCGGGCAGGGTCTCTGTCGCGAAACCGATGGATTTAACCTTGCCGTCAAAATATTCGTTAACGTCTAACATTTTCTACCTATTCCTGAAAACTGCGTGGCTAAGAGTGATCGTTTATAAGTGATCAGTTTGGTCGAAAAATTTAATCTCTGCATTCACCGTGCAGATTTCCGTCACCGAGGTGTTGCTAATTTGATAGTTCACCCACTTGGAACGATCTTGATCAATCCAGTGTGACAGAGCAAAAGCAATGGCCAGACCGTGGGCAACGACCACCAGGTTTTCACCCGGATGATTGGCTAAAAAGCCATCGACGGCACCAACGAAGCGTTCGGTTACTTCGGCACGCGTCTCGCCACCCGGCGGGCGATGGTGTTCATCGTTAATGACTTTTTTAATAAAGCCGTGCTCACCCTTCAGCTCATCAAAACTTTTACCTTCAAAGTCGCCGGCACCAAATTCCATTAGGCGAGGGTCAAACCTCACATCGTGGTCACCACCGCGGGCAATTTGCTCGGCGGTATATTTGGCTCGCTGTAAGGGGCTGGAATAGATGGCGTGAATCTCTGGCAAATAGTTATGAAAATAATCACCCAGTCGATTGGCCTGCTCCAGGCCCAGGTCAGTCAGGGCAGTATCGGTGTGGCCGTGCCACACCTGGTTGACATTGGCGGCTGTCTGCCCGTGGCGAACCAGTAACAAGCGGCCCTTTGGCTGCATGACTTACCTCGTTTTTAAGTATGACGACAAGACTCGCAATAATAACAAATTTCAGCCGAGCTGATAACGCCGAGTCAAACTCAAAAGACATTGCTGTTAGTGGGGTTGTTAAACCTTAAGCAGAGATAACCTGAAACCAGCAGTCTCGAGCCGCTCGGCCTCGGCCATCAGCTCAGAAAGGGTGAGGGGATAGTCATCAAAGCTTTCGTGCTTTAATTTCAGGCTCAAAGAGTCGGCCGCCTGAACGTTCAACACCACCTCGGGTGGTGGCGAATCACCGCGTCCTCGGTTTAATAACACCGCTAAGCGCAGTAAGACACAGAGGCGTAGCAGGGAGGATTTATCCTTTTCAGAAAAGTCACTCAACAATTGACGCCTTATGCGACGCCGGTGACCACGCACAAGAAAAGCCATGCCCTGCTGTTCCAGTCGGGTGAAACCCGGCATATCAGCGCCATTGAGTATGTATTCGCCGTGTTTGTGAAACTGTACGTGTGAAATTGACAAGCCCACCTCGTGCAATTCAGCGGCCCACCGAAGCCGAGTCCAGTCCGATTTCGACAAACCCCAGTCATTGGCGACTTCTCCGAAGAGCTGCTTCGCACAAATACTGACACGCTCCGCCTGGGCCATGTCGATATTAAAGCGACCCTGCATGGATTGTACTGAGCGCAAACAAACGTCCTCGTGGTCAGAGCGCCCGACCAGATCATAGAGGGCACCCTCCCTGAGAGCCCCACTCGAATAATGCATTTCATCGACCTTCAGCACATCAAAGATAGCCGTCAAAATGGCGAGGCCGGCGATAACATTATCGCGCCGAGCACGGCTCAGCCATTCAACATCTATCTCGCTGGTATTTGAATATTCGAGAAGCTTAGCCTTTAAGTGCTTCAAGGCTGGCCGGGTGATCACGTCCTGGCCACACTGCTGTTGGCAGGCTCGAGCTATTGCCCGCACTGATCCCGACGAGCCATAGCAGCTTGACCACCCTTTTTTACGGTAACGCTTGCTCACCCTTAAGAGTTCGTTAGACGCGTGGTTGACTGCCTGCTGGAAATTCTGTTCCGATAGTTCCCCCCCCGGGAAGAAGCGATCCATAAAGGAGACGCAACCCATGGCCAGGCTTTCCATCAGCAAGGCCTGGAATTGATCGCCAATAATAAACTCGGTACTGCCACCGCCGATGTCCACTACCAGACGGGGCTTTGGGTCTGAAGGTAACGAGTGGGCAACACCGAGATAGATGAGCCGCGCCTCTTCAACGCCGGAAATCACTTGAATGGGATAGCCCAGGGCCGCCTCTGCCTGGCGAAGAAACGCCCGGCTATTACCGGCAATGCGCAGGGCGTTGGTGGCAAAAGCGACAACACCCTCGCCCGGCAAACCCTCAAGCCGCTGTCCAAATTGTTTTAAACAAGCCAAGCCGCGCTGCTGTGCCGCTTCACTCAAACAGCCGCTCTCGTTTAAGCCCTCACCCAAGCGCACGCCTTCGCGGAAAGTTTGCAGGGTGCGAATTTCGCCATGCTCTATCCGGGCAACCACCAGATGAAAGCTATTAGATCCCATATCAAGAACGGCAATGGAGCCCTCTGTATTAACCACTACTGTTGTCACAATTTTACCTTAAGAAGAATCGGGAACGACCTCTCACGCCCCTATCGTAACAAATTAATCGATTATAACCTCCCGGCGAAGAAGCTTGTGAATATACTCCTGTGAGCGTATTTTTTTGCGGTTACCCCGCGGGCTAATTGTATTTTTTTGCCGTTCATCAATCACTCGTGCCTTTACACAGTCAGTCCACTGAGTGTCGAGTATCAACTTAATTTTTTTCTGTAATTTTTTGTCATATACAGGACAGCTCACTTCAACCCGATGATCCAGGTTTCTGGTCATAAGATCGGCAGATGAGATGTAATAAAGAGGCTTTCCGGCATTTTCAAACGCAAAGATACGTGGGTGCTCAAGATAGCGATCAACAATGCTAATGGCTTTTATATTTTCGCTCATACCTTTAACACCAGGTATCAGCGAACACATACCGCGAACAATTAATTTGACCTTAACGCCTGCTTGACCCGCCTCATAGAGTGCGTCAACAACTTCCTTGTCAACCAAGTTATTACATTTGATAAAAATTCCTGAGAGTTTGCCTTTTACTGCACACTTTTTTTCACTTTCGATCAACTTTAAAAGACCATTGCGGTTGCTAAACGGCGAGACCAGCAGATGTTTAAATTCATGCCGGCGATGGGCAAACTGGATGAAATCAAAAACTTTTTCAACATCTCGACCGATCTCCTGATTATAAGTTAAGAGGCTAAAATCAGTGTATAATTTTGCCGTTTTTTCATTAAAATTACCCGTACCAATATGACTGTATAAACGCGCAACACCATCTTCAACACGTTTAAACAAAATCATTTTAGAGTGGACTTTTAGACCTGGAACGCCGAAAATAACATGCACACCCGCCTCGGTCATCCTTTCCGCCCAGGTAATATTTGCCTCCTCATCAAAGCGGGCTTGAAGCTCAACAACTACTGTCACTTTTTTGCCATTCTCGACAGCGCTTATTAACGAATCTACAACCCTTGAAGAAGATGCAAGTCTATACAGGTTAATTTTTATTGCACTCACTGCAGGATCAATCGCTGCCGCTCTTAGCCACTTAATAATGTATGAGAAAGAGTTATAGGGATAATAAAGCAGGCAATCCTCTTTCTTCACACATTCAAATATGTTTTTATTTTCATCCAGCACGGGATAATTAATGGGCAGCAGAGGCTTTAACTCAAGGTAGGAGGCACCCGGATTCGAAAAACCCATAAAATCTTTTGAATTGTGATATCTACCACCCGGTATCAAACTATCTTTCTTTCTCAAGCCTATTTTCTTGATTAAAAATTTCAGCAAGTCCTCTGCTATCCCTTCATCGTAAACAAAACGTACAGGCGCACCTTTTGATCGCCTCTTCAAACTAGCTGCCATTTTCTCCATCAGACTTTCTGAAATATCCTCACCCAGCTCAAGCTCTGCATCACGGGTAACTTTTATTGTGTAAGCCTCTACGGTTTCTATCGGCACGGCACCCATAAAAACGTCTTTAATGCAGTGTCGAATAATATTATCAAGGGCAATAAAAACCCGCTCCCGACCCTTTGAACGACTGGGTAATGGAATAAAACGATCAAGGCGATTACTAGGTATTTCGAGAACAGCGTAACTCATTTGTTTTTTATTGACTATTTTTACTGCAAAATAAATTGACCCCTCCTTTAAATATGGAAATTTCTTTTTTTCACTAACTATAATTGGCGAAAGCTCTGGCAGCACTTTGTTTTCAAAGTAAAGTTTTACAAAATCAGATTGCCGGACGGTAAGCTGCATCTCATTGATAAGGAATATTTTCCGCTTTCTCAGTTCTTTTAAAATCGCCCGGTAGGTTTTATTGTAAGTATCATTCAACTCGCGAACTCGGGACATAATTCTATCCAGCAAATCTGTACATTCTTCTTTTTTGATCCCACTGGAGAACTCCACCAAACGTTTGACATCAGCCACTCTAACTCGAAAAAACTCATCGAGATTACTAGAAAAGATACCCAGATAGCGCACTCGCTGGATAATGGGAACGGACTGGTCAGCAGCTTCCTGTAAAACCCTTTCGTTGAACAAGAGCCAGCTGAGCTCTTTGGGGGTATAGCGCCAATTGTCCCCGCTGTCATTAACAACACCCATCGCTTTCACCTCTAGCCTTTCCATCAAACAATCAATCA
>Ga0209121_10006203_pt1 | contig 10565 bp, 8 predicted proteins | sample Cruoilmetagenom3_FD_187292 | JGI IMG/M metagenome (GOLD analysis project Ga0209121, IMG submission 187292) | Oil polluted marine microbial communities from Coal Oil Point, Santa Barbara, California, USA - Sample 3 (SPAdes) (version 2) | ecosystem: Environmental > Aquatic > Marine > Oil seeps ...
TTGCTTTTATTTTATAGGTTTAAAATGTTTTTTATCTCCTAGAGGTGCCCAGAGTCCATAACTTTCTTCATGAATACGGCATTTTCCTTCTGATGTCCATTTGAAACCGTAATTATAACCAAACCACAGATATTTATCCCCGCCGCCGTTTTCAGTTGTAATAATATAACGAGCATATACATTTCCAATACCTAAAACCTTTCTGCCTGGCAAATTCTGATCACCTTTGTTGGCGTCAAAAGGAATCCATCCATATGGAGGCAAGTATACTTCTGTCCACCTGTGAAATACGTCATCAATGCTGGCATCATCTCCTCTGCGGCTTATTGCACCAACATATCGAATGGGAACACCGAGAGCCCGACAGAGAGAAATCATGCAGTAAGAGTACTCAGAGCAGGAAGCTGTACCTCTTTGTAGTACAGTAGGAGCAGGGTTCCATCCTCCTAGAGGCTTGAGGTTGTAACTGAAGTGTTTTCCCAAATAATCATAGATTCGCCTGGCGATCCAATAGGGGTTTTTTTCTTTTCCAGCGATTTTTTGGGCAAGATTTTGGATAAGAGGATCATGAATGCAGTATTTATCTCCATCCTTAGTATATTTTTTTCTTATTTCTTCAGGAATATCTTCTAAGTTTCCAACTTTATCAGGATAAATGAAATACTCTGTGGAATAAATTTTAGAGTTTACTTTCCAGCCTGGTTTGACTATTGAATAGCTTTTTAAGTCTCTATAATGAAAATGGGCAATTTTTTGTCCCCAACTATCTTCAATAATTTCTTTCGGTTTTGAGTCAAACTGGATAGGTCCTAATAAGCTTTGATTATCTCTATTTTTGGGGAGCGGGAGATAAATATCGAGGGTCTTTACTGTGCCGGGACCATAGTTTCGATATTCTTTGATAAAATGAAGGGACATGTCGCGTTTGTCCCATTTGGAGAGGATATCCTTACAAAATACTTTTATCTGATATATTTCATTATTCTCATAATCAACATTCCAGAGAACATCATTACCCCAGGCTAGTCCGTAAGGGAAGGGGCCGTATGAATGGAGAGAGGAAAGACACAGTCCATCTGATGGATTAACAAGATAAATCCTATCTGCACCGCGGTCAGTTACCCATAAATACTTGCCATCAAAGGTTAATCCAGCCGGTTCTCTTTCAGGAGAAGGGAAATTTTGAACCATCATCCCATCTTCAATAGAGACCTTAAGAAGAATGTCGCTTTTATAGTCTGTAACCCATATATACTTTCCATCCCAGGTGAGGTCTCGTGGATTCTGGCTATTTGATTCTAAAATAAGTAGTACATTTCCTGTTTCCGGGTCAATGCAATACATGGATTTCTCTCCAGAATCGATATGCCATAAGTTTTTTCCATCCCATGCTAATCCTTCCGGATGGTGCCCAGGAGACTCGAAACTTTTAAGGATTTTTCCTGATTGTGGTTCAATTTTATATATTTTGTCTGTAAAGTTATCAGCCAACCAGAGGTTTTGTCCATCAAATGTTAGCCCTGTTGGACATGGGCCAGGTGTTTCAATTACTTTAAGGATGTCTCCAACTTTTGCCCAAGATAAGGAACTAATAAGAAAAGCAATACAAATAAATGAAATGATTTTTCTCATAAAAACCTCCTTTTAACCTGTGTCAGTTCATTTCAATTATAAGAAAAAAGTGTAAAAAAATCGAGGGAAATATGGAAAAACAAGAAATTCTTATTACGTTTTGAATATTTGTATGGTATGTTTAAATTAAGTTAATTGAAATATTAAAATGGAGGAGAAGATCACGGGGATACGTGTAACACCCAGCATATATACAATGCTTCGAGAATTAGATATGTTTATAGAAGTTGTGTACTATTATGTTAAAAACGGTTTACCTGCTTAGAAAACAAGCAGTAAAGGAAAAATATCACTTATTAATTGTTTACTATTGGGGTTAAGCAATGTTGAAAAAGCAATGGAATTTAGAACGGGATTTATCTTCTTTAAGGAAGGAATTTCCAATTTTAAAGAATTGTGTTTATTTAATTAGCAACTCGCTTGGGGCTGTTCCAGGAAGAGTAAGGGGAGAGCTGGAGAAGTATTATTACTTATGGGCAGAGGAAGGAGTGACCGCATGGCAGAAAGAATGGTGGGATCTTCCGCGAAAAATAGGGGATCGGGTTGCAGCTCTTCTTCATGCGGGTAAAAATGAAGTAACTATGATGGTCAATGCAACTCTTAGTCATTGGGTGGCACTCTCTACAAAATTTATGTCAAAAAATAAAAAAAGGAATAAGATCGTCATAACAGATCAGGATTTCCCTTCTTCAATTTATGCAATTACTAAAATTGCTGAATTTATGAGTTGGGATATCGATACAATAAAGAGTCACGGGCATCCTGGTATTCATGTTGAAGAAATAATAAGCCGCGTAGATGAAAAAACATTATTTGTTGCTACTTCTCATGTTTATTTCAAATCTGGTTATATTCAGGACATTGCAAAAATTGCGTGCCAGGCCAGTAAGGTTGGAGCCCTAACTGTTATTGATGGGTATCATGCTCCCGGGACGATCCCTGTTGATGTAAAAAAGCTTGACGTTGATTTTTATATTGGAGGTTGTTTGAAATGGCTCTGTGGTGGTCCTGGAAATGCTTTTTTGTATGTTAAACCCGAGTTGGCATCCAGTTTGGATCCGTACCTGACAGGGTGGATTGCACATAGGTCTCCATTTTCTTTCAGAGAAAAAATGAAATATACTGAAGGGTCATACAAATTTATGTCAGGAACTCCTCCTGTCCCTTGCCTTTATACTGCTTTAGCCGGATTGAAGATTATCCAGGAAATTGGCAGTTTTCAGATAAGACAAAAATCTCTTTCACAAACCCGATTAACAATTGAAAAAGCAAGGGAAAGAAACTACAAAATATTTTCTCCTGAAGATAAAAACCATAGGGGAGGAGCGGTTTCTATAGTAATACCTCATGCTTTTCAAGTTAAACAGGCATTGGAAGAAAGAAAAATCAAGATTGATTTCAGGAAAGGCGAAAACAATGAGCCAGATGTAATCAGGATTGGCCCTCATTTTTATACAAAGGATGAAGAAATTGAAATTTTATTTAAAGAAATAGATTCGATTTTTGCATCCGGGGAATTTTTAAATTATCAAGATGAAATAAAATATGTTACTTAATGCTTGGAAGGAAATAGAAAGCTTATTGGCTTTTTCTGAGATTAATGCAGGGAAATGAGGAATAATTCTCAGAAAAAGTTTATGACAGCTAAAGGAAAATTGTTGTTTTAAAGATAAAATTGCCTTAAATTATTTTTAATAAGAATCTGCTTTTGATATGATTACTGGCATGAAAAAAATTAGGGTATTTTTTCTTCTGTTTTTATTTTTAGTATCTTTAGCTAATTCAGAAATATATTATCCATGGAAGGATGTTTACATAGGTTCTTTAGAGGGGAAAGCTTGGGCTGGTTTGGTATTAGCTCATGGTGAGAATAGTGTTTTTGCTTTTCGCATAAGAATAAAAAGAAATAATGAGATTGCAGATAAAGAAGACATTTTTTATCTTATTTCAGAGGTTGGTCCTCATTCTCCTGATGGCCGATATGCCAGGATAAAAATAGATTTAAGTCTTCCATTTGGAAAGGGGAGAGAGACCCCTATTCACAAAAAGCCATCTTCAAAATCATCTACGTTAGTTTTTGAATGGTCTCGTCAGGATGAGAGAACCGTTATTGGGAAAATCAAAGGGCCTAAGGATATAGAAATTCACCTAATTCATTATTTTCCTTGGGATTTTAGTGGAATGTACCAGTTTCTTCCTAACAGCCACATAACTGGAAAAAGCATGTCCCCGGTTGGAAGCAATTATTTAATTTGGATGAACCGTAAGGGGGACTTAATTACTGAATCTCAAGGTGAAGAAATTGCCCTGTCTTTTTCTTTAGAAAGGAAGTTATATTTTGTAGCAGGACTTGGAGAGAATGCTAGAGTATTGAGAAACCATATTTATCGATATAAGAATGAAAAGACTATTGATTCTATTTTAGCGGAAGAGGAGAAAAGGTACAAAAAGAAAAGAGTTAAGATTGAAGGAATATATAAAGGAGTTTCTAAAGCAATAACCAACAACCTTTTTTGGATGACACTTTACCAGCCTGGAAAACATCGGATTTATGTTCCAGCTGGCCGTAGATGGATTTTTCCAAAGCCAGATGGGACTCCTGATCACTGGACAATTTTTGAATGGGACTCTTTCTTTAATGCGTTAGAAGTCTCAATGGAGAGTTCTAAACATGCTGAGGATATTTTGAGAGCAGTCCTGGAAACAGAATACCCAAATGGAAATATTCCTAACTGGAGGGGGAGATTTGGAGGAGCGAGTGACCGTTCGCAGCCTCCTGTTGGTTCTTATGTTGTGTTAAAGCTGTTTGAAAAGATTGGTGATATGGAGATTTTGAAATTTGCTTATCCATATCTTAAGAAATGGCACTCTTTCTGGAAAGCGAAAAAAGACAACGGCCAGATACGTAGAGATGGTAACGGAGATGGTCTTCTTGAGTGGGGATCAGATGAGGAACTTATTGCCCAAAGTGTCCCATCTTGGGAGAAGAATGCTGAAGGGAAAACACGTGCAATGTGGGAATCAGGACAGGATGACCTTCCTAATTGGGATGAGGCCTCTTTCAATGATGAAACAGGAACTTTAATGATGAATTGCCTTGATTTGAATTCTCTTTACACGTTTGATTCCTGGTGTTTAGCTCAAATTGCCAGTGTGCTCGACAAGAGAGAAGAATATAAAATTTATATGGCTGAATATGAAAAAATGAAAACCCTTATTAATGACTATCTATGGAATGAGAAAGAAGGATTCTATTTTGACCGTTACTGGGATGGAAGATTTTCATCAAGAAAAGCAGCGTCGAATTTTTATCCCTTGTTGGCACGTATTCCAAACCGAAAAAATGCTGTCCGGATGATAAAACACTTGCTTAATGAGAAGGAGTTCTGGGGAGATTATGTGTTACCCACAGTTTCCCGTGATGACCCAGCCTTTAAAGATCAACAGTACTGGAGAGGAACAATTTGGCCTCCTACTAATTACCTGGTTTATCAAGGTTTGAAAGCATACAATTTTGATGCTATTGCATCTGAATTTGCTCAAAAAAGCTCTTCCTTGTTTCTACGGAGCTGGGAAAACTTCCAACTTTGTCCTGAGAATTTTGATTCTAGGACTGGAGAAGCCGGGGGACAAAGATATCAAAGTTGGGGACCTCTGTTTGCATTAATTGCTTTAGAAGAATACTTGGATTTTTCACCATGGGAAGGATTTAGATTTGGAATGATAAATCCTGAGAAGAAAGGAAAATTGTCTAGGGTTTCTATTCAAGGAAGGCATTATGATATAGAGATTTCTCCATCGAAAATGCAGTTAAAAGAAGAAGGTAAAAAGATCCTGATCGTCAACGGGTGTGCTGTATTCAGACATTTTCTGTATTCTCAGAATGAAATTTCATTTGAGATAAAATCGCTTGGCCCAAGAGAGATAAAGATACGGTTCATTACAGATGGAAAATATCAACTGGAAGTAGATGATTATGTTAAGCGAATTTTTAATGGAAAGTCAACAAAGGTCAAAGTGCCTGAAGGGGAACATAAAATTTTAATTTTACTTTTAGCAAAAAAGGAATGAATTAAAACATGCTGCATTATTCATAAAACCTTTTTAAGAAAAATTAAAGGTATGTTGGATTTAGTGTCCTTCTAACACAAAGACAGTGAAGCCCTCTGTGTTAAGTTTTAATGCAATCCTTTCTGCTATGTCTAGGCTTTTAGCCTTGATTCTAACCCTGTAATAAGTTTGATGTGAAGTTTTAAAAATAGAGATATATACACCTTTATAGTTTTTCTGGAGTTTCTTTTTTAGATGGATCGCATTTTTATTAAGTATAAAAGCACCTACCTGGACAGAAAACTCTTGTGTTGACGTTTCAACTGGAACGCCTGGAAGTGGCTCTAACTTGACAGGTGCAACACCAGGCCCGATTATTCCTATAACTTTTGCAGCCGCATATGAAAGATCGATGATCCGACCTTTTATGAAAGGACCCCTGTCATTTATTCTGACTGTTACTGATTTTCCATTGTTGAGATTTGTCACAATAACATATGTGCCAAAAGCGAGGCTTCTATGAGCAGCAGTCATGTCATGCATATTGAAAATTTCTTGGCTGGAAGTTGCTTTTCCATGGAAACCTGGCCCATACCATGATGCTAGACCCCTCTGTACATTTGGAACAGTTTTGTATCTTATTCGAGCACAGGATGATAGAAATACAGTCAAGACGAAAATGAATAATATTCCCCTTAAAATTTTCATCTTTCTGACTATAATAATGCCAGAAAAATTTAATTCAATCAATCAAGATTTAGAGCAGGAATTTCTCTAATCTTTCCTTCAGGAAAGAAAAAGCTTTCGTCGGAGTAGAGCAATAAGAAAAAAGGGTTATGTCTTCAGGAGTAATTGTGTCATATTTTAAGAGAGCATCAAAATTTATGATCTCTTGCCAATATTCTTTTCCGTAAAGAAGTAAAGGAGTCATGTCTTCTTTTTGAATTTTTTTCGTCTGAATTAAAGTCAATGTCTCCACTACTTCATCTAAAGTCCCAAACCCCCCCGGAAAAGCAACTACGGCTTTTGCTTTACTAACAAGCCAGAATTTTCGCATGAAAAAATAATGAAAGATGAAGGAAAGTTCAGGGGATATATATGGATTTGGATCCTGTTGAGAAGATAAGGATATATTCATTCCTATTGATTTCCCTCCAGCTCGAGATGCTCCTCTGTTAGCAGCTTCCATGATGCCCGGCCCTCCTCCGGTGCATATAACAAAATTTTTTCCTTTAGGTTTAAGTTTAATCGCCCATTTGGTTAATTTATATGCAAGTTCTTCTGCTTCCCAGTAATATTTTGTTGTTAGCGAGTTTTTAGAATAAGGCTTTGCCCTCGTGGAGCCGAGAAAAAGGATTGTGCTCTTGACCTTAAGTTTGTTTAGGCGGCTTAGAGGCTCTAGATATTCACTCAGAATTCTTATGCTTCTGGCTTTGGGAGAGTTTAAAAATCTAGAATCTTTATATGCTTCTTTAGGTTCTTTTTCTTTTTTCATAATATCCTCTTAATAGTTATTTAATTAATAGTTATCTGAAAATAGAAAATAATGATATCATAAAATCTATTAGATAAAGAAAAATATTTTGATTTTTTGACTTCAGAAATCTCATATGCTATTTATTTGAATGAAAGATTTTATTTATGATAGGAAATGAAAAGTGACTGAAGGCCTGGAAAAGTTATCTGATAGAGAATATCCAGGTAGAGTGATAATCTTAGGTAGAGACAGGTCAGGAGAAAACAAAGTCGTTGTTTATGCGATTACAGGCCGGTCTCCTTCAAGCCAGGCTAGAAAAATTGAGTTTGAGAAAGATACAGCATGGGTCAGGCCTGTAAATGATGAGATATTAAATAAGGGGAATATTGATTTGCTAATATATCCCGCTATATTAATTTCTGGGGGAATTGCTGTTAGTAATGGAAAACAGACTTTGGATATAAAAAACTGCATTCATCAAAGTCAGAATCCGGTTAAGATCCTGGAGTTTGCACATAATAAATGGGATTATGAACCCGATGATCCGGCATTTACTCCCAGGATAAGCGGATGTATAATTCCTGAAAACAGGGCAGCCCTTGGTATAATAAAAAGAGCAGAAGACGCTTCCTCAACAAAAAACTATTTTGAAGTTCCACTTAATGCAGGAAAGGCGAGAATGATTACTACTTATACAGGAGAAAATATAGACCCCCTACCTTCATTTGATGGAGGCCCCGTTGATTTAGACCTGTTCGGGAAAACTGCAGATGATGTTGCAGGAGATGTGTATTACGCTATGAGGTCTCAAATTCAGGATGAGGATTTTAGGGTGTCTGTTATCTGCATTTTTTATAAGGAATTAGAAGCAAATAAATATGATATATCTATTATAAACCGGTGTGAAAGGACGAAAAAATAATATGGTTAAAATCGGAAAGACTACAAGGGAGCAATACAGAACTAAAGTAAAAGAAGAATTCCCAGATACATTGAATATTGGGAATCTTAAGTTTAAGAAAAGACTTTCAATGAGATATGGAGAAAATCCTGGATATCCTGCTGCTTTTTATAAAGAAGAAGGAGCGAGTGGTCCCAATATGTCTACTATGAGAGTGATTCAAGAGGGGACAAAAGGCTTAGGTTATATAAATGTCGGGGATATGGACTTGGGCCAGAGGTTAATAAAAAAATTATCGGATATATATAAAAGTAAACATATTTGTGCCTTAATAAAGCATGAGATGCCTAGCGGTGTTGCCATGGGAAATGAGTCTGAGAATGTTTTTAAAAAAGCATGGAAGTGCGATCCTCTGTCTAACTTTGGAAGTGTAGATGTTTTTAACTACAAAATCGATGAGGAATTGGCCAAAAATATTGTTGAAAAAGGGAGAAATGTTGAAGTCGTATATGCTCCAGAATTCACGCCTGAGGCTATTGAAGTCTTCGCAACAAGAAAGCCGTTAAGAGTCGTTAAAATGGGGTCTTTTTTTGATAAACCCTCTGTTGATGAAAATCTGGAATTTAAACGGGTGGCCGGAGGACTTTTAGTTCAGAAAAGATTTAATTCAAGAATCATTTCGTGTGAATCGGTAGAGGTTGTTTCAGAGAGAAATCCAACGCCAGATGAAATCGATGCTGCAATTTTCAACTGGAATGTGGCATGTTTTACTCGGTCTAATGCAGTGATTATAGGAATGAAGGATAAAGTGCATGGTATTGGCTCTGGACAGCGAAGCAGGATCGATTCTGCAGAAGATGCTATTAAATTTTCAAAAAGGGGTTATGGATGCGAAGGATGTGTCATGGCTTCAGATGCGTTTATGCCTTTTCCAGATGTAGTGGAAATTGCCGCAAAAAATAAAATCACATCGATAATTTATCCGCTCGGTTCAATAAGAGACAAAGAAGTTATCGATAAAGCCAATGAGTATAATATTGCCATGATTATAACTAAGAAACCAGATGAAGAAAACAGTGAAAGATGTTTTCTTCACAGATGAGTATCACAGCTTGACTTTAAATAGAAGAATCTTATAATAAGATGTTTTTATAATATTATATATATACGGAGAGAGATATAATTTCTATCCGAAAATCTGTCATAATATGAGGAGATATAAAATGAGTAATGATTTAACAGTGGAAGAGCTGTTAGCAAAAGCTGAACAACCTTCCAAGGATGCTATGCGACTTCATCCATTTTACAGAGGTAAAATCGAAGTACTGCCTAAGTGCAAAATTAATAATTTTAATGATTTTGCCGTATGGTATACTCCGGGCGTTGCTGCTCCCTGTAAAGAGATCTATAAAAATAGTGAAAAAGTATACGAAATGACCAATAAAGCTAATTTTGTTGCGGTTATATCCGATGGAACTAGAGTTCTAGGGCTTGGAGATATTGGACCTGAAGCTGGCCTTCCTGTTATGGAAGGAAAAGCCATTCTATTCAAATATCTAGGAGGTGTTGATGCTTTTCCAATTATGCTTGATACAAAAGATCCAGAAGAAATCATAAAAACCGTCAAACTATTACAGCCGACATTTGGTGGAGTTAACCTTGAAGATATTTCAAATCCGAAATGTTTTCATATATTAGACACTTTGAGAGAAGAATGTCATATTCCCGTATGGCATGATGACCAGCAGGGAACAGCTTGTGTGACAGTAGCCGGATTGATCAATGCTGTGAAAATTGTTGGAAAAAAGCTTGAAGACATTAAAGTAGCTATGGTTGGCGCAGGTGCTGCAAATATCGCAATAGAAAGGCTTATAGTAACAGCGGGGGTCACGCCTGGTAATATCATTCAAGTGGATTCAAAAGGGATTTTACATAGAGACAGAGAAGATAGAGAGATCCTGCAGAAAAATTTCAAAGAAAAGTGGCATATTTGTGAAACAACAAATAAATATCAGGTAAAAGGTGGTATAAAAGAAGCAATGGAAGGAGCAGATGCTGTGATTTGTGCATCAAGAGCTGGCATTATTAAGAAAGAATTCATCAGAGTTATGGCAAAAGATTCTATCGTTTTAGCTGCAGCCAATCCGGTTCCTGAAATATGGCCGTGGGAAGCAAAAGAAGCAGGGGCAAAAATTATTGCTACAGGTCGTTCTGATTTTCCAAATCAGGTTAATAATTCCCTCGGATTTCCCGGAATATTCAGAGGAACATTGGATGTGATGGCAAGTAAAATAACTGATGAAATGTGTATTGAAGCAGCAAAAGAATTGGCAAAAGTAGCTGAAGACCATGGCCTAAGCGAGGATTATATAATACCCAATATGGATCAGTGGGAACTTTTCCCGAGAGAAGCTGTTGCAGTTGGAACGAAAGCAATTGAACAAGGAGTTGCAAGAATCGAGGCTCCGGCAGAGGAAAGATATAAATTGGCTGAAGGGATAATCA
>Ga0209121_10006204_pt1 | contig 10564 bp, 8 predicted proteins | sample Cruoilmetagenom3_FD_187292 | JGI IMG/M metagenome (GOLD analysis project Ga0209121, IMG submission 187292) | Oil polluted marine microbial communities from Coal Oil Point, Santa Barbara, California, USA - Sample 3 (SPAdes) (version 2) | ecosystem: Environmental > Aquatic > Marine > Oil seeps ...
CGGACAGTTCAACAAAAATGATGACGAACTGACCTTGTCCTAAATTGGACGGTTAATTTTTTTTCGTCTTTACTGCTTTCCGCAACAGGAACTAATTAGTGACAACCTTTCTTTAACTGTATTTTCACCAAACTGCTCCAATGTGGCGGTCATTTCAAACCAGCTCATGGTCCCCCAGAAGTTTTGCTTGATACCCGTCTCACCTTGAACAACACCTGCTTCATAGTCTGTATTTTTCACAACATACCCGTAGTCCTGAAAAACCTGCAAAGTAGCCTTGAAAGCGTTGTCAAATGTTCCTTCCAACTCTCTGGATTGGATGCTCCTCATTTGCAGAGGAGATAATTCTGTTGTCGCACACCCTGTGCATATGATTATCAACGGAATAATAAAAAGTCTGTTCATTTTTCTTTCCTTTCTTAGAACGCTGATGCTCTATAACTACATTCCTTAACTACTTCGTTGTCGTCAAACTCTATCATCAAGGTAAAAGTCCTCGTTGATGCAGAACTCCTGCCGCCCGCTGCCCCTGCTACGATGACACTCCAATAACCTTCCTCTGCTGATTTCTCAACAGATATCGTATCATAAGTCCATACCTCTTTGCCGCTTTTATTTCTCGTTATTATATTTGGGGCACCAAAAACCTGTAAGATGTCATTTTGAGTTGTGACTCCCTCTACTATTTGCTTTTTTACCATTCCTGCGGTTAAATTACTTTTCTTAGCTGGTTGCTCACCTGTGGCACATCCCAATACAAGTAAAACCAGCACGCCTAATCTAAACGATTTAGACATCTTTTTTCCTTTCATTAAAACTATTGACATTCACCTATTAAAATCTAAGTAACACAGTCTTATTAAAAATCTCATTCTCGAAAGCCTTCCTTCGGCGAAATAAAGAATAAAAAACAAGAATACAGCCCTTCGACTGCGCTCAGGATGAATACAGAATACAGTAAGGTAACCACATAGATGCTTGGGCGCATTAAAATTCTCATCCTCAAAAGCCTTCAACGAAATAATCAGTTTAAAAACGCTTTTACGAATACGTATATCCCTTCGACAACGCTTACGGCAGGCTAAAAGGCGTAAGTAGTATCTGGATTCCTGCTGGAGTTTATCCCGCACCGAGATGCGGGGCAGGAATGACAAACGAATGATTCGAGGAAGTTTTGCGTTCAATGTTGTACGCCTTTGGTAATAGAATACATGAAAACAAGTAAAAAGGCAATAAAAAACGTCTTTTTCTGCGAAAAGGCATAAAAGGACAGAATTCAGAATACAGGAGACAGGAGTCAGAAGAAAACAAGTAAAAAGGCTATAAAGATAAGAATACAGTCCTTCGATTCCGCTCAGGATGAAGGTCCTTCGACTGCCCCTTCGACGTAGCTCAGGGCTAAAGGCTAATTCAGGATGAAGGAATACAGGAGACCTTTTCATTGTTGGCGCATTAACATACGAAGTGCAGCACGGTGGGTGCGCATTAACAGGATGTCCGGCCCTATTTTTATTTCCTGATGTTCTTATAATCTTCCCAGATTTGATGAGGCATGGTTATCTCTTTGTAAAGTTCCGGCCTTCTTTGCTGAAAGTTCCTGCTGTTCTTCCGGGCGAAGCGAAGTCTTTTCAAATCAAATTCTGCGGTAATATAACCCTCTCCCGTTTGCCGGCAAATTGCATCAATTTTATTCGGGTATTGTGCAAGCATTGTCCCAGCCCCGTAGTCCTGATTGGTACATATCATTGAGACAAGGTTTTGTTCCATAAAGGTCCTGACGTAATAATCCTGGATACGACCTCCCCGGCCGTTAATCCAGACGATGATTTCTGCGCCTTTCAGAGAAAGAACGCTGTAGGTTTCCGGAAAATAGCCGTCATAGCAGATAAGGATGCCAATCCTGCCAAAATCCAGTTCAAATACAGGCAGGTTATTACCTCTTTTCATTATCCATTCCGGGTCGTTTTCTATAAACCACTGCTTATCTTTTCCCGACGGCGGCTTTGAGTAGGCGGGCAGTTCATCATAAGTATCCACCGCTGCATGTGTCTTGTAGTATTTGCCGACAATGTTGCCTTCCCGGCCAAACAACAAAGCCGCACTCGAAAACGTCTCGTCCTCAAAGACCTCCCAACAGCCGACAATTACATAAATGCCATTCTCTGCCGCCGCTTTTGATATTTTCCGGCTCTGCGGTCCCGGCACAGAGATTCTGCCCAGGTGGTATTCGGGGAAAACAACCAGTTGCACATCATCGGCTGCCGCTCTTTCAATATACTTCACAACCGACTCAACAGGGCTGCACCCTTCCTTGATTTTGAGCCACTTGTCAAAACCACAGGTTTGAACCGCAGCGACCTTGACCTTGTCGGGCCATTTTGAACTCTTCTCTGGTTTTGTTTTTTGCTGTGTGCAGGACAAGGCAGCCATGAGAAATACAATCAAGGTTACTATTGAGTTTTTCCCAACGTTCATTTCCATTCTCTCGTCAAATTTCTGTAGCCCCATTCGACAAGCTCTGAGAGGAGTTAAATGCACAAACCCCAAGTACGGCTGAATAGGTGCGGTATTACAATAAGGCGATTCGAGAAAGTTTTGCGTTCGGTATTGTATTACGCCATTTGTAATATAATACACGAAAGCAAGTAAAAAAGGCAATTTTTTATTTTTTACAACGAAGGCACGAAGCAGCACGAAGGTTTTGTTATTTACTATACCTACGGCATAAATTTTCTATAGCTAAGCCATAAATTGACTAATGGTTATTGTAATTGATTATTTCTCTTTGTGCTCTGTGGCTGCTTCTTATTTGCTTATTTGCGATTATTCGTGGTGAAGAAAAAAATCTGCGTATAACAGCGTTTATCAGCGGTTAAGGAAATGATTTAAAAACAGATAACAGTGCCGGCCGGTCAATAATTGGCGGATAGAATTCTCATTGTCGACGTTTCATAGGATTCAATGTCCCCCGCAGGTTGTGGTGCAGGATTGGGGCTGAATACCAATAAGTTCCATGAAGTTGCATTAAATCGGAAATAATGCTGCCGGTTTGAGCTTGCATAAGGATTGCCATAAATTCTTCGATCATCATCCATCTGTCTTTCCTCCCATAATGCCAATATCCGGTTATGCGAACACGAACATCCGGCCATAAGCATCATCGCCATAAGACAGAGGATTATATGGATTATAATTGTCGAAATCTTCATCACATCTCCTACCCGGGATTTCCCATAATTTTTGGCACTGTGTTAAGCTGCGGATGAAGCTCCGCTTTTAATATATCGGCGATTTCTGTAGATAACATAACCGGATAAACTTCGCGGTAATTGACAAATCATGTTGGGTTGAATTCTAAAAATAAATTGCCGGTCATAAAACGGACTATTTTGGGACTTATACCGGGGAGATTGAACGTAAGGGTATGAGGGACGGACCCTATTTTATAAAACGAAACGGTATCAATAAGAGGGTCCGTGCCTCTTTGCGCTTTACGACCGTCGTATAAAACGCCGTGGTAAGCTTAAGGATAGTGATCTTATTTAATCGACCATAAACCACTCTTCAGTCAGTGAATTATCCTTCAGCCAGTTTTCCTGTAGTAATGCCATATCAATATCATCGACCTTGCAGTCCCCATTGAGATCTCCTACCAGGGGTACATAGTCCGGCAGTGACTGGGCTGCCTCACAACTGTCGTTATACAAGTTGATCGTGACAGTGTCCGAACCGGTGTATTCACCGTCAAAGGCCTCCAACTGTAAGACATACTCGCCCGGGGCTGCCAGGGTAACACTCGTATCTTCGGTGCTCGGGTCGGCAATCACGACATCAGGGCTGTTGGGGTCATTGGGCTCACTAACCACCGTCCACTGCACGGTATAAGCTTCGTCATCGGTAACGGTCGCGTCCAGGTTCCCGATCCTGGGGCCGTCTTCCAGCCAGGACACTACATCGCCGCCTGCGTCCACTTCAGGAGGCATATTATCTGTATAAAAACTGAAGGTAGGACCAAAGACCGGATCATCAGGGCTGCCTACATAGGTATCCACGGCCCAGTAGTACCGCGTCTTCGGTTGAGTCTGCACGGCAACGGAAGTCACGTTCTTCCTGCTGACAATCTGAATAGCTGCCGGGTCGGTAAAGTCTTCCAGCAGTTTTAGGTTGTCGGTGAAGTAGACGTCAACCGGCACCGGCTGACCGGGCACACACGGATCAGGTAAAGTCCAGCTCAGCTCCACCTCGCCGGCAGACAATAAATAGCCATCGGCCGGAATCGGATTCAATATATGGACAGCCGTCAACGTGGTTTTGTCTTTATTGGTGACGTCATAATCCAGTTGCAGCGTGCCGTCGCCGTCATAGGCGGTAATCCAGCCGCTGTCGATATATCCCTGGACGGCCGAGACATTATCGCCGTTTATTATCAGCGTACCGGCGGCTCTCACATCCATCGTGCCGACAGAACCAGTGTTCCCTCTCATATCGAAGGTTGTGGTGTTTATAATTCCACCATACAGATTGACATGACCTATAGATGTAGGATGATGTCCAATCCGGAATAGGCCATTGTTTGTAATAGTTCCACCGGTCATATTGAGGGTGCCCGAACCTCTGTCTCCCACAAGTATATTCCCGGCGGTTATGGTGCCGCTGATCATATCACATGTGGCTTCACAATCCTTGTCCCGGCCCAATTGAAAGTACGTTGTTATCGCAAGGGTTCCACCGTCCACTGTCAGGGTAGTGACGGAAACACCAAGCCCAAAGCCCAGCATATTAGCCACGGCGCCTTCGTTCGAGATAGTCGGACCGGGAAGCAAGCTGATTCTGGGGTAGTCGGCAGAGGTGGGGACTGTGCCGCTGTCCCAGTTTCCTTCCGTGCTCCAGAGGTGGTCGCCGGTGGTATCGGTCCAGGTCATGTCAAGAGCCTTAACATCACCGGCCGGAGACAACACTATAACAAAAGAAACCAAACAAATCATTTTTCTAAACGTACTAAACATAATAACTCTCCTCAAAAAAAGGTGGACATAAACATGCCTTCGCTACACACCAAAGCATAAAGGCAACAAAGAATCTTCACCAAACGGCGTGTCTGCACAAAAAAACTTCTCCTTGCATTCCCTGCGGACCTATATTTGAACTGGAAGCTGACATGCAAATGCTTCACGTGCGAAGCATCGCCCCCACTTCAGTTCTGCCTTTCAACTGATACATCCCGGGTGCTTACCCATGAACTATGGTTTCTTACACGTCATAAAACCCGGAAAGACTCATTAACTTCACTTATCTAATATATATACAACACTTCCTATATTCTTGTCAATAGAAATCTTCTCAGACTTCGGGAGTTTTGGTGTTTTTAAGAAATACCGGGGAATTAACTAAGGACGCACCTGCTCTTTATAGAACATCGTATTTACGCCAGAGAATGGCGAGGTTGTGGGTAAGAATGCGCAGACGGATTTCGCGAGTCTGACTGTGATAGCTTCGATCCCTCAGGGCGGATCCCATGTTTCGCTTAAGCATGCTGAATACAGTTTCGATTTGCCAACGCTGGCCTTCTCGCAAATCGGCTGAGCTTCTTGGCATTAGCTGAATTTGCGTTTCTACATCTGTTCATCTTGAGAAAACTCTAATCTGAGTACATTAAAATTTGCTTTTGAAAGTGCTCCTCCGGCACCAATTGATATTGGTAATACCTCAAATGCTAACCCGGCACTTCCAGCGCCAACAGTCCTTGTTATTATCCCCATTTCAATAGTCAAATTACTTAACTTCATAGGGTATTTACCTGCCCCCACTTTGGAAACGCCCTCTACCGCGGCTATTATAGACTTTGCAAGGCGTTCACTTAGTGTCTCTTCGCTGGATTTTAAAGTTAATTCAGCCGGCCCGGTAGGATCGGGAACAAGTTTGATAATCACTTTGTCGGAAGACAGGTTTTTGCTTGACGCTTGACCTGAGAGCACCCACAAATCTGCACCACCCTCCTGGTTCTCACCGATCTCTGTGTTGATAGTAAGCAGGGCATTATTGAGCGTGAGATTTGTCTTTTGTTTTACTTCCTCATTTACCAAGACTAAAGCCGATTGAATCTTTGCAACCAGATTCTGAATAGCTATTGTTCTTTGTTTGTACTCCGGAGACCTATCAAGAAGAGAGCATCCACCTAAAACCAGGTTCAAAAACAATAAGAAAATAATCTTTTTCATTTCTATGCGTCCCTTAAAACACAGCCATGTTTATATGGTTTACTGTTTATTTAATTCCGCTATCCGCTATCGAAACCTGTCATTAGGAAGAGCAACTCATCTAAAAATGTGCCGTAATCCTTTAAATTTCCCTCGGTTTTTCCCCTTTTTCATTAGCTCCTGCTATAAAGGCCAGGCATGTCACGACATCCGCCCGGTCATATTCCGGATGCTTACCCCCGAACCAATCGATAAACTCGCTCAAATATGTCACGGATGCTTCGGTGTGCTTTTTAAGCCAGTAGTTCTTTTGATATTGCTTATTAAGTCCGATTATAGAAATACCGAACTGCTCATTGTTCATGTCTTTTAATTCGTGGAAATTCGGATCGGAATTCTGGAAATCTTCGCTACATCTCTTGTTCTCTCCGAACTCACTGATTCCGGCGGAAATGTCCTTCAGAATACGCTCATTAAAATCAAAAACAGGAATTTCGCGAAATCCAACATGCTTATCTATCCTTATGTTTTTGCCTTTAACATATTCTTCGACAATTACAACGTGCGCCCTGTAGTCGGTGGTTGAGCCGATATTCACACTGCGAAATGATGCATCAGTCAGGAGTTCCAGAATCCCGCCCACGTGCACCTTGCCCTGATGGGGTTTTGTCATTACCTGTCTATGTGTATGCCCGGAAAGCCAGTAATTATTTCCACTTTTCGACAACCAGCGATTGAGATATTGGTTTGAAAAACGTTGGCCAAACAGGCTTTTGACCGTCTCGTACACGCCGTGCACAAAGTTCTCGAGCTCAAAAATGATATCTTCCGGTATATCGTTGACAAAACGCTTCCTGTCAAGATTATCGGGATGGTAATGCGAGGCGATAAACCTGAAATCCGGAGACGAAAGCGCCCAATTATTTTCAAAATAACAGTCGATTTGGGCGAGTCTTTTTTCGTCTGATTTATCTTTGGATGATATAGATCCTACCCAGCCATAGACTGCTAATTCCATGGCTTCCGGCTTATGCGGTATATTCTGATAATCTGAGGTGTCCGCGAGAAATATTTCCACGTCATTTTCACCGTTTACCGAATACACAAGATGCCCGGCTAAGTACAAACCTGTTTTGTGGTCCAGACTCTCATCCAGCGAATCACGATTGTCGGTATATTCGAACATCGTTGCCGGCGACAAATAATTCTGGTCTCCGTTAAACTCGCTTATCTTCTGAAGCACCTGATATTTTGAAAGGGGGCGGTTATATCTAACAGGCGGCGGTTCGTCCACCGTCAGGCGGTTCAAGAGCAGCAACCTTTCCGCCTCGTTCGGTGTATTGCCCGCCCCTAAATAGTCATGATTCCCTATAACCATAAACATTGGAATCCCGGTTTTTTCTCTGTGCTCGGTAAGGACCTCGAACAATTGTTCTATTTCGTTCTGGCCGCCGCTGTTTGCACCATCTCCCAAATACAGAATGACATCAACTTTCCCGCCCTGATCGTCCTCTTCCGACAATTTATCAAGAGATATCTTTAAGACCTCCGCCGTCAGGTGTTCTAACGCCGGAGGACGGATAGCCACCTCCAAATCCTTATCCGTATCCTTGTTTCTGTATACGCACCCGGGGGTACTGTTTGGGGATGTGATTTGAGAATCGGCGAGCAGCCCGATTTTTATTGGCAGGTGCACTTGCCTGCCGGCACAACCTGCTATCAGAATCATAGAAGAGATCGGAAGAAGCAGAAATGATAACTTATTCATTTTGAACTCCTTTCTGCAATTTTCGTCATTGCGAGGCGCATAGCAACGAAGCAATCTCACGTTTTTCAATAACCCCATAGTTACTCTTTTACAGTAAGCACCATCGCTTCTTTGTTTTTCTGAGAATCAGCAAATCCTTTGTAGCTGAACGCTCTACTCACCAGCGCCGGGCGCTTGCAGCGCGGTTCAATCCGAAAGCGATACTCGCCGCCCCGCACAGGATTGTACCAGCGCACTTCGTATTTGCCCATCCCCTCGTCCAGCTTTTTCAGGTAGCGCACTTCTATATCATACCCATCGTCACTGACTGGTTCGGCGTTCTTCACCATCGGCACCCACTTATCATCGATTTTAACTTCCACCCCGCACAGCGGTTGATGGAAATCAATCTCACCGGCCCCGACATCCTGCCAGCGAAAAGCAATGTAATCTTCTTCGTAGTCTTTTTTCGCCTTCACCGCTTTGGGCTTCATGACTGCTTTTCGCCGGCCCGTACAGAGACGGGCTTCAGGATAGAACGTGTTCACTTTCACCGCATACTGCCAGTTCGGCATAAGCTCATGCACATTGCCCTTGGTGTTGAAATCCCGCGCCAATAAACCGAGCTGAGCCGTAAGGTAAGGTGTGGAATATCGTCCGTAAAGTGTGTGTCCTCCCTCGTAGTTCTGTCGGGAGTATTCTTCCGGCGTAGTGGTATAGCCGAAATAGCCGTTGGAATTACCGGCCACCCAAACGTGCCGGATGCTGTCATCGCCGGCCTGCACAAATTCCCGTTTCACGCGCTCGGTCATCCGGCGCCCCGACTCTACCGTAACTTCGAAAGGCACCGGCAGAATGACCATATCATTCACACGAATAAGCTGGAACATCGCCGTATTGGGGAAGCTGTCCTTCGGTTCAATCAGGGGCTGAAGGAACGAGAAGAACAGATGCCGCTTGTTACCCTGGCAGCCGTCTTTGAAAAACCAGCGGCGCGACATCACATTGCCTCCCTTCAGGAAGGGAATAGCCGCAACCCAGGGCACGCCGGGCGCGGGCTCGTTGGCGCCCCCCACCAGGGGATTGCCCACTACTGCGTCTTTACACAGCGTAATGTTCTCCACTACGTTGTGTTCACGAATATTTAGTTCGCGTACCGCAGAATCCAGAGAAATATCGGCCGTCAGCTTATCATCCAACGCCTCGAGCAGGCCAATGGCCTCGCGTCCAATGCCCTGTCCTAATTTTCTTGCCTGGTTCCAGTTCACCGGGGAAAAACTGAAAATGTTGTTCCCAAGGTTCGGCAGCGCCGGCGCCATATCTCCCTGCGTACCATTCGTCATTGCGCTGACGACCGGCCACGGGGTGTCGTACCTGCGCATTATTGTCCATTCCAGGTCCTTCTGGGCGTAGGCAAACAAATCGGCGTTATACACTTCCACTGGCGGCGTAAGAGCCGTGGCGTGCACCGAAAAACTGGAGAAGGCAGCCAGCGGCTTATAACGGCCGTCATCATCCCGCACATCAATCCGCACCATATACAACGCCGGATTAACCGCCTTGTAGACGGCCTCCGAGTTGTCCAGCCGGAGGTCTCCGATGTTTTTATTCAGAACGTAAGAATCCAGCGACCGGTTCCGGTTATAGCCGTAAATGTCTTTTCGACCTGTAGCGATTTTCGCCGGACGCCGGTTGTCATAGGCCTCCAGAATCCCCCGGGCGATACGTTGTGTAACGAACTCAAGAAACTCTACATCCAGCCACTGGGCGCTGGTCATGTGCTTGTTATAGAAGTCATTCTCGAAGAAGTTAGCGGGCGCCGAATGGGTATGTGTTGCCGTGATGGCAATATCACCCGGTCTTAAACCGGTTTTTTCTGATACTGCCTGGGCCACTTTATGGTGTAGCAACAGTGACCCTGCGGGCAAGTCAGTCTGCACCAGAGCCACGGAATGTCCCTTAGCATCATTCAGGTACACTACCCTGGCCTTGAGACGTGTACGAAAGCCCTTGCCCTTATTGGCAAGTATCGAATACCCCCCCATCGCCAAACCGGGTGGGGGAGTAATATCGATGGAAACCGCGCCGGCCGTTGGTTTATCACCTGATGCCGGCCTTTTCACCTCAGGCTGCACGATGGAAATTTCCCTGGTGGCAACGCACCCACACATATTCAGAGCAACCACCAGTAGAAAGAACAAGCGCATGGTTTTGCTCCTTTCCACTCTTAATCATCTTTCAACATCCAAACAGTCTTCGGCCTTTGCAAACTCACATTTTTACTCCCATCTTTTATCACTTGCTTGTTGCTAATCTACGATATTTTATTAGCTCTTCAAGGCAAAAAGCTGTCGTTTTTTAAGTCTGGCAGATTTCGCATTGGATTTTTCCATAATTTTAAAGGAGGTTTTGTGTCTTGGCACGTAGTTCAAGTGGAAAATTTTTCTTCTGTTATGTGTGAGGTTCCTTGCCAGTAAGCAAACCAGTATTCATCCCATGCGAAAAGGCTTTAACGCTTATTTGCAGAAGGATCGAGGGCTGTATCGCTCGGACCGGCGGCGGAGCGAGAATGGGCCTCACAAAAGCTCGTCGGAGCCTCGCCGCCGCAAGCCGAGCGGGA
>Ga0209121_10006205_pt1 | contig 10563 bp, 8 predicted proteins | sample Cruoilmetagenom3_FD_187292 | JGI IMG/M metagenome (GOLD analysis project Ga0209121, IMG submission 187292) | Oil polluted marine microbial communities from Coal Oil Point, Santa Barbara, California, USA - Sample 3 (SPAdes) (version 2) | ecosystem: Environmental > Aquatic > Marine > Oil seeps ...
CCAGAGCGCCGTAGCCGCATGCGGAGCTGGCAACGACCCAGACGGCGTCCGGCAGGAGTGCGTCCGCCTCGGAAATCAAGCCGGCTACCTGATCGCGTTGATCGACATCGAGACTCTCCCAATTGTCGAGCAGGAGCAGCGTGGGCCCTCCCTTGAGATGGCGAAGTAACCATGTGTCCACAATGCCGGGCAAGAAGAGCGTGGCCATCTCTACCAGATGATCAAGCGCGGTTGCCTTCGGATCCTGGTCGATCTTGGCCACATCTGACAGATTGATCCACACTGGGATTCTGGCATAGGGCCGCTGACCGTCGTCTTCGCGGGTCTGCGTGACCTGCCAGGCACTCATGATCAGGCCGGTTGTGCGCCCGATCCCCTGTGTCCCCGTGACAATGAGTTTGCGGTGTCCGTGCAGGAGTGCCGAGTGCGGAACAACAACCGTCTTTGGAGACTGGGTAACTTCGGCTATCGACGTGGGGAGCGGGGCCAGTGCACGGTATGATGGAGGCTGGAATATCAGACTGGGATCCGTAGGGGCGAAGAGCAGCAAGGGCGTCAAGGCCTTCTTCAGGGCGCTGACATATTTCTCTTCCTGGCTAGCCTGAACGCGATGCCGCCAAGCCGCAATTGGTGACCAGACGTTCTGTACCAGCTGCTGGATGGCTGCCCGTTGGCTGTAGACGATGCCGGCTAGAATCCAGGCTACCAGCGCGCCGATAATGGCAGATCGCAGATCGAACTGCCAGCCTGTTTGGCGCTGCAGGAACTGGGACGTGTGCACAGCCTATGCCTAACTCTCCTGTGACTCGACAACCAAGCGGTACCCCTGCCCTCGTTCGCTGACAATGTAGACTGGATCTCGGGGATCTTCCTCGATCTTCTGCCGCAGATACCATATGTACAGCTTAAGGTAGTCGCGCCGGTTGGAATATTCTGGGCCCCAGACCCGGCGCAGGAGGGTGTCGTGGCTCACGGTTCGCCCTGCATCCTGAACCAGTGCCGAGAGCAGCTGGAACTCTGTTGGCGTAAGCGCGACCTCGCGAGTATCAATCTTCACGTCGTGGGTGTCGAGGTTCACTTGGAGGTTGCCGGCTCTAAAGATAGTTTGTTCACCACGAGCGCGGCGTGCTCGGGAGAGAGCGGCTTTTACGCGCGTGACAAGCTCTTTATAGCCGAACGGCTTCACGATGTAGTCATCGGCGCCGAGACCCAACCCATACGTAATGTTGTGTTCATCTCCCAACGCCGTAAGGAACAGCACCGGGGCATCAGTGAGACGGCGAAGGCCCTCATACACGTGCCAGCCATCCATATCGGGCATTAGGATGTCAAGAAGTACAAGGTTGGGGGGGCTTTGGCGAGCAAGTCGCAGCCCTGATTCGCCATTGTTGGCCACCTGCACCGTGTAATCGGCGCGCTCCAATAGGAGTTGAACCAATTGGGCCAATGCTTCGTCGTCCTCAATCAATAGGATCGTATCATTCATCTTGGGCTCCTCAAGCGCTCGGCCTTACGCGGTCACCACCATGGTATTTCCTATTCATATGATATTGGATAATGTTGGTTTGTCAAACCAAATACACGTCCAGAGTTAGAAACTAACCATTAAGGAGCATGTTCATTGGGTGATAACAAGTTGCAGAAGCTCAGTGCCGATGTTGGCTGCTGCATGGGGAGTCGTCGGGCGATCGATGACGACGGCGACGGCATAGCGCGGGAGCGCTTCTGAATTGAGCCCCACAAACCACGACTGCTGTCGTTCTTCGCCGGCAACGGATGTCCCTTGGTGCCCTACAGCGCCACTGTAGCGGGTCAGGCTTTGGCGGACAGTTTCCGCGATCTCAGCACTCACCACGCGTACTTCCGTGTCTGTCGGCGGTTCCGCGCATCCATCTGTGGCTTGAGCCAGCATCCTGATCGCGGGGCGCAAGCCTTCATTGCCCAGGGCGGCGATTGCCTGTACCATCTGCAATGGTGTTAGCAGGAGCTCTCCCTGACCGAGTGCGTCAGCCACGGCATCCAAAGGCAGCGCCGGGTCAGACGCTACAGTCGGGAGCGCCAGACTGGGAGCATCCAGTAGCCCCCACAGCGCCAAACTCTCCGTAAACTCAGCGGATCCGAGTTGGATTGCGGCATCCACAAAGGGATACGGACAGCCGGCGGAGAGGGTCTCCTGCCAAGTACTCGTCTGAGGAATCTTCGTGCAGGTCACAGATAGCCCATTGAACGGGACCGACTGTGTGATCGGTTCCGCCGGTCTCTGCGCCAGCCCGACCTGCAGGGCGGATGCCAAGATGAAGGGTTGCAGGCTGGTGCCCGGCTGCGCAAGTGCCTGGGTGGCCCGATTCAGGAAGGGCGAGTCCGATGCATCACGCAGCGTTGACCATTGGTCGACCACGGCAGCCGAGTCGTAGATCGGGGACGAGGCCAGAGCCAGGATCTCCCCGGTGCGAGCATCGACGAGAACTGCTGCGCCGATCTGGTCCTGCAGGCTCTGCTGAGCAGCGGTCTGCAACTCAGCGTCGAGAGTAAGTCGCACGTCGCGCCCCACCGGGTCGACGTGTAGGAGTCCGTCCGAGAGGTCGTCCCACGCCGTGCGGTCGACCTCGCCGCGCAAGCGGGCGTCGCAGGCCGCCTCGATACCAGCCGTGCCATATTCGAGGGTCGCGTAACCGACGGCTGCAGCAGCCTCCGGCACAGGATAGGTGCGGGTGACGTAGCCATCCTCGTTGACAATGATGTCTGCCAGGACGACTTGGTTGCGGTCGAGGATGCGGCCCCGCTGGATGCGTGCTTCCGAGAGCACGTACCTGGGATTGGTGGGGTACACACGTAGATCATCGGCGCGGCCCACAGCCCAGAGGCCGGTCGCGACGACGATGGAGCCCAGGAGCAGCAGCAGTGCCTGTCCGAGGCCAGCAGCTGTCCGCCTGAGAGGTTGGTTCCGTGTTGCGGCCAATGACAGAGCCAAGGGTAGAGGATGGGGTGTCGAGAGGTTGATCAGCAATCCGATGGCAGCAAGCATCGTCACCAATGATGAGCCCCCATGGCTCAGGAAGGGCAACGTCACACCAGTAATGGGGATCAGCTTGGCGTTGCCGCCGGTGATGACCCACGTCTGTATGGCGACAAGCGCGACGATGCCGCCGGCCAGCAGTGATTCGAAATCGGAGGTCGATTTCTGAGCCAGCAGGATGCCGCGATAGACCAAGGCCGCGATGAGCATGAGTAGTGCCAGTCCTCCGGCAAGGCCGAACTCCTCGACCAGGGCCGCGAAGACGAAGTCCGTATGGACGGCGGGGATGAGGCCCGGAGATCCCTGCCCCAGTCCCTGGCCCATCAACCCGCCTGCGCTGAAGGCGAAGAGCGATTGGAGGATCTGGAAAGCCCGATCAGCCTGTTCCGGAGCCCAGGGATCCAGCCAGATGCTCACCCGCAGTGCGACTCTCGTGGAGAGAACACAGCCGGCGATCCCCACGGGGATGAAGAGGACGACACTCAACAAGCTGTATCGCCACTTGCCCCAGGCCAGGCTGATCATCGTGACAAATGTAAAGTAGAAGAGCAGCGCAGCACCCAGGTCCTGCTGCCAGCCCAGAAGCAGCATAGCCAGGCCAACCATCACCAGCATCGGTCCCAGAATGATCCACCATATAGGTTGTCCTGCCGCCCGCATCGCCGGAAGATCGCGCTTTTCGGCGAGGTACGCCGCCAGATAGATGACCATGAGCAACTTCAGGGGTTCTGAGGGCTGCATATAGAAGCCAAAAGCCCCAAGCCAGAGCTTCTGTCCATAGCCGGACGGGTTGACGCCGAAAATGAGCGTCGCTCCCAGGAGCAGAATCCCGCTGGTCAGCAATGTATAGCGGTACCGGCGCAGGCGGCGCGCCAGTCCAGGGGAGCGTGCGATCGCGCACATAGCGCCGCAGCCGATTAGCAGCCAGAGCACCTGTCTGTAGATCATGGCCGGTGCGAGGCGCGTCTGCATAATCAGACCCCAACCCGTCAACAATGCAACCAGCAGGAGGATCAGCGAATCGAAGTCAGCCAGGCGTCTGCGAAGGAGCCACGCGCTGCCCAGCCATGCCACGTTCCAGCCCCCGAGGACGGCCACCAGGTTCCAGGTGGTGAGGGTAACGGGGTACGGCGTGAGGTACAGAGTGACAATGCCACAGATCATAAACAGCTCTGCAAGCACCGCAAGCAGGATGATCAGGCTTTTCTCGGATAGCTCCCGCCGGCGCGTGAGTGGACGAACTGGCTGTGTACTCACAGGCTCAGGCTCTCGTGTGCCATTTGCCGGGGGCACGGTGCTGCTGTCCGCACTGGGAGTGCCCCGGATCCGTACGATCCGGTGGGCCAGGAAGCTCCGAACAGGCTACGCATCGACAGCGTCTGACCCTGTTAGCAGAGCCAGACGTTCCTTGGTCTGCGCGGGGATGCGGGCCGGATCGGTGATCAGCGCCGTTGAGAGGCTGCCGGCACATTCGCACAGGTCACCAGATCCTGGAAGTTGGGGAATAAGGCGGCGCAGGGCTTCCTGCACCAACCCCACGTTGGCATTGAGCTGGCGGATCACCATACTCACGGTAACGGCTTCTCTTGACTCGTGCCAGACGTCGAAGTCGGTGACGTGAGCTATGGTCGCGTAGCAGATACCGGCTTCTCGGGCGAGGAAGACTTCCGGACACACGGTCATCCCGATGATGTCCATGCCCCATGCGCGGAAGACGCGGCTCTCTGCTTTGGTGCTGAATCTTGGGCCCTCGATGGCGATGAAGGTGCCACCGCGGTGCACGCGTCCGCTGGCAGCCTCTGCGGCATTCGCCATGGCCTCTGCCACAGCATCAGCCACGCGTGCCGAGAGTTCTGGGCAATACGGGTCCGCCACGGAAATATGTGCCACCTGACCTTCACCGAAGAAACTACTCTTGCGCAGCTTAGTGAAGTCAAAGACCTGGTCGGGGATCACGATGTCGCCGGGTCGTAATTGCTCGCGGAGAGAGCCGCAGGCTGAGACGCTGATGATAACCTGAACTCCGAGACTCTTCAAGGCATAGATGTTTGCCTGGTAGGGGACCTCGGTCGGCATATAGACGTGACCACGTCCGTGACGGGGCAGGAAGGCGACGGCGACGCCATCGATTTCTCCGGTGATGATGGCATCGCTGGGAGCGCCGAATGGTGTCGTGATCTCAACTTCGCGGACAGATTTCAGGCCGGGCATCCGGTAGAGACCGGAGCCGCCGATGACGCCGACGGTGATTGGGTTGTTCATTGGGGTTTCTCCTTGGTATCCTCTGTGCCGGGATCTTCATAGACAATGAAATTGAGGGGGGCGTGGCATTGGCCACAACCTACCATAGGATCTTTCACCACGCAGCCGCTGCGCAAGCAGGTGGCGTCAATCAGCATACGTTTGCGCTCCCAGAAGTGCCCAGGGCGTCTGCCGATGCGGGCGTGCAGCACCATATGCTCGCACCGGTTGGCCAGTTTGATGTCCGGCGCCACACAGGATGTGCATAGCTGCGAAGTCCATTGCGCTGCGTCGGCTGTACCCTCCAGCAGATGGCATAGCCCGCGTTCTCTAGTGGTGCGATGCGCGGTGAGGTAGTAGTAGGGGCACTGGCGCCCGTCAGGTGTCTGCATAGCTCGGGCTAAGCTTGCAGGTAGCTCTGCACCAGAGATCGGTTGATGTAGAGCAGGTCTGCCTGTGCCGGCGTGGCTACGGTACTGCCCGCCAGGTAGTGGATGCGCGCGTCTGTCACCGGCACGAACCTGCCCTTCCAGAAGTCCAGGAAGTTGTGGAGCCTGGCCTCACTCAGGAACGGGACGTCGCCGCGGATTACAGCCAGGGGGAGATTGAATACCAAGGTTTCGGTGTGGATCGCTTTCCGGAACGTCTCCCGGGATGCCTCGTCTTGGAATATTAGCACCTGCACGTTGTCTTTGACGGCGATGATCCTCGGGGGGCGGCTGTCCGGTAGACCTGTGAACGACCACGGGGCGACGTGGGCGTCGCTGATGGTGAAGACGGATTGGTCTTCCTGGTTGATGTAGTTGTGGGGATCGCCCAGCGTCTCCAGGGTGCCCTCAACCCACTGTATGTCGTTGGCTACAGAGACTCTGTGTCTCTGGATCGGCGAGCCCATTGAAGTAGGTCCGAACAAGCTCATGCTTCCCCCTCCACTTGAGTGGCTAATATCTCATGATAGGCTGTTTTGCGTCGTGTCAAAGCACGTGCTTTCTGTCGGGAGCGTTTCAGTTCTTGGGAGGGGACTCTGAGACAGAAGTTACGGTAATATCAGCGGGCTGTATGTTGCTCATCCTGTAGGTGCGCCCGGCTCGGGCACGCGCCTGTAGTGTCCTGTCTTCGTAATGCTAGACGTCGCGAACCCCGCGGGTTTGCTGGATCGGCTCTATGGAGGGGTTGTCTCACCCAGCTGCTGCTCGACCCGACACTTCTGGACGGCGAGTCATGATTGTGCTGATTTCCATCTGGCCTTTGCCCCCAAGCTGTAACGCCTCCCTTTCTATCACGTCGTGTGACAACGGTGTCACTCCAGGGAACCGGAACCGGTCCGGCGGCTCTCCGGCCCCGAGAATCGGGCACCGTCAGCCGCACACTGTCCTGGCATCGCACAAGCCCACGCCAAACGTGTGTGTTCCCAGTGCTGCGCGCGTGGGGATCAAGAGCATATGGTTGTCACCACACCTGTGTTTCCCGAACGCCATACCGCCTAATTTGGACGCCGCTTGGCCCCGAAGGCCGAATGTAGGCAGGAGGCTCTGGTGCTTCACAATAAGACCGGACCGGGCTGCGTTGCACACGTTCTTCTCCGCAGAGGGCACAAACTAGCCCGAGGTCCCCGCCAACTGCAGTAGGTCGTCCTCACTCAGGATGGGGATGCCCAGCTCCTGGGCACGCGTCAGCTTGCTGCCTGCGTTCTCTCCGGCAACCAGGTAGTTTGTCTTGGTGCTGACCGAGCCCGTTACTTTGCCGCCCCGCGACGTGATCCAACGCTTCAACTCATTGCGGGGACGCGATAGCGTGCCCGTGATGACAAAAGTGAGGCCTGCGAAGGGGTCTGCCCCTTGTACCGACGCGGGCTCCTGTGCGGATGCAAGATTGAGGCCGGCACTGCGCAGTTTGTCGACGATGGCCTGATGGCGTGGCCGCGCGAACCAGTCGACGATGGTCCGGGCGGTGATGGGGCCGAGTCCTTCGACGGATGCGATGGCTTCCGGCGGCGCGGATTCCAGAGCCTCCAGGCTGGGGAACGCGGCGGTCAGGGTGGCGGCCACGGTACCCCCTACGCCGCGAATGCCCAGGGATGCCAGAAGCCTGTCGAAGGGTTGCGCCTTGGAAGCGGTGATGGCCGCCAGTAGGTTGTCGGCTTTCTTTTCTGCAAAGCCCTCAAGTTCCAATAGACTGCCTTTGGTCAGTGTATAGAGGTCCACCGGTGCGTAGATCAGACCCTGATCCACCAGCTGAATGGCAGTGCGTTCACCGATGCCCTCGATCCCCATCACGCCGGCAAAGTAAGTCAGCTTCTGAACCAATTGGGCCGGGCAGGCGGCGTTGGTGCAATAGATAGCAGTCTCGCCCTCCGGATGCACCACTGGCTCGCCGCACGAGGGACAGTGTGTGGGGGCGACAATCTCCACTTCGTCGCCGTCTCGGGCGTCGAGGATCGGTCCGGATACGTAGGGGATCACATCACCCGCGCGTTTGACCACCACACGGTCTCCGATGCGAATATCACGTTCGTTGATGGCGTCGAAGTTGTGGAGCGAGGCCCGACTGACGGTCACGCCGGCTATGGGCACCGGGTCCAGGAGTGCTGTGGGTGTGATGACCCCCGTCCTACCTACGGAGAACTCAACGTCCAAGAGCGTGGTGATGGCTTCCTGAGCGGGGAACTTGAAGGCCACGGCGCCCCTGGGGCGCCCACCCACGGCCCCCAGCGCTGCGCTGGTCGCCAGGTCATCCAGCTTTACGACAATTCCGTCGGCTTCATAGGGTAGCGCGTTACGGCCCTCCACCATCGATTCACAGTAGTCGGCGACCTGCTCCAGGTCGCCGAAAACGGCGAACTCCCCGGCTACGGGGAAGCCCAGCGTGGTAAGGTAGTTGAGTGTTTCGTGCTGGGTGGTGGGGATCGGACCACCGGTCGTTACGATGCTGTAGACGTACAGTTGCAGCGGTCGCTGTGCGGTGATGCGCGAGTCAAGTTGCCGCAGAGACCCCGCGGCGGCATTGCGCGGATTGGCAAAGGCCGGCTTTTCGCTGGACAAGAGGCGCTTGTTGAGTGCGGCGAAGTCGTCGAGGAGAATGAGCACCTCGCCCCGCACCACAAGATACGAGGGCGCCGGAGGTCCGTCTGGATCGATCGGGATGCGCAGTGGCAGAGTGGAGATCGTGCGTAGGTTAGTCGTGATATCCTCCCCGACCCGCCCGTCCCCACGTGTGGCACCCAGCTCAAACAGGCCATCCCGATAGTGCAGCACCACGGTGAGCCCATCGAATTTCGGCTCTACCGTATACGAGAGTGCAGGCGTTTCCTCGGGCAGCAGTTTGCTGATGCGAGCTAACCACGCTACCAGATCTTCTCGGCTGGTGGCCTTGTCCAGGCTCAGAATCGGGGCAGGGTGTTCGACCTTCTGGAATCTCTCAGCCGGTTCGCCGCTGACGCGCTGCGTCGGCGAATCTGCCGTCACTAGCTCGGGGAAGCGCTGCTCGATGCGGTGAAGCTCGTCTACCAGCCTGTCGAACTGCCCATCGCTGATCAGGGGGCTGTTCAAGACGTAGTAGCGGTGTTCGTGAAAAACAATGGCCTCGCGCAGCTCCTCGGCGCGCTGCAGGGCCTTGGCTTCAGCCATAAGGGTCTCCGGGTTCATTCAATGGGTGAGAGGTAGTCGCCGACGGCCCAGCCTTCGCGTGCTGCGTTCGACTCGTCGCGCAAGAACCACCATGTGTACCCGTCGGCTTCTTCCGGCCCACCTACGATCAGAAGCGTTTCGCCTTCCTTGGCAACGTCCAAGCGTTCGCCGTTGGTGTGAGCTTCCGCACGGATGCTTACACCAACGCCACCGGTGCCGATGACCTCAACGCGAGTGCCAACTCCGATGGTGCCTGGCAGGATTGAGGCGGGCGTTGGCGTGGGTACAGGTGTGGGAACGAGCGTGGGTGTCGTAGTCCAGACCACTGCAGTGGTCTGCGGTCCTTCGGGCGCTGAGGGATTCCTGGCGAAGAGCCATACGCCCCCGAGGATCGTCAGGATGATGGCCCCGAGGAGCATCACCAGGCATCCCCACTGAGCGATATTCGGTCGTTCGATCTTGTTCGTTGCCATATCTATATTATACGGAGGTTCTATTGCTGATCAAGTCAGGTGCGGTATACTTCACTGTTGGGTTCACTGGGTCCGGGAGTTGATGATGCGCATCGTACTTACCGAAGAGGGCCACAACTACGTGGATTGGGAAACCCGCTCGCCCGTGGTGTGGATTGAGGTAGGGTTGCTGGTGGGACTGCTGGTCTTCTCCCTGCTGGTGACACCGAGTGCCAGCACACTTCGCCGGCAGGCTGTGAGTGTCGTGGCGGTGACTGTGTTGGCGCTGGGAGGGCTACTGGCGGCCACAACGCCCGTAGCAGATCGTGGTCATCTCGAGCGCCTGCCTGAAGGTGGCGACATTAAGCGATCCAAGGTGTGGTTGGTGGTCGGCGAACGCGCGGTGGTCGATGTGGGGCTGGAGGAGATTGATGGGTTCGAGGTCGAAGTGGAGACCTTTGAGGACGTGCCACCGGCCGTTTACCGCCAGGCCCGGCTCTGGGCTGCGGCCAATGACGGCAGCCGTTACTGCTTGACCGGCTGGGCTGAGGTCGACTCGGTCAGTGATCTTGGCGACTCCTTGGCCAAGGCCGGCCGGCGGGCGCTGGGCTAGGGCATACGGAGACGCTGGCTCGGTAGTGTTGGGTCTGATGATCGCCAGCCCAGTGAGTGCTCTTGGGCTACAGCTGCTTATGGCCTCCAGGCTGTACAGATCTCTGCGTGGGTTCTGCCCCGAAGATGAAACGCACCCCACTGTGGTATAATCCAGTTGATATCGCATTGCTGGAGAGCCATCGGGACCAGGCCCTGTGAGCATATGAGGGCGCCTGAGCGAGGGAAGTATGGCGAAGCAAGCGAAGCTTTACCGACTGGAGGGGATTATCCTGGGGCGACGCGACTATGGTGAGGCCGATCGCGTCATCGTTTGCCTGACCTCTGAAGGCCGCACCGATCTCCTCGCCAAGGGAGCGCGAAAACCACAATCTCGCAAGGCCGGCCATCTGGAGCTATTCGCTCGAACGAAGATGCTGATCTCCCGAGTCACAGGATCCTGGGATATTATCAGTCAGGCTGAGGCCGTCGCGCTGCGCCCGGTTCTGCAGGAAGATTTCCAGCGTGGTACGTACGCTCGGTATGTCGCGGAGTTGGTCGTCCGCTTTTTCGAGCGGGAGGCAGATGAGCAGCTCTACGAGCTGTTGGATCTGACGCTCGGCAAGCTCGAAGTGGA
>Ga0209121_10006206_pt1 | contig 10563 bp, 9 predicted proteins | sample Cruoilmetagenom3_FD_187292 | JGI IMG/M metagenome (GOLD analysis project Ga0209121, IMG submission 187292) | Oil polluted marine microbial communities from Coal Oil Point, Santa Barbara, California, USA - Sample 3 (SPAdes) (version 2) | ecosystem: Environmental > Aquatic > Marine > Oil seeps ...
ATTCATAAGACATACCGGCTGATAGCATTACCCCCATCATATACCAGCTATCCGGGCAGGCATGATTAAAGAGGTGTATCCTTCCTTTTCGGTCAGCCTGGGGATTATTAGTCTGGGCCAAGACTACCCCTGAGGAGCCGATACTGACCATCACCCTTCCTTCCTGGATAATTCCACTTCCCACTGCTCCACAGGCATTATCAGCTCCACCGGCAACTAGTGGGGTAGCGAATTTAAGACCGGTCTTTTCGGCTATTGGTTTAGTTACCCTACCAGCTAAATCAAATGAATTAAGCACCGGAGGGAGTAAATCTGGGTCAATCTCCAGTTTTTTTAGTAGGCCGGTAGACCATCTCTTTTTTATTACCTCAAACAATAGAGTACCGGCAGCATCAGAGACTTCGGTAAACAGTTCATTGGTTAGCCGGTAGCGGATATAATCTTTAGCTAAAAGAATATGTTTAACCTTTTGGTAATTTTCTGGTTCATTTTCTTTTAACCATAAGATCTTGGGAGCAGTAAAACCCTCCAGGGCGGGGTTTGAAACATAATGGATTAACTGATTTAACCCTCCAACTTTAGTATAAATTTCTTGGCATTGTTCGGATGTACGGGTATCACTCCAGAGGATGGCCGGTCTGATAACTTCCATCTTTTCGTCAAGGAAGACTGAACTGTGCATCTGTCCGGATAGGCTTATTCCTCTAATCTGGCTGGAGTTAATAGAATTACTAGATACTGTTTCCCTTATTACTTTTACAGTGGCTTCCCACCAATCAGAGGGAGATTGCTCTGCCCAGCCGGAGTGGGGAGTGGTAAGAGGATAAGAAACTGTTTTACTGGAGATAATCTTACCCTCTACTGATATTAATAGTGCTTTCACCCCACTGGTACCGATATCTAATCCTAAAAGATAACCCATAAAATATTCCTTCATATTATTTGCTCTTGTTGTTTATTTTTTTTGTTTTACACTAAACTTTTCATCCTCACCCTTACAGATGAGAAGTTCTTGTTGGATTAAATACAATAAACTATTTTCATCTTGATTTAATTTCCTTTGCAATTGCTTTCAAATTTTTTAAGCCTTCTACTGCAAGCTGTTCACCTGATTCAGCAAACTTTCTCCAGATTGCACATAGACTGTTTAATTCTTCAAAGCCAGGATCAAAAGATTCAATAACAAGCGGGCCAGCATATCCTATATCTTTTAATGCTGTAAAAAATTCTTTCCAGGGCACAAGTCCTGTTCCAGGTATGCCTCTATTGCTCTCACATACATGAACATAGCCTAGATACTCTTTCCCGCACGTTTCTACTGCTCCTCTAAAACTTAGTTCCTCTCTAATCATATGAAAAGAATCTAAATGAACTTTCATATTATCGATTCCAACATCTTTACAATAACTAACAGCGTCTTCGGCAACATTTAAAAAATGTGTTTCAAACCGATTAATACATTCAACTGCAATTACTAATTCGCTTTTTTCTTTTGCATAGCTTGCTACTTCTCTCATAGCATTTACTGACCAATTCCATTCCCGCTCTGTTCTTGGTTTTCCTGTAAGATAACCCCAAGCTGCATAATTTACACCACCTAAGATTTTTGAACCTAATTCAATATTTAAATCTACTAAAAGCTTTAGATTCTTTATTCCATTTTCCCTAACTTGGAGATCAGGGGAAATTAAATTTGTTTCCTTGTTTAAGGTAGTAGTTGTAACTATATCAATCCCGACACTTTCAATCTTCTCTTTTACTAATTGTGTAGGAAAGACCTCGGGATGAGCAATGGCGATATCAATAGTTTCAAAACCCAATTCCTTTGCTTTAGGTATAATCCATAAGTCTTCCTTTGAAAAGTTTTCCGACCAGATAAAAGAATCAACTCCAAATTTAAACACTTTAAATATCCTCCTTTTAAATTATTTAAGAACCATTCTATTTTAAATATTTTTCTAAAATCAGAAACAGTAATTTTTTGATTGAGAGGGAGTATACTATTACTACTAGCTGGAGATCATGTAGCTGAAAGCTTACAACTAGTTTTTCTGTTCAAAAAATCGCTTTTAAGTTGTACTGCTTTCGTATCTTAATAAATAGTATTAGTCTGTTTAATTAACACTAAAATTGAGATTTTGTAATTAGTATTTTATGTTTAAAAACATAAAGATAAGAAATTTACTCAAGGTTCCTATGGCGACTCACCATTTCTTCTTTAGTATTCCCAAGCTGGCTCATTAAATCTATGATAACCATATCAAACAATATCAGTAAGCTTTGTTCAAAGAGATTTCCCATTGGCTGATTTGAAGCTACCACATCGGCAGTCCCTAGATATACATGTGCGGGCAGAAATAGTACATTATCCGCTGCTCTAGGGGTTTTTTTGTCGGGATCCCCTGTAATGACCGATACTCTTGCACCCCACTTTTTTGCTTTCTCTATAACATAATGTATATGTCCGATTTCGCCGCATCCACTCGTAGCGATGAGCAAATCCCCCTCGCCAATTGCAGGAGTTGTCTCATCCCAAATCCAATGACTTTCAATACCAAGATGCATTAAACGCATTGCAAAAGCCTTAGTCGATAGACCTTCTCTTCCAACACCGATTAGTATAATCTTTTTCGCCTTCATGATTTCAGAAACAAAACACTCAACCTCAGAAAAATCAATGCGATTAAATACCTTACCAAGTTCCTTAATAATTATATTCGCTTGCTGATGATAGTCCATCTCAATAACCTCCTTCTCCGAGAGAATTCTGTAACATATGCATGGTTTTTCGAATATCATCATAGACGTTTTCATCTGTTTCTTCAAATGGATAGATTACCTCGACATATTGTATTAAATCACTCAAATTATATTTTTCGATGACATACCGAATTGAGTCAATATTAAGCTTTCCATCATGAGTAAAACTCCAATGACGATCAAGCAGGCCATCAGTTTGCTGAAGATGAAAGCAATCTATATATGGTTGACATTTGTTGAGCCAATTTTCCATATCCGCCTGCTCCTTAAGAAACGGTTCTAATATAGCATGCCCCCAATCAACCAAAAGTCGTACTGGAACATCAGTTGTTCCATTAAGATCCTGCATTAATTTAAGGGAATTCTTAGGATTATTAGGAAATTCTGTAAAAAGGGGGGTTGGCTCTATAATGATTTTTTCTAACCCCATTTTCTTTGCATAAGTAGCAAGCTCACGTACTAGGTCGAGAACAATATTATAAATTTCTTCCCGTTTTTTTTCATTATATGCATCATTATGGGTCATACCTCCAAGCGGGGTACCTATAGAACTTGATTCCATAACAGCAGACATATCAATGGCACGTTTAAAGAAATCTAAAGATATCTTACGTTGCTCGGCCGTAGGTGCCATTAGCTGAGGATAGGTATAAGATGCTAACCCACCGAAAGTGCCAGTAAGGACCAAACCTTCTTTTTTAAAAGCTTGACTCCATTCTCGCGCAATCTTGTCTCTCTGACGGGAAGGCCACCAAGGATTAAGCAAATCCCATGTAAACTGAATATATCTACTCTTCAAGTCATTTCTGATCATTGAAGAAAGAAATTTCGGCTCTAACCATCTTTTTACAGCGAATGACAAATTTAAACCAATCTTCATAGTGCTCCTCCTATTTATTTTTCCTTCTTAAGGCTGACATCCGAGATATAGAATCTAATGCAACGGCTCCTACAATAATTGCTCCGCTTACAGCGGTTTGCCAGTAAACCGATACACCATATAGTACAATCATGTTTTCTATCACCCCAATCATGGCTGCTCCAATTAGAGCTCCTGCTGGGTTACCAACACCTCCTGTCAAAGCAACACCTCCTATAACAGCTGCAGCTATTGAATTTAAAACCCATAATTCACCGATAGCAGGTTGTGATGAACCGAGTCGCGCAACCATAATCATTCCAGCTAACGCAGCTAACAAACCAGTAATCATAAAAGTTGATATTCTAATAAAACTAACTTTTATACCAAGTATCCATGAAGCCACTTTGCTATTACCTATTGCATACATATAACGACCGAATGGTGTATACTTCGTTAAAAATACAATTAATACAAGCACTATAAGCAGAATAACGAAAGGCATAGGAATATTAAAGAGATAACCTTGACCCAGAAAATAAATTTCTTTGGGAATGCCCGTAATTGCTCTACCTTGTGAGATTACCAAATTAATTCCTTTGTATATACCAGCTGTTCCGATTGTGACTATTAATGAGTTAAGTTTCAGATTAACCACGATAAATCCATTGATAAATCCTAATATAGCACCTAAAAATAGGCATAGAATAAACGATAGGTAGGGATTAATACCAACGTTTACCATTAATATTCCCCCAATAACTCCACAGAGTCCGGCGATAGATCCTACTGATAAATCAATTTCTCCTAGCAATAACAAGCAAGCCTGACCAATTGCAACGATACCAACGAAAGATAGCGAACGTATTACTGCTTTCAAGTTATAAGCAGTTAAAAAATAAGGGGATGATATTGATGCCATGAGGATAATCAATCCCAATGCAACAATTACACCACTTATTCGCTTCCCTTTTAAAATACTAATTAACATTTTAATGATATTTTCTTTTTTCATAACATATACTCCGTACTATTCTTGATATTTTCGCCTAATATAGAATTTAATATTTCTGATTCTTTAGTATTTTCCGTTTCGAACTCTCCTGCTTTTCCCCCATTATATACCGTAATAATTCTATTAGAACATCTTAAGAGCTCTTCAAGCTCTGATGAAACAAGGATTATACTTATCCCTTTCTCATCTACTATTTTCTTCATCATTCTATATAAATCATTCTTTGTTCCTATATCTATCCCTTTCGTTGGTTCATCAAATATAAGTATTTTTGGCATACAAAACATAGCGCGTCCAATTATTACCTTTTGTTGATTTCCACCGCTTAAATATATAATCTGTTTTTCAATCGTCGGAGTCTTTACATTATAAGAACGAATTACTTTTTCCACTAATTTTTTCTCCTTTTGTGAGGAGAGAACGATACTATTTAAAATTTTGTCAATAAGGGCTATACTAATATTATGTTTAACGCTTAATAAAGGCAATATTCCTTGTTGTTTTCTTTCCTCCGGGAGATAGAACAATCCCTTACTTATAGAGAGATTTGTGTTACCAAACTTCCATTGTTTACCTTCAAACTTTATACTTCCCGATTTTACGGGTAGAAGCCCAAAAATCGTCTTCATAATTTCAGACCGACCCGCTCCTACAAGACCAGAAAAACCCAAAATTTCACCCTTACGGAGATTAAAACTAATATTAGAGAAACCTAACCCGGATAAAGCATTAACCTCAAGAACAACATTTTTCGCGTTTCTCTTTTTGGGACGAAAAGTACTTTCTTCATTAATATCTCTCGCGGACATTTTAGTGATAACCCATCGCCTATCAACATCTTTGATTCTCGAATAACCAACTTTTTCCCCATTGCGAAGGACTGTAACTTCATCACATATATCAAATACTTCATCGAGTTTATGAGAAATAAAAATAATAGTTTTATCTTCTGTTTTTAATTTACGAATCGCATCGAACAAACAAGCCGTACCACTCATTGTCAGGCTCGTAGTAGGTTCATCAAGTATAATAATCTTAAAATATTTATTTACAAATGCACGAGCAACCTGGAGTAACTGCTGATTTGATATAGAAATGTCTTTTATGAGAGTATCCGGATCCGCATTGATTTTGAATTTTTCAAGCCAGGGTATGGCCGCACGATAAAGTTTTCCCATATTTATAAAAGTATCAGTAAACCCAGATTTTCGAAAGGGTATCAATAGGTTTTCTGCAACAGTCATATTTTGAAAAAGATCTAACTCTTGAGGTACAAATGTAACTTTTTCAAATAATTTATTATTACGATGGTCGGTTGCCTCTTTACCTTCGATAAGTATTTTCCCTTCATCGGGCTGATAAATGCCAGTCAGTATCTTAACTAATGTACTTTTTCCGGCTCCATTCTCACCAATAATGCCATGAATCTTTTTTGTTTCGAAAGCCGCATTCACATTTTTAAGTGCAATTACACCTGGAAATGACTTTGTAATATTATATGCTTCTAATATTTGCATTACTAACCTCATTAAAATTATAATTAATAGGGGTTGTTAAGCTCTAAAAAACCTGACAACCCCTATTATTATAAGTATTAGCTATCATTCATTATTAAGTGTTCCTACTGTAAACCTTATTCTCCTCTGTAAGTATCAAGGTTATTTTGAGTGATAACAGCTATACCGGTATCGATCCATTTAGGTGTAGGTCGGCCTAATGCCTCCATCCACATTGCGATAACAGCCCAAGAGCCCTGCATATACGGTTTTGTAGATGAAGAAGAGTCCACGACACCTTCTTTGATTAGAACAAGTAACTGTTCTAAGTCATCCATACCAACACTCAGGATTTCACCTGTTTTACCTGCTTCTTTAATTGCAATTCCAATACCGATAGGTCCAGCTGCGTCACAAGAAACAAATCCACCAAGATCAGGATGAGCAGCAATAATGGAAGCAGCTTGTTGCTGCGCTGTTTCAATACTATCATTGTCAATTCCCTCAGCTACAAGCTCAATATCAGGATATTTTTCGAATGTTTCCTTATGGGCCAGATAGCGCATATGATGATTTATTGCAGTTGGGAAACCTCGCATAATTGCAACTTTACCTTTACCTCCGAGAAGTTCTACAAGCCGTTCGGAAGCAATATGTGCCTGTTCTGGAAAATCATTACCAACACTAGCCAAACCCCAATCATCTGGTGCTTTAGAATCAAATGCAACAATAGGAATTCCCAGTTCCAAAACTGATTCTACAACAACTCTATTACCGTCAGCATCAAGAAGATCTATTGTAATAGCATCTGGTCTTGTTGCAGCTGATTGTTCAAGAATGTTATTCTGTAATACAACATCTGCTTGCGCAGGTGCTCTATAGTCTATTACAAATTTATCACCAGTTTGTTCTTCAAGAAAACGAGCTTGTTCCTTTGCCCCTTCAACTACCAGATCAAACCATGGATGTACGCACTTAGGAATAATTACGAAACGAAATTCCCTTCCTGTGGCACTAACTGTACTAATTATACTTAAAACAAGTATAACAATCAAAACTAACCCAAATGTACGTTTCATATTTCTCATATTATTTTCTCCTTTTTATTTTTTATATTATTGTAACAGATTACAATAATAATTTGTCACAAAATTTTTTATTACAAAAGTCCTATTTGTAAACATTTTTCCAAAAAAGCTTTTAAAGCTACGAACTTTTTTAAATTTTATTACTTATTAGTTTCTAAAGATTTTACTTTTGAATTAGTTTTTACATCCCCCCTTTTTTTTAAATCATCTTCCTTTAGGCGTGAAGTATATTCTTTATATTTTTTAAGTAATCACCTCCTATTTTTCTTGGTATTTTTAAAAATTACTGATTTAAGCCTTTATAATAAAGAATGTAATTTTCTAGTAAACATCTTTTCCCCCCCGAGTTAATGTATTCTTTCCAATTTAACATTGTTATACGTAAGATGCTCTTGTGTATGTTGATGTCTGGATTAAAAACGATTAACATGACACCGAAAAAATGGATTTCTTTCTAATTTAAGAATTAGTTAAAAGTCTTATTATAGAATCTGCTATCGAACTTAATATTAGCCAACTTGAAACTGCACCTACATCTAAAAACCCCCTAGAACGTTCTCCAAGTCTACTTGCTCTTCCTACTTTTGCAATAAGTTCTTTGGTAGATTCCTTTCCTTTTTCAGCAGCAATTTTCATTTTTTCTAGAGCTTCTATAAAACTTTTTCCATTATTGATAGCGGTTTTATATGCCTCTACTGCTGGAATAAGGGTATCCATCATTGTTTTATCGCCAATTTTTGCTTTACTTAAATCAACTTCGTTTATCCCTGAAACTGCTGCTTCTAACATATCTTTAAACACAATTGAATCAATTTGTTTTTTATTATTACATGCGTCTGACATTCCGATAAAAAACATTCCATATAGAGGCCCCATAGCACCCCCTATTTCATTAAGCAGAACTTCTCCTAAAGTGTTTAACGCCGTAGATAAATCAATTTGTTTGTCAATTAATCTATCTTTACACATTGTAAAACCTTTATTCATATTAATTCCATGATCTCCATCACCTATAGCACCATCTATTTCACTTAGATATTGTGCATTATCTTGTATTGTCTTAATTAAATCATAAACAATGATCATGCCTTCATTATTTAAAAAATACTGCACCTTTCATCTCCAGTAATATTTAAAATTGTTTAAAGCCCATTGAATTTGCGCTAAGATCGATTAATTCCTTTAATTCATTATCAACTTTCATAAGTGTAACAGTTACTCCCATCATATCAAGAGAGGTAAAATAATCTCCAACATACGATTTGTATATTTTAATATTTTTGTTGGCAAGAATTTCGGCTATTTTCGCATATAATATATAAAGCTCCATAACAGGAGTTGCTCCTAATCCTGAAATTAATACAACTACTTCGTTGTTAGAAACAAAAGGCAGGTCAGGAAGTATAATGTCAAGCATTATTTCCGCCATTTCGTCGGCGGTTTTAAGATCAATTACTTTAATTCCAGGTTCCCCATGATGTCCAATCCCCAATTCCATTTTACCTTCTTCAATTTTAAAATTAGGTTTTCCTAATGCGGGAATTGTACAAGAAGTAAGTCCTATTCCTACACTTTTAGTATTATCTATAGTTTTTTGTGCAACTGATATAACTTCATCAAGATTCCCTCCAAGAGCAGCTTTAGCACCACCTATCTTCCACATCAAAACTTCTCCGGCCACTCCTCTTCTTTTATTTTTTTCCTCTTTGGGGGCAGAAGCAACATCATCGTTAGCTACCACGGTTTTCACAATTATACCGTCTTTCTTAGCCATCTTAATTGCCATTCTCACATTCATATTATCCCCTGCATAATTTCCGTATAAACAGGCGACTCCTTTCCCTGAATCTGCAGCTTTGAACGCACCATAAAATGCCTTTGCGGTTGGAGAAGAGAATATTTCCCCAATAGCCACAGCATCAACCATGTTTTCACCAATATACCCAATAAAAGCTGGTTTGTGTCCCGATCCACCTCCGGTAACAATTCCAACTTTATTTTTAATAGGTGTTTTTTTGTATTTTAAGACTCTATTATTCTCAGTCTTTTCTACTATATCTTTATGAACTTTAACAAAACCATTTATCATGTCATTAACGACATCGTTTGGATTATTTATAATTCTTTGCATTTTTTCTCTTTCCTCTTTTCTTATTTTTCACCTTTAAATTTACTTTGAGAAAAGCTTTTCATATTCCCGTATTTTTTCTACCTTTTTTGTTGAACCTTTCCCTTGAAATTCGCTTTTCAACCAAGCGTCTACTAGCATCTTGGCTAATTCCGGACCTACTATATGTCTTCCGAAAGTTAGTACATTAGCATTATTACTCTTTTTTGCTCGTTCTGCTGAATAAATATTATCACATAAAGCAGCCATTATTCCGGGGATTTTATTAGCGGTTATCGACATACCAATTCCGGTACCACAAATAAGGATTCCATATTCATATTTCCTCTCTCTAATTCCCAGGCAACCTTTTAATGCAATTTCTGGGTAAATGGTTTCATCATTTTCTGAATATACTCCTATATCATCGAATTCTATCCCTTTGTCAGTAAGATAATTAGCAATAATTTTTTTCAAAGGATAGCCAACATTATCAGAGCCTATGAATAAATACAATATTTTGTTCCCCCTGTATATTTTATAAAAACCTTATATTAACAAAATAATTAATATAATATTAATTACATTAATTTTCTTTTATCTTCTTTTTGGAGCAATTATTGTTGTTATTTTTTTCTTTTATTAGATTATCATTGACTAACGTAATTGTCAAACATTTTTTAAACATTATTTTAATATTAGTTAGTACAAGTTTTAGCAAGATAGTAAAAAAGAAATAAATAATAATAGTCACAGTAATAATTTGTTTCTTTCTTTTATTTTTCTTTATTTGTTAATATTGGTTGGTGTAAACTTTAGTGAGGTAGCAAGAAAGAGAAAAAAATAAAAGCCGTAGTAGAAATAGTAACAGTAGTCATTTTTTCTTTTTCTTTCTTCTCATTTCTATTTCTTTCTTTTTATGCATTGACTTTTTTGTTTTCTAGCATTATTATATAAATAAATTGTTATTAAATAGGTTTATGTTGAATGACAATTTACCATATATTAATGCTTTGGCTTCACGTAAAAATTAAAAAGGGGAAATTTATGTTAGCAATTACAAGAAGAAATAAAATTCTAGAACTATTAAAAGAAGAGGGAAGTGCAAGAGTCCATAAATTAAGTAAAATATTTAATGTTTCAGAACCAACTATTCGACAAGATTTAGAAAAATTAGAAGCTGAAGGGTTTATTATACGTGAACATGGTGGAGCTTTCTTAAAAAGCATATCTTATAA
>Ga0209121_10006207_pt1 | contig 10562 bp, 10 predicted proteins | sample Cruoilmetagenom3_FD_187292 | JGI IMG/M metagenome (GOLD analysis project Ga0209121, IMG submission 187292) | Oil polluted marine microbial communities from Coal Oil Point, Santa Barbara, California, USA - Sample 3 (SPAdes) (version 2) | ecosystem: Environmental > Aquatic > Marine > Oil seeps ...
AATAAAGCGCAAAGTTTGCTGCCGTCCTTCTTTAGAGGTCTTTTCCGACTTAAACCAGCCATTTTCAACAAAAATCAAATGATTTGATAAGTCCCCTTCTAGAAGCAATATTTCATCTTTTTCTACCGCTTTATAGCGAAGCATTTTTTGGATCTCTAAAAGGTCCACTGCCGTAAAATCCTGGAATAAGGAGAATTTTCTTAACGTATCATGGGATATTTTATTCGCCATAACCAACCTAAACCTTATTGAAAGTTTCTATGGGTTTTCCGGATCAGAAAGCTTTTTGGCAGCAGCCTGATCCAAAAACCAAACCAACTGACCATTTTTTGGTGCAATTAATTGGATGGGCGTCACATCAGGTCGATACTCACCTTCCAACACATCCACCAGCATCTCAGCTTTTGAATCTCCAACAACAATCACAGCAATGTGACGGGCAGCGTTTATAGCATTTTTTGTGAGCGTCAGACGCCACGTATCCAGTTCAGGAGCATAGTTTGCAATAAACCAGCGCTGTTCCACGTTTAACCCCGCTGATTTTGGGAAAAGTGAGGCTGTATGTCCGTCATCACCCATCCCCAGTAAAACCAGGTCAAACCGAGGCCATTCACCCTGGAAAAATCCTCTTAATTGCTCTTCATAAGAAAAAGCGGCCATACGAGCCTCTAATTCCGCCGGTACCCGGTGAATATTTTCCCCGGGGATCGTAATGTTGGATAACATTTCCTCCCTGACCATACGGTAATTCGAGTTAGGATGATTGGGTGGTACACAACGCTCATCACCCCAAAAAAGATGGGTATTCTCCCAATCTAATCGGCCATGTTGGTCAGGTGATACCAATGCATTATACAAAGGCTTTGGTGTACTGCCGCCTGAAAGCGCAACTGAAAAAAAACCTCGTTTCCGTATGGATTTGTCAGCCAACTTTGTAAAATATTCGGCGGCAGCCTTGCTGAGGTCATCAAGATTTGGAAAAACTTTGATACGCTTATTCATCGCATTGCTCCACCGGTCATCATTACATAATTGTTAATTTGACTGCCCTAATTTTATCATTCAGATACCACGCACAAAATATGCGGCACAATTACAACTGAATTGAGAAAATATTGATGGGCATTGATCCCAAAAAAACGAAAAACCCCGTCATTGACAGGGCTTTTAGAGAACCTATTTAACAGATTTTTGTAATTCTTTGAATTTCTTCTTTTGTTCTGCTGTTATTTTCTTGGGGACCTGGATTTGCAAGGTCACAAATAAATCACCGTGCTTTTCAGGATTGTTAAGTTTTGGCATCCCCAAACCTTTTAAGCGGAAAATCTTTCCTGAATCCGACTCGGGAGGCACAGTCAATTTAACCGCCTTATCAATGGTAGAGACTTCAAGCTCACCGCCCAAAAGAGCCGTAAAGAGATCTACTGGCTGATCAATTTTTAAATCATCCCCATCGCGGGAAAATTTCGGATCGGAGGCAACTTTAATTTTCAGATAGAGGTCACCGGAGCCGCGCGGTCCATCCCCTCCCTGGCCGCTTAGCCTAATTTTGGAACCTGTCTTGACACCGGGCGGGATGCTTGCTTCGATCCTGCGCCCATCTTCAAAGGTCAATAACCGGGTGGTTCCATTAAAAGCTTCTTCCAGTGAGATCTGAACGCTGTGTTCAATATCCTGACCGCGCTGTATGGCCTGTGTCCGCGTCCCCCGTGCAGTTCGTTGGGAAGGCCTTGCACCAGCCATTCCGCCGAATAAGGTCGAAAAGAAATCAGAAAAGCCTCCCAAACCACCGCCGAACATTTGCTCAAATTCTTCCTGGGACACCGAACGATAGCGGCCTCCGGGTTGCCCCCGGCTCGCCCATTGCGACCAATCAAAATCCTCAGTGCGTCCGCCGGTTTGCTGGTATTGCTTCCATTGTGAACCAAAGCGGTCATACTTGCTTCTTTTCTCCTCATCAGACAGTACCTGGTAGGCTTCGTTGATGTCCTTAAATTTTTCTTCAGCATTCGGATCATCAGGATTCACATCCGGATGATATTTTCGAGCCAGTTTTCGATAAGCTTTTTTAATCTCATCCTGACTGGCGTCTTTTTTAACACCTAATGTCTGGTAATAATCTCGATATTGCATAAATAATTCCTTCTATTTACCTTCTAACCTGATAATTTTAATACAAAATTATCTGAAAATCGTTAGAGCAGTGACTATCAAATAATACCTCAAACCTATTCACTCGATTCTTAATAAAAAAGGCTGAAAAATTTTTTCAGCCTCATATATGCAATTTCTTAATGACCTCAAATAATTTCGGAGTCGAAGTCCCCACGGTATTCTTTAGGCAATAATGCGCCAATTTTAGACATAATCAAATGTCCTGCTTCTCGAATCTCTTCTCGCGAGGGTCGTTTTTCATGATCAGAACGTAAAGGGCCAAAGACTTCCCCAATTTTTGTAAAGATTTTCAAACGTCGTTTTTCCTCAGAGATTGTTTTAAAAAGTTTCCAATGATTATCACTGATGGTAGCCATGGGTAAAATGGGCACCCCCGTGCGCAATGCCATATAAGCCGCGCCTGGCAGCGCTCGCCGCAAAGGTCCGCTGTGAACATGACCTTCAGGATAAATTACTAAAACCCCATCCTGTGCTAAAACAGCTTCTGAGGCTTGTAATGCTTCAAAGTTAGGGGTTCCCTGCTCAATTTTTAAGGTTTGCCAAAGGCCTGGAAAGATGCGCATTAGCGCTGGCGCATTTGGCATTTCAAAGTCACCAATAAATTCAAGAGGCCAATTTGTTACGTGAATTGGAGCAACGGAATCCAAAAAGCTAAAATGGTTTCCAACAATTAATAATGGTCCCTTCTGTGGAATATTCTCTTTCCCGGTGACTTCCCAGCGTACAAGAACACTGGCGAGGATGTCAATCACGCCGCTAAATACACTTCGAATATATCCCCGGCGAGGCCAGGGATATTTTTTGAAATACTTTTGAGTTATATCTTTATCGGGCATCAATAACACTCTCCTGAAGATTTATACTTTTAATACGGCCGACGATCATTTCCCCATCATAAAAATGTAAACTCCTATCTCAACCATTATAACTAAAAACACAATTAAACGTCGCACACAAATTATCAAAAGGGTTATGTCAGGAGATCATCCAGACAAAATCGATTGAATATCAGGGGCCGCTGACAATATCAAATCAGCCCCAACACGTTTAAGTTCCTTTTCTGTACCAAAACCGCATAATACAGCAACGGTCTGTGCACCGGCGGATTTCCCAGACTTAATATCAACAATCGTATCACCAACCATCACGCAATCTTCTGGTGCCATACCTAGCGCTTTAGCGGCGTAAATCACCGGATCAGGATAGGGTTTGGTGTACTGACAGGTTTGAGAAGTGACAATAACCTGAAAAAAAGATGTGAGTTCAAAATAATTTAAAAACTCCTTGGTCGATTTATTATCCCTTGCGCTAACAACACCCATCGGGAAAGTCTCAGAAAGCCTTTCCAACATCTCTCGAACACCAGGAATAAGCCAAAATCTTTCTTTACCAGGCTTTCTCGCTGATCGCCTGGTAGATATTATTTTATAATACTTTGCTAAAAACCTATCAATCCCCAATCGGTCTGCAATCTGATAGAAAAAATTTCCCGGTGTTTCTGCCGCCATGACAAGGCGACGGGCAAACCCTTGGGGGTCACGATCTTTAAACAGCCATGCAACCGGGTTTAGTCTGCTAGTAAGCCGCGCAACCATATGATCATCTGTATCGCTGAGGGTGCCATCTACATCAAACAAAATCGCTTTTATCCGCGCTGGATCAATTTTTCCGTGAATTATCTTCTCGTCTTTGTTCATTGAAGTTCTGAGATAATGGTCTGCAGTAAATCGTCATTGGGTGCCATCACCCAAAGGGTCCTGTCATCTTCATGCCAAAAAGCAACACTCACATCTGGACTTTGCCATATCCTGGCACCTGACAGAGTTTCTGAAATCGGTTCCCAACGTCGAGATGCATATTGCTCAAAGGCATCAACAAAGGCTTGTGCATCTTCTGTAGTATCCCAAAGCGACTCCATCATAAAAATGGTTTCGTCTGTGTTTTCATTCAAATATATAGCATACGCGTCCCCACCCCAACCTTCAGCGGCACCTTGTGCCGTTTCTTCCGGTATACGGTATCTTTCCTCATAAGCTTTATTTAAAATCAAATAGGTGTACCATTCACCCATCACATTTTGATCAAATAATGTCCAGGACCCGCCCAGATTAGCGCTGAGGTCCGGCAAAGTCACCCTTAAAGGGGCATCATCCGGGTACTTCTCTGGGTGGAGAATTTGTTCGGTGGACACCGGCAGATCAACAAATGCTTTATCGATAGTTTCATATCCCCCCTGGTCATACAAATACTGGACGAATGCCAATCCCTGTTCATAAGGAAAATACATATCAGCAGCCATATAAGGTGGTGCTGAATCCAGCACTGGTGTGTGTAAAAGATCAAACATATCCATTAAATCACGATAATCTTCCATGGAAGCATAGGTTTGAAACCATAAAATTTCGGTTTGAGAAGCATCACCCTCAATTAACGCCTGAACAGCAGCACAGCGTTCGGAATCCTCTTCACAGACCTCCTCATTCATACCCAAGCCCTCATTTAAACCATAAACCTGATCCTGAAGCACATGGGTAAATTCATGAGCATAGGTCAATTTTTCTGTACCGCCAAAATCCTGCCCCTGGACAACATAAATCTCTTTTGTCTCTTCGTTATAGAACCCTGCTATCTGCTCGCTATACAGCGCTTCATAAAAACCTTTTAGATCAAAATCCCCTGGTAACAAACCCAGGCTGGAAAGTACCAGGACATCCTGATAGGCATCCTGTCCAGAATATTCCGAAAAGAAATCTTCCACAACAATTCGCTCGAGCTCTTCCGTAGAAATCAAGGTATATTCAACAGACTGTTCTTTTTTGAGGCCGCGAATTTGAACGACCTGTGATTCAATCTCAGCGATTGTTCCTGCCAGCTGGTCAGGCAGGTCAGAGACAGGCAGGTCGGAGACAGGTGTGGATATCGGAATCTGGGTGCTTGATTCGGGAAAATTAAAAGGCCAAAGCATGGACACACCAATGCCAGAAAGCAAAACAGCGCTCAAACAAAGACAAGCAACGATGAAAATAGAACCGCAACTTATAAGAACATATTTAACTGTATTTGACTTTTCATTCAATTTCATAATCAACATCCTAAATACTGCGTTGTGAACCCATCCTAATACTACCCATTTTATCGTCTGATGTAAGCTATCATGACCCAAAACAAAATCCCCCCAGGGGGGAAATGTTTCGGGGAAATTTAAACGTTAATTATCTTAAATTTCCAGGATATAACCTTCACCCCTGACCGTTCGTATAAGTTTTGGATGATGTGGATCTTCCTCAATAGCTTGCCTTAACCAACTGATATGCACATCCAAAGTTCTCGTATCCCCGGTGTAGTCTGTCTTCCAAACCTTTGAAAAAAGCGGATCACGTTTAACAATCTTCCCTTTATTCCGCATCAGCATCCTTAAAATCTCCACGAGGCGAGGGGTTAATTTTGTTTGTCGGTCGTTACAGGTGACAAGTTGTGTTTTGGTATTCAACTTAATAGGGCCGATCTGCACTACAAACTTGTCTGCCGTTTGCTGATATGCCTGGGTTCGATTATATAATTTTTGAACGGTGAAAGGGAGCCGCAGCACCAAATTTGCATCAACAATTTCAGGTAAGGATGTATTTTTATCGACGATCAAAATAATGGGTAAGTCGTTATCCGCTTTTCTAAATGATTGGCAAATTCGTACACCACTGGTACGTAATGAAGCGGCATCAATAATCACAATATCAGGATTTACTGAATCAATCACTTTCAAGCCTGCACTACCGCTGATGGTTTTTGTCACCAGATACCCTTTTTCCCCTAATTCTTCAGCAAATGAAGAATGATCACCCCGTCTGCCTTCTATCATCAAGGCAGTTAATGCCATATCTTGTGCCAAAATAAATTCCTTCCCTTTCCAATTTCAGCATATTGTACGAAGCATTCATTTGAAAGTTATTACTCAGATAAAAACGCTCTAGATCAACCCAACAATTATAAGTCCATAACCTGACAATGTCCCATCACAATTGGAATTAATCATCCCAAATAAAGATATTATAGGATAAAAAACTTCATTTGAGATTAAATTTTATCATATACTTGACTGTTTCGATTATACTCGAAAAGATAAAAGAATCGTAGGAATTTTTGAATTATTTGGTTGCGTCCTGATAGCCGGCGTGTTAGAATCAAACCAGCGTAAAAATCCAAGGAGTACCTCATGGAAAAAATGATCGAGGTCGAAATCGACAGCGTTCGAGTCAGCCTGACCAACCAACAACGCATCGTAATCTTGAAACAAGTCAATCAGGAACGCTACTTACCGATCTGGATCGGGTTATACGAAGCCGAAGCAATCACAATCGCCTTACAGGACATTCAAGTTGCTCGCCCACAAACCCATGATCTTCTCAAAATATTAATTCATACCCTCAATGCTCGCCTGGTACAGGTTGAAGTGATTTCGCTATCAGATGATGTATTTTATGGTAATTTGATTTTGGATATAAATGGTCAACACCGCCAGGTAGATTGCCGCCCCTCCGATGCGATTGCACTCGCAGCAAGAACCAATGTACCCATCATGGTCTCAGAAGACGTTTTGAACCAGGCGGGAATTATCCCCGAAGAAGATATCGCCGAAGTGGAACCGGGGAAAGTTGAAGAAGTTAGGCAGGAAAATTTGGAAGACGCAAACCTGGATGTTTTTGAGGATTTTTTACAGAATTTTAACAACGATAATCTTCCTTCCAATGAAGATACCGATGAAGAGGATCATGACTGAGTAACACCTCATCGGATAAAGGTTATAATTAACCGGGAGATTTCAGTTGAGCTGAATCCCGGTTTTTTGTACACTAAAAACACTTATATTAATCCAGAAATCTTGATAAGAGACCTATGACTGACGATATAAACCTCAGCGACAATTCACTTTCGGAAGCTCTCACACTTCCAAGCAATCGGGATGCCGAAGAAGCCCTGATTGGTGCTGTTTTAATCAACAAAGAAGTCTATTTGGATATCGCCCAATTCTTGACAAATGACGATTTTTTTATCGTCCGCAACAAATGGATTTGGGAAGCCTTTCAACACCTGAGTGAAACGCGCCAACCCATCGACCTGGTGACTGTAAAAGAAACCTTAGCCAACCGCGGACAGCTCGACGAAATAGGTGGTCAGGCTTATCTGATCTCATTAGTCAATCGCGCACCCAACGTCTTTCACGCAGAGTCTTACGGTCGCATCATCGAGCAGAACGCCGTCCGGCGCCGTATGCTTGAAGCAGCAAACGAGATCGCTCGGCTGGCTTACCACCAGGATCAGTCCATTGAAACCGTTGTTGACGAAGCAGAAAAGGCAATTTTTAACGTCAGCGAACGAAGGATCAAACGGGACCTCGTGCCAATTCGCGAGGTCGTCAGTACCTATTACGACCGGATTGATGAAATAGCGGGACGATCTGATGAAATTTATGGGGTTCCCACCGGGCTGATTGATATTGACAGCCTGCTGGGTGGGCTGCAAAAATCCGACTTTCTAATTGTCGCCGGCCGCCCCGGAATGGGTAAAACCGGGTTCTTACTGGGTGTGCTGCGAAACGCTGCCCTTTTGCACAAAAAACATGTCGCAATGTTTTCCATGGAAATGTCCAATGAGCAGCTTTTACAAAGGCTGATCGCCATGGATACACGGATTGACACCCAACGTCTGCGTTCTGGACAATTAAATGATAACGAATGGGTCATATTTTTCCAGGCTTTGGAAACCTATGGACAGGCGACAATCTTCCTCGATGACACACCTGCCATTACACCATTATCCCTACGCACCAAGTGCCGCCGGCTTCATATGGAATACGGCTTGGATTTGGTCATCGTTGACTATTTGCAGCTGATGTCAGGGGATTCTCGAACAGATAACCGCGTTCAGGAAGTTTCAAATATATCCAGAAACATGAAGGTGCTTGCGCGTGAACTGAACGTTCCCGTGCTAACAGCAGCTCAGCTTTCTCGTGCTGTGGAACACCGTCCGGATAAAAAGCCACAGCTTTCTGACTTGCGTGAATCTGGTTCCCTGGAGCAGGATGCTGACATTGTTATGTTCATTCATCGCAACGCAATGAGCGAAACTGAAGAAGAACGGAACAAAGCTGAAATGATCGTCGCCAAACACCGCAACGGGCCAACCCACAGCGGCATCGGTCTGGTGTTTATTGAAGAACTGGCAAAGTTTGAAAATGCTGCCAGGGGAAACTATCCGGAAGGTTAAAGGAATCAAATCAGTGACTCCTCAAAGGTCAAATTTTTTCACCGGCTTTCAGGAAGATAATCTAAATTTGGTGCGTCTGCCAGAGACATTCTTCTCACAGCTTTTACCAATGATCGATTCCTTAACACAGCTGCGGTTATTGTTATACTTTTTCTGGCATATTGAACAACAGGAGAGCAGCTTGAAGTTTCTTAAGTTTAAGGACCTGTTCTCAGACCCCACCCTAGTGGATATGACAGGCACTGAAATAAGGCTCAAAGAAGACCTGGAAGCCCTTGTAAATATGGGGATTATTTTAAAGGCATCAATTCCTGGAGAGGAAAAAACGATTTATTTTATTAATGGCCCCCAGGGACGCGCAGCTCTGAAAGCCATCGAAGATGGACAGTGGAAAGCGACGGTTTCTAGAAGAAAACCGATCCAGTTGACGGATCAGCAGCCTAATATTTTCAGGCTCTACGAGGAAAATATTGGGCCAATCACACCGCTGATAGCAGAAATCCTCAAAGAAGACGAACAGATCTACCCTGAAGCCTGGATTAATGAGGCTCTTGAAATTGCAGTGACTCATAACGTTCGCAAGTGGAAATATGTACAGGCAATTCTGGAACGTTGGCAAAATGAAGGACGTGGAAATGAGCAAAATCGACGAAACGATTCGCAAGATCCGAGCAGATATCGAAGAAGCTGGCTCGGAAAAAAATAAACAACAAAAGAGCGATGACCCCATTCGCCAGGTGAAAATGCCCGGTGATCCTAACTGCCCCATTTGCGGTGGGATAGGGTATCTTCGCCGTGATGTTCCAATCAATCACCCTGATTTTGGGAAGATCTTTCCCTGTTCATGCCGGTCAGAAGCCATCACCCAATCAGCAAGAACGCGCTTATTCAAGATGAGCAGCCTGGATGCCCTTAAAAAATTGCGGTTTGAAAATTTTGAAAAACGCGGCCGGGTGGGCTTAGGAAAACATCAAGCCAATTCGCTTGAGAATGCCTATAACCAGGCTTATAATTTTGCCAAAAACCTTGAGGGCTGGTTGCTGTTGATGGGACCTTTCGGCAGTGGAAAAACACACCTGGCAGCAGCTATTGCAAACGAAGTCATTGAAGGGGGAGTCTCGACCCTTTTCTTGACTGTACCGGATTTGCTGGATTGGTTGCGATATGCCTATTCCGGAGTCGAATTAAGCTTTGAAGAACGTTTTGAAGAGATACGGGAAATCCCTTTGTTGATTTTGGATGATTTTGGGACTCAAAACGCGACTTCCTGGGCGCAGGAAAAAATCTTTCAGATCATGAATCATCGCTATATTAACAAACTCCCGACCGTGGTGACAAGCAATATGCTGATTAACGATTTTGATGGACGCATTCGATCCCGTTTACAGGATCCCAACCTGGTAACCGTCGTAAAAATGCTGGCGCCGGATTACCGCAATCCGACAGACGATACAGGTCATCCTGAACTATCAAGTTTGGGACTTCACAGCCGACAGACCTTTGGTAATTTCAGCATGCGGCAGCATGAAAAACTCCCATCTGAGGATTTACGTGATCTTAAGAAAGCATTTGAGGCAGCACGTGATTTTTCAGAACATCCAAAAGGTTGGCTGCTGTTGACTGGACCTTATGGGTGCGGTAAAACGCATCTTGCAGCTGCGATTGGTAATTACCAGGCAGGTATGGGCTTCCCACCGCTAATGGTCAGCGTGCCTGATTTGTTAGATCATCTTCGAGCAACCTTCAACCCAAACAGCAGTGTCTCACTGGATCGCCGATTTGAAGAGATCAAAAAATCTCATATCCTGATCCTCGATGACCTGGGAACCCAATCTGCCACACCCTGGGCAAGAGAAAAACTTTATCAATTATTTAATTATCGCTATAACGCAGAATTGCCAACGGTTATCACTACCTCAAGCACACCTGAAGAGCTGGACCCCCGCCTTTACAGCCGCATGCAGGATCAGCGATTATGCAAGCATGTTGTCATCGGCGTACCAGCTTACCGCGGGGATTGATAATAAATCTTAACATTAAAAATACTTGTTACTTAACACAAACCCTCCCAGTTAGATGCTGGGAGGGTTTGGTCAATAGAAAAGGAGAAGAAGATGAAATCGCTA
>Ga0209121_10006208_pt1 | contig 10561 bp, 15 predicted proteins | sample Cruoilmetagenom3_FD_187292 | JGI IMG/M metagenome (GOLD analysis project Ga0209121, IMG submission 187292) | Oil polluted marine microbial communities from Coal Oil Point, Santa Barbara, California, USA - Sample 3 (SPAdes) (version 2) | ecosystem: Environmental > Aquatic > Marine > Oil seeps ...
CTGGTGGACTGAAGCTGTATCATAGGAGAAAGAAATGGCTGTAATTGAATTCCTTGATAGCAGGAAGGTTTCTCTGGGAACTACGGCTACTATTGAACTCCTGGATAGTAAAAAGGTTAGCTTGTCTCCAAGTGTAGCAGCAGAAATCAAGCTCTTGGATAGTAGGATTCTGGCTTTAACCCCTTCCAGTGGTAATGGTGGCAATGGTGGGCCGGAATGCTCGGTTAATAATGATTGCCCATCAGGCTATATCTGTGTTAATAATGTCTGTGTACCAGAGGGTAACGGTGGTAACGGTGGCGGGGAAGAAAAGGAATTTCCCTGGATACCAGCTGCTCTCGTAGCGGCTGGAGGACTTATTCTCCTCGCAGCGACGGGGAAAGAAAAACCTAAACCTTGACAAATCAATCGAAGTATGTTAAAAATTAAATAGAGTCTCCCTGGGATAGAGAGATAGATAAAGTCCAAGGTCGATCGGGGAATAAAAGGGGTCACGGCCTTCGATGAAATTGGAGGTGACCCCTTTGTTTTATCGGAGGTCGTGACAATCGAAACTAGGAGGAGCAAACCATGATTAAAGTGATGGAAGACGTAGGTGCACCGTTAGCGGTTACTGCGGTAGACCTCATCACTGAAACCACAGCTCCTGACTGGAACGAATGGACATCCTATATCTGCGCGGCTGGTGGATATCTTGGTGCCTGGTTTGGTTTTGGTGGTGACTTCATGAAGAATGTTGGCATCGCCTCAATGCCCTGGGCTGCCAAGAAAATCTATAACCGGGTAAAGGGTGGCACTACTAAGCGAGCGGCTTACAGGCCTGTCTCGCGCATCTCACGCTACCCAGCTCCAGCGAATGTCCCTGAGTTTCAGGGTGCGAGGCTAATCTAGTTTCCAAAATGAAATAACTCTGAGGAGATACGCTAATGAGTTATACCATTTCACCGAGCGAACTTAGCCTGGCTGACAGGAAAGCATACCTCGCCCAGTGCCAAGAAGCTGGTATCAAAAGGGCCATGGACAAGATGGGTGTTGCGAGGGGAGAACTCGTAGTTCGCGAGGCCCTCCCGCTCACCGATTTCCCTGGTGCCTGGACCGCTGAGTACTATATCAGCGGTGCGGTGGCTGCTGGGTGGATGTTTGCAGGTGACGGTGCTGCGGTTGGTGTACTGCCGGTAGGGCGCGTCGCAGTATTCTACAAGGCTGCAGACGCTTCTGCTAACCCACTGTTCACTGCTGTCAGGTTCCGCGTAGGCGCAACTGGTGCCTCCACTAAAGCACTGTTCTACTTCCAGCTGCCGATAGACAATAAGCTCGAGAGTGACCTTTACTTCAGCGAGCCCATTGTCTATGACCCACAGGACAATGTCTTTATTCAGGCTTATGCCAGGGGTGCTGGTCCCGCTGAGGAACTCTCGTTTGGATGCTATATCATCGAGAAACTCGGCGCCAACATCAGTTAACTAAAGGTCGAACCGGAGGAGAGCCGAACTAACTGTCAACTTTCTACTGGCTCGGTTCTCCTTTGGAAAACTCATGAGGAGAGGATGGAGGGAAATGAGTTTACCAGCTGTAGTTAAAAGCATTTACATCGAAAATGATCGTGTCGCTTCCAGCTCACCAGCGTTTTACACTGCTGCGGCGCACACCATCTTTTCTGTAACAGGCGGACCAGTCTGGATTAAAGCCATGGTTGAGTACCTTGATACAGCCATGACCAACGCTACTACTACAACGATTACTGTATGTGGCGTCGCATGTGATGCTGGTGCGGTAGCTATCAACGCTGGTGCTATCGGCTCGGTCGTGGTTTCCCCTCTGGCAGTATTTGCTAAGACGGCGTCTGCATTAGCTCAAGTATTTCCTAATGTAGCAGCCATCACCGGCGAATCAGGTAGAGGGATGATAGCTGGCCTTGGTGACATCGTCGTGACGTTTGCCACTGTTATGGCCGCCGCGGACCGGTATAGCCTGCACATCGTGTACCAGAAGCTATCGCCCGCTTCACTTATATCCTAAGGTTCCGGGCTGACGATTCCGGGGGAGGGTAAGCTTCCCCCGGAGTGGCAAGCTCAGAACTGAATAAGAGGAGGTTGACATGGCTAAGAAGAAGACAGTGCCAGTCATCAAGACGAAACTGGATGAAAAGCCCGTTCCGGTACAGGTAAAGCGTCCAGTGTTGCTGGCTAAGAAGCCAGCCGCGGTCCCCGTTCAGCCCAGCGAAGTTTCCCTTGGCAGTCTTAATATGAAGGATATCTTTGAGCTCAAAGGGGAGCGATACCGTATCGCTGAGAAAGCGGAGGACTTTGTGGTAACCAATAAGATGGAGATTCGTTATGTTGATGATAAGGCTACGTGGCTAGTAGTCGGAACATTTACTTTCGGCACTGGCACCATGGTTAAGAAAATATAACTCTTCAGAGAAGAAGAACGAAGGAGGAGTAATGTCTACTGTAGCAAATATTTATGACAACGGTGCTATCTCACCCATCGCCAAGATCAAGGAAAACCTCTCCATTTGGACTATCGGCAAATGGCAACATTTCAAGATCGAATACATTGAGCCGATCCCAGCTTCCAGCCCTTTGATAGTGGAGATGGTAACCACCTCGGGAGCTCTCACTATTGCAGCCAATGGATCCATTACCAAACAAGCTGTTCCCGCTCTCCACGTAAGTGACTTGGAATTTCTGCATCTCAGGTGGGAACCCCTTGATGATATGGAGGGAGTGCTCTGGGAGCAGGCGGGAACAGGGAGGTTTGTTACCAGATCGGTTCATGCTCGGGTAAATATGTTTACCCACCTGAGGGACCCAAACCTGGCAACGACCACCTTCTGGATTCTCGGCAGGGACCGGGACATGAATCTCGAAGTTCGCAACCCGAACCCTGTAGCAATGCCTCTGGCAAGATTCCTGTTCTGGGGATACCGCTACCTGTTAAGCCCACTTGATAAGGAACCTACTCCAACAACATGGGTGCCTGCCGAAGGCCGAGTAGGATAATAAATAGAGGAGGAAACTCATGAGAGAAGGACTCGTTAAAGCAGGGAATGCTGGTCTGGTCACCACCACAGGTGGTAATGACCTATGCCATACCATGCCAACTCGGGCGGCTGCCGGACCGAGAACAGCTAAAATTACCAAGATTTTAGCTTACAATAATGTTGGAGGTCTTGTTACCCTCACTTTCGGCACTTTAAACCGCAACCCAGCTGGTGCTGCCTTTGTTGCCCTGATGCCAGCTCTGGCAGTTCTTAACGGCCTGGAAAATATCTGGACAGAGCAGGATCTTCCCGCAGTAGAATTTCGCTCTGATGAGACCCTTACCGTTGCGGGTAGAACCGGGGACATTTATGTCCTGGCTGCTGGCGCCGCCGCTGGTGTGGGCGTGACTGTCCAAATAGAAGTTGAAGAAACCGGCGCTTAAAGGAGGTAGGTTATGGGTAAGATATCAGTACCGCCGCCTATCAACCAACATAGTGGTGGGAAGATAAAGATCATTGTCTCCGGCAGACTGGTAATAACCTCCGATAATCCCAATGTTGCTGTTGAGAGGAAAGACTAATGGGGATGTCGTATGCGGTAGAATATCTGCTATCCTTAGAACGTCCCGGCGGGGGAATGCTTACTCACCTGGCTATTAATCAAATAGTAATACCTATTTTCCCACCGGGTACCCGGGTCACATTTTCAGCGCTGCCGTTGGTAGATGACTTTGCTGATATTGTCTATGAAACCTGGAATGATTCAGAGACACTCCCACTGGCCTTTTACGCTTATGGTCAGTACTACGGTACCCGAACCTATGAGGGAATCCTGACAGAACCATTCCTGACTGAGGAGATAAAAAGCTTCGTTATCATTAAACAGAATGAACCCGCACAGGCTGTGATAGAAAACCTAACCAACCTCAACCAATATTATTCTGGTATGGCTTACTTTCTGTCCATAGCTACCGAAGCTGATTATGAATTAGTTAGGGAAGCTCTCCTTAGGATGGGAACTTCTGCTAAGTCTGAAGAGCTGGCTGCGCAGTCCAACCACCTGCTAAGTTTGATGACACCCCAACCCCTGCCCCCGTTGGGAGGTAGCTAATGTCAATTAAAGTTCAAGTTCCATCAATAATCCTACCGACAGTTTGGTCAATTGGTACAGAGACCGAAGATATCGATGATCTGCTCGAGCACACCTCTATAGAATTCCCAACTGAGTTTCTGCAGGAGAAGATAATTCACATTATTGCTACAGAGGTCGCTATATTTGGTGTTCCTGGGAACTTAGAATGTTGGGTAGAACTTTCCCCTTACCCTTCTACCCACAGCAATTACTGGTCGTATCCACTACCCACTACCACAGCTTACTGGTCAGCAATCGGCGGTGGCGGGGGAGCTCTAGCTCCAGTAGCTCCGCTGGTAGAAGTAGCTACAGGAGTTCATTTAACAGTGCATACCTTTAACTTACCCTGGCAAATTCATTCTTCCTGGGCGAGGTTGGTTGTGCAGACTCCCGTAGCAGCAGCTCTACCTACTGCTTACTGGGTCGTTCAAGCAATGATTGCATCCAAGACGACATGAGGTAATTAAATGATATTGCTTTATTCGGTAATTTTGGGGCTAGGGGCGGGTACTCTAGCCTTACTATTAAATAGAAAAGCAGAGGCAGGACCCCCGGAAGTTCCACCGGTCGATGTAGAAGAGCTGGTCGCAGAGATAAAACAGGCCAGAAACTTATCTGAACTCACCAATTATTACTACTTGATAGGTAATCGTTTCCTTAATATGGAATACAGCTACACAGAATATATGACTTTATATCAAGCTTATGAAGAGCGCTGGTACGAGTTGGAGGGGGAATAAATGCTAGTACCTAATTCAGGTCTCAGGATAGATTCGCCTTCTTGGCCATTGCTTCAGGCCCACCTTTCCTATTGGGGTATTACCAGTGGTGCCGGCAATGTTCTTGGCACGACGATTGCTTGCGCCAATTTAGCAAACGAACCGAATTACACGGGCTTACCCGTTAAGATTCTTTCAGGAAATGCCAGTGGGCAGGTCAGGTTAATCTCAAGTGATATCGCCGGTGTTATCACTGTCGCTGATCCATTTACTAATGCTGCCGGCGCTGCCTGCCAGATAACCGCCTCAACCAGATTCTGTATTCTGTCTCAGGTTAGTGGCGGAGGTTCACCTTCACCACCTTCGCCTTCGATTGGCTTATGGATGTTCGGGGAATGTGATCCTGGGATGGCTGCCAGCACTGTTACCCTTGTTATGCCTAACCTTGCTGGATTTCCAAATGACATCTTTAACAACGAATTTTATGTCCAGGTAATACATAACAACAACGCTCCTGGAGTAGCCCCGGAAGGCGAGATTAGGAAGGTAACTGATTATGTTGGTGCTACCGGGACTTTTACTACCGATGCTTTCACGGCTAATGTTGAAGCTAATGACCTTGTATGTGTTATCCACGAAAGTTTGATAACGCCGGGGTTAGAGATAATCAGCGATGTTGTAAGTGATATTTTTGACCTAGTGAACGCAATCCTAGTAACCACCGAAACTGGTGGTACCCGTACCACTACGGCGGCCGAGCAGGACATGTATATCAACAATGCTCCTGCCGGGGTTTACAAACCGCTTGTCCTTAAAATAAGTACTACGAACATGATTGCTGGTGACAGTATTGTAATAAGGATTTACGAGCGCATCTCCTCAACTGGAGCTTTGGAATTACAATCAGAAAAGCAGTTTGATGGTGTGCAGAATGAGGTTCTGAAAAAAATAATACTCTACCCGAATAGACACGGAGTAGAAACTACCATACAGCGTGTGGCTGGCGGAGACAGAGCCTATATTTGGGAAGCTGTATTTGATCTTTAGGATTAAACAATGACTATCGGCTATGACAGTTTAGATGTAAACGAAGATATACTCTTGGATCTGCTATTTGATGAAGGGACAGGGGTTCTAGCTCACGATGTAGCAAAACCGCACCATATAGCTAGTTTAGCCGGACACGCTCCTGCCTGGGATAAGATAGTAGGAAGTGGACTCGGAATCCTTAAGTTTGGTAGCGGGCTTCATACATTCCTTGAGATTCCCGGGGCTGATACTCTAGACCTTGATTTTATAGGAGACTTTTCTCTCGCTGCCTGGGTAAACCCCGTTTATACCCCCACTATACCACCAATGATAATGTGTCGCAATACTACTGATTTGTGCGGTTGGTCTTTGTTCCTTTATGATAACCCAACACATGGTCCGATACTTTCCTTCCGAACAAACCAAGCTGGCTCTCATTGCGAATGCTGGGCAGCAAACTTTCCTACTGGTGCAATGCAGTTAGTTGGATGTAGTTATGATAGTGTTGCTCAGACGGTAACCTGCTATAGAAATGGATTACCACTTATCACTAACTATACCCCACCATTCCTTGTTCCGGTTGCCTGCGGAGCTGGAAATAAACTGCTAATTGGATGTCAAGAAGACGAACTTAGTTGCTGGTTTGAGGAGGAGATGTGGAGACCGAGAGCATGGGGAAGGAAACTATCCGATAATGACTGGCGATTTATTTGGGATTCCGAAAGGCACTGGTTTTGAGGAGGTAAATTCTAAAAATGATTGACGAAGAAGGCACCATTAAAGATATCCATTACGGGGATAGAATTTTCTTTGATTCTGTATCAGGTATTGCCGGCACGATCTATCCTGTCGGGACTGCTGGGATGCCCAGTAATACGATTGCCGATGTTATACTCATGTGTGCCGCCCGCAACCTGAAGGTTATCGATGTAGCAGGGGCGCTTGCCATCGGTGTCGCTATGCAGAACTATACCTTCATCGGGCACAGACACGAAGACATCACCGCTACCTTCGGTCTGAACAACCAAAATGTAAATAAATCCCTGATACGCAAATGTGTTGTCTCTGGACAGCAGGGCGGCGGACTTCTTACCCTCGAAGACTGCCTGATCTACCTTATGACCGACTTTCAAGGAATAGCTAACCACTGTAACCTTTATGGTTCAGCAATGTCTTTACTGGATGGCGGGGTTGCCGACCTCAGCCATTGTAACGCAGTTCACTCAGACCTAACGATAACAGTAAACGCCCCAGCAAGAGCCTCTTTTAAGGAATGCTCTGGCAACTGTACCTTTACCGGCCAGAATGGTGGTACTCTCTATGTAAGAGGCTATAAGGGAACACTGGTCATAGATACTATGACAGTGGGAACCTGCAGTATCTACGCAAACGGTGCTGATATTACCATCAATGCCACCTGCACTGGTGGCACGATAAATATCTATGGTAATGCTCGGGTTACTGACGCTAGTGCTGGGGCAACGGTCAATGACTACACCAAAGAGACACAACTTGATAGGATATTAGAGGCTATATGGCAGATACCATCAGTTATAGGTGTTGAGTGGAACCAGTCTATTGATGAGTGGTATCACATCGATGAATACGGAAACCACATAACTCCACAGGCAGATTACTTTGATAGGCATCCAGTTTTGGGAGGGATGAGAAGGTGTACCCTGGCCGCTGCGGGAACGGTCAATCACTACGGCTCAAACCCCCGTGGTGATGGATTAGACCTGAGCGGTGCTGATGGCCGTGTAATGGTAGAAGTCCCAAAATTCTATGTTAAAGGTGAGAGCCCATCAGCCAATGTCTACCGATGGTGGATTTCTCCCGATTCCCGCCCGGGGTATGTCATTCACCCGGCATTTATGCAGCGTGGGGCAGCAGCCCCGCTAGACCATATCTATGTCGGGGCTTATGACGCCGACTTTGAGTATGACGGCGCAGATGCAGCCTATAACGCTGCCAACGAGAAGCTCCATTCCAGGACGGATAAGCAACCCTATACAGGCAATAATGACTGTATCTGGAGCATCCCCATAGATGACCTGGCAAACGAACCGAATATCGGAGATGAGGTATCCACTCCTACCGATGGAGGCTTCTTTATCGTTGACTACCTCAAGACGGCGGGGGCATGGGGAGGCGGATTGGCCGGTGATACGGCTACAATTTGGCTAAGGAAACCAGGGGATGCTACTTGCGGGATGGTGGGGGCTGAGGTATTGACTAATGATACTCAAACGAATAATATCGGCAATACAACGGCAGGCCCCACAGGCAGGCCAGTTAAAATTACCGATTGCCGAACCCTGGCCGAGAATATCGGGGCAGGCTGGGGAATCTTCTCAATCTGGCCACTATCTGCCGTGCAACTACTTTTCTATACGGAGTATGCCGGCGCCGACAGCCAGACGCTGGTTGGACCTGGGGTAGTTTTCATGCCCAGTGGTGTAGGTTTTCATGGGCTTCTGTCAGGCTTCCAGGACACGGACTCTGACCTTGGGGTAAACGGGACAGGTGTAAGCGCTAAAAAGGCACTCTGTTTTGATGCCGGCACTGCTGCCTTTGTCGGTGCCGAGACAGTCACCGGTGCTGGTGGCGCTACCGCCACAGTAGATGCGGTAGTAGTCAGGTCAGGGGCTTGGGGAACAAACAATGCCGCCGGATACCTGGTTGTCTCCGGTGTAACAGGCACATTTAATAACAATGAGGCGCTGACAGGTAGTATCGCCGGTGCAGCGACCTGCGATGCTACCGCTGGTGGAAACGGAACATCCGCCCCAATCGCTTATAGAGGTATCGAAAACCTCTGGGGTAACATCTATCAGTTTATCGATGGCTACGATGCCATAGACGCTGCTTATCATCTTATCAACCGTGATGGCAGCGGCACATTTGCCAATCCGATGGCTGGCGGTGACTACGAGGCGTCACTAGCGTCTCCAATAACAGGCCTTGGCGCAGGAGACTATATCCACGGCTATATTGATAATATCGAATATGAGGACTTACTTAGGTTTGCTTTTATACCGAACAGTATCACAGGGTCGTCTTCCTCCTACCTTTACGATTACTTCTACTCACATGCAAAGGGACAGACTAACATCCTGCTGGCCGGCGGCTATTGGACTAATCACGTCGAGGCGGGGGTCGGTTCTCGTTATTCGGTTCGCGTTGCGACGTATGCCTATCGTAATTTCGGCGCGCGGCTCGAGTTTACGAAGTAAAATTTTACGGAGGTGAGCAAGGTTAAAATGCGAAAACGTGTCGCAATCCTGCTAGCCAGCAGCAATTGGAATAATAACGTCAAAGCAGGGGTCAGTTATCGTAATTCGAATAACGTTGCGACGAATGCCAATCGTAATATCGGCACACAGCTCGAGCTCAGGACTGGCGCGGCCCTGAACAGCATTTTAACCTGACCGAAAGGTCGAACACACTACTATGAGGAGGGAATGCTAGTACCGGTGAGAGAAAACTTTCCCTCCTCACAGGGTAAGAGAAAATGAAGAGATACGGAAATCTATTCGAGCAGATAATTGACCCGGGCAATATCACCCTGGCTCACCAGAACGCGAAGAGGGGTAAAGGTCATTATTCAGAGGTAAAGATGGTCGAGAGCAATAAAGAGCACTATCTGGAGCAAGTTCGCGAGATGCTTAAGGATAAGACTTTTCGAACTGCTCTCTATAAGAAGAAGGTTGTTATTGACTCAGGGAAAATCCGAGAGATTTACAAACTCCCTTACTTCCCTGACCGTATTGTTCATCATGCGGTTATGAATATCCTGCAGCCGATATGGGACAGAACTTTCATCTATGATTGTTATTCTGCGGTCCCGGGTAAAGGGATACATGCTGGCTTAAAAAGGCTACACCGGTTCATGAAAGATAAGGAAAACACACGGTACTGTCTGAAGTTCGATATCCATCACTACTATCCCTCCGTGCAGCATGATATCCTGATGCAACTCCTTGAACGAACAGTCAAGTGCAAGGACACTCTTTGGCTCCTCGAGGATATCGTCCGGAGCGCTGGGGGTACGACCAATATCCCCATTGGTAATTATCTCTCCCAGTATTTCGCCAATATCTATATGGACCGGTTTGACCACTGGCTCAAGGAGGAAAAGGGTCTGAAATATTACATCCGCTATAGTGATGATGGTGTTATCCTTCATAAAAGCAAAGAGGTTTTAGGTGACCTCCTGAGTGAGATTAGGGAATATCTCCTCAGTAACCTGGCACTGGAGCTTAACCCAAAGACTCAAATCTTCCCGGTGGAGAAGCGCGGGGTAGACTTCTTGGGCTACAGAAGCTTCCGGGACTATACCCTACTTAGGAAGTCGTCAGCTAAGAGACTCAGGGAGAAAATTAAACATATCGAGAAGGGTTACGAACGCATGGAGCCTCTCCATGTCGTGAGCTCCATAATGTCTTACACGGGCTGGATCAAGCACTGTGATGGGCATCATCTCCTTTCAACATATATCCTGGATAACCAAAAACTCCTTGAAATAATGGACCGAGCCTCAGAAAGTTTAGGAATCAGGAATCCTTTGTGGAGGGTAGCATCATGACAAGAAGTGCAGTCCAACCAGAAACTATCTGGGTTAGAAAAAAAGAGCTGACCGATGATGGGCTTTTCCTGATTTTGAAAGTGAGGTCAAATATCCATCAGGTTACT
>Ga0209121_10006209_pt1 | contig 10559 bp, 10 predicted proteins | sample Cruoilmetagenom3_FD_187292 | JGI IMG/M metagenome (GOLD analysis project Ga0209121, IMG submission 187292) | Oil polluted marine microbial communities from Coal Oil Point, Santa Barbara, California, USA - Sample 3 (SPAdes) (version 2) | ecosystem: Environmental > Aquatic > Marine > Oil seeps ...
CACCGCCTACCCGGTGACCAACAAGCAGTTCGCCCGCTTCATTGAGGCCGGAGGGTACGGGCGGCGCGAGTGTTGGAGCGCGGAGGGCTGGGCCTGGCGCACCGGGACGTACGACAGCCAAGCGCCCGATTGGTTGCAGGAATGGCTTTCCGAGCGCCCGCCGGAGAAGCGAGACCGGCCCTACTGGTGGGGAGACGAGAGGCTGGGCAATCCCCTCTGCCCGGTTGTGGGCATCTCCTGGTTCGAGGCCCAGGCCTACTGCCGCTGGCTGGCGCTGGAGGCGGGGCTGGACCCCGAAGGCCCGGCCGCCCCCCGGCTGCCGACCGAGGAGGAATGGGAGCGGGCGGTGCGCGGGACCGATGGCCGGGAGTACCCCTGGGGAAAGAAATGGAACCGCACCCGGCTCAATTGCGCCGACTGGTGGGCCGGGCGGGAGTTGTCGGGTGACGAATGGAGGAAGTGGTCAGATTCTGACGAGCTCAAGGAAGCCAACCCGACCCCGACGGCGGTGGTGACCTTCCCCGAGGGGGTCAACCCGGCCGGGCTGTGGGATGGCGCGGGCAACGTCTGGGAGTGGACTGGTTCCTGGTATTCAGAGGGCGAAATGCGCGTATTGCGCGGTGGCTCCTGGTTCAGCGACAGGAGGCTCGCGCGCTGCGCGTTCCGGGACGGCGATCCCCCGGGCGACTTCGGCTACAGCTACGGGTTTCGGGTGGTCTTCCCTGGCTCTCCGCCTTCTGATTCCTGAATCCTGCTTTCTGTCTGCTGAATGCTGTCTTGTGACTGCTGACAACACGCAACACGCAATACGAAATACACCATGAAGACCTACAAAAACCTCTACCCACAAATCTGCACCTTTGAAAACCTGTTCCTCGCCTACCGCGCCGCCGCCCGTGGCAAGCGCGGCAAAGCGGAGGTGGCCGCCTTCGAGCGTGAATTGGAGCCGAACTTGTTTCGCCTGCAGGAGGAGTTGCTCGCGCAGACCTACCAGCCCGGCCCCTACACCCACTTCCCCATCCGCGACCCCAAGCCGCGCATCATCTCCGCCGCCCCCTTCCGCGACCGGGTCGTGCACCACGCGCTGGTGCGCGTCATCGAGCCCATCTTCGAACGTCGCTTCATCCATGACTCTTATGCCTGCCGCGTGGGCAAGGGCACCCACCGGGCGCTGGATCGCTGCCAGGAGTTCGCCCGCCGCTACCGCTACGTGCTCCAGTGTGACCTGGTTCACTTCTTCCCCTCCATTGACCTCACCATCCTGCGGGACATCCTGGCCCATCCCATCGCCGACGGGCGCACGCTGTGGCTGGTGGATCGAATCATCGAAAGCGGGAGCGACGTGCCTAATCGATATCCGCCGACCTATTTCCCCGGCGACGACCTTTTTGCCGCCACCCGCCCGCGTGGATTGCCCATTGGTAACCTGACCTCGCAATTCTGGGCCAATTGTTATCTCAACCGTAACTGCTCAGGCTCTTCCCAAAACAGGCACAAATAGCACACGGATGAACACAGATGAAACAGATTCTCACGGATTTTTTATCTTTATCTGTGTACATCCGTGTGATCCGTGTTGATCCGTGTCCCATTTATGGCTGGCTGAGTAGTTACTCTCAACCTACTGGACCAGTTCATCAAGCGGAAACTGAAGTGCCGGGCCTACCTGCGCTACGTGGACGACTTGCTGCTGTTCGACGACGACAAGCGCGTGCTCTGGCGCTGGAAGGCAGAGAGCGCCGATTTCCTGGTCGGGCTGCGGCTCCGTATGCATGACCGGGAGAGCACCGTCTACCCGGTGACCAACGGCATCCCGTTCCTGGGCTTCCGTATCTACCCGGATAGACGCCGGTTGAAGCGGCGTAACGGGGTGGCCTTCGCGCGCCGCTTCCGTGCGCTGCGCGAAGCCGTGGCTGCCGGCGAGATCACCTACGAGCAATTGCACCGGTCCGTCCAGGGCTGGCTGGCGCACGCCGCCCACGGGGACACCGAGGGGCTACGCCGGGCACTGGTATCCGCCTATCCCATTCCCAGGAGTCCGCTATGAAACAATCACCCATCCGGACAACTTCAACAACAATGTGGGGTTTCGGGTGGTCTTCCATGACACTCGACATAGGGCCGGTAAACCCCGTCGTCCACGGACGCGGGGCGGCGCCCGAAATGAATGAGAGCCAGCCCGGCCCGGCCCCGGTCGCGCCCGGGCTCTGCCCGGCCGGCCAAATAGCATCGCCCCGCGCCCTCCAGTAGGGGTGGGTCTTGCACCTGCCCTCGACCGTCGGCGCGGGGCACGAAATCGAGTTCCACGGGGGGAGGGGCAGTGTGACTCTTGCGATCATACCCGCAGGTAGACCTTCCACTCGGCCGGCACCTCCCCGGAGACGACCAGGTAGTTGACGCGGGGTGTCTTGGGCTCCCAGCGGAGGCGCATCCCGGCCTCGTGGGGCGTGCGGTCGGCTTTGCGGTGGTTGCACCAGCGGCAGGCGCAGGCCGTGTTGCCCCAGCCGTTGCCCCCGCCCCGGCTGCGAGGGATGAGGTGATCCACGCTGAAGTCGGCGCGCGTGATAATCCGGCCGTGACGCTGCTCCCCAACATGGGCACCGCAGTACACGCAGGTGTGGCCGTCGCGGGCCAGGACGGCGCGCCGGCTCCACGTCGCCCCGCGCCGGGGGACGTTGACGTAGTAGCGCAGCCGCAGCACGGAGGGCACCTCGAAAACCGTGCTCGGCGTGCGCAGCCGTGCCGCGATGCCATCCACGCCCTCGGCCACACCGCGCATCAGCAGGCCGACCGCACGCCGGACGGAGACGACTCGAAGCGGCTCGTAGGATGCGTTGAGTAGTAGAACTCTTGCTGTCATTCCTGTTACCTCTTTCGCGTCTTCCATTTCCGCCATGGCGGCATTGCAGCACGAGCGCGAGGGATCGAACCTCGAACCTCCGGTTTTGGAGACCGGCGCTCCGCCAATTGAGCTACGCTCGCTTTAGGTCGGGACGGGCGGATTTGAACCGCCGCTCTCGTGGTCCCAGGCCACGCGGGGACTCCTAACTCCCCTACGTCCCGACGCTGGAGGGAGGCGCCGGACTTAAGAGGTGGAGGTGCGGGGACTCGAACCCCGGTCCCGGAGATTGCGATGCTGGTCATCGAGGGTTTTCTCTGCGGGCCTTTTCCCTCTCGCACCACCCTTGGCCTCCGGTCGAAGCCTGTCACCCCCACGCAGGCCGGCACGGTGCCTCCGGCCTGATTCTCCTACCGCGTCCCGACGACGGCCTCATTCACAGGTATGCTTCGGCACCCTGGCCCGCTACAGGCGACACCGGCTCTCTGTCCCCTTCAACGATAGCCCATGACCGGGTTACGCCACATCGTTCGCGGCAATGTCCTTGCACCGGGGACATCGCCGGAGAGCCTCGGCCCCGGGGCCCCGATCATCCCGGGCGGTGGAGAGATGAGATTAGTAAGGCGCAACGGCGCAACAAAAAAGCGCGGGGCCTTGGATAAGACCCCGCGCTCCTCGCCAACTGAGGAAATCACGTGCTTCCGCGCACCTCCTCCCCTGGCAAGGACTCAGGCTCGTACCCCAGGACCGACCACAGCGCCGCCGAAAACTCGGCGGGGCTTGCGGTATGCTGCTGATAAAGTGCTGTCAATTCTGAGACTGCCTGGTCTGTGATGTAGGCCCTGATGACTTTGGCCATCGCACACGCTTGCGCTTCGGCCTGCTGGCGGAGCCACCCCACTGTCCCGGCCGGCAGACGCACTGGCAATGTCTGTTCGGGCAGGCGCTGTGGTGCCCGCTTGCCGGCTGCCCACGCATCGTGCAGAATGGAGCGGACGGCGGTGGAGACCGGTGAGCCCTGTATGCAGTTACTCAGATGACCCAGGTACACGTTCATCGTAATTGAGATTATACCACAGTGTGTATCCGTGTCAAGGATACATTTACAGGAGGGATGGCCGCAGGATGTCAATTTATCCTGCCCTGTCCATTGTGCTAAATTGATTTCGACACTTGAACTACAGTCCACTGGTGCTGGTTACCCCTGGCGGAGGGCGATATAGAAAAGGCTCGGCTTTCTGTGCCGAGCCTTACGTTGAGCGTGGTGGGCCGGGCAGGACTCGAACCTGCGAAGGCTGAGCCAGCGGATTTACAGTCCGCCCCCTTTGCCGCTCGGGACACCGACCCATCTACTAGCTGTTAGCAGGTGGCCGGGAGCCACTAGCCGGAGAGAACACTGACTGACTGCTCCCCGCTGACTACTGTCGGCTAACTGCTAATCATCATCCTAGCCGGCGATGGGATTCGAACCCATGACCTACTGATTACAAGTCAGTCGCTCTTCCACCTGAGCTACGCCGGCGCAATGACATTATACCACAATCAACCCGAGGGTCAAGATTTTGTCACACAACCCCCACGAGACCCCATCTACCGCCGCCAGCGGTAATCGTGATCCAGTGCCTTCTTGAAATCCTTCTGTACCTCCCACAACCGCTCGATGGCCCAGGCGTCGCCCGTCCAGCGGTAGATCAGCAGGCAGTGAATCTGCTGGGCGTGCGGGATGCTGTTCCAGCGGTGAATCTCCGCGTAGGCCGCCTGCACCCAGCCCTTGTCCTTGTTCACCCAGCCTGGCTTTCCCTCCCCTTGATGTTCCGATGCTATCCAGTGATTTGACTCGGTGATGTAGATCGGACGGTCGCGCCATTTCTCCGGGATGGCCTCCGCAAAGGGCCGGTAGGCCTGAAAGTCGTAGTAGTGCTCCTTCGGCGTGCCCGGCTGGAGGAACTCGTCGGTGAAGACGGTTTTCCTGGTGATGAGTCCCACGTCCATCCAGTGAGTGTAGGTGTGCAGCGTAATGCCGTCCAGGTCGTCAATGTGACTGAGCATCTCCTTGAAGTACTCCAGCGGCCTGTTGCGCCGGTTGCCCAACAGTTTCCAGGGGTACGTATTGTAGGGGTCCACCGCGCCGGGCGCGACGATGGCCTCTGGCTGCACCTCCTTGATGCGTCGCCGCGCCAGGTTGAACGCCTCGGCGTACATCTGCGGGGTGATGTGCTCGGCCGGGTGCTCGGCTCCGCCAGGATGCTCGCGCACGTTATTCTGCTCATTGCCGATGATCCAGATGTGGCATTCCTGGGAGTTCTGGACGTAGCGGGCACAGGCACGGGCGAAGTCGGCGTATTTGGCGCGCACCGGCAGCGTGCCGCCCGGCTCGTAGCCGTTATTGAGGCGCACGATGACGCCGTAGCCGCTGTTGGACCACGGGGTATAGTCGTGACCGCCGCCGTGATGGGGATCAGCGCCTACCGCCTCGCTGAAGAGCACCCAGCCGGTCTTGTGCTTGTTCTGGAAGAGGAAACGAAAGTCGGCGGGGGTGGTAGCACCGGCGGCGTGGATGCCGAAGATCCAGGCACATTCCCCGTAGCGTAACGTGGCATCGTCCACCGGCTTCCGTTTGTCGGCCAAGCGCTTGGCGTTGACGTACCGGCCGCTCACGTACCCCTCGTGGAGACTTGGTGTGCGGACGCGCACCCACTGATCCTTCCCTATCTTGGTGGCTGCTTCCTTGGGATCCTCCAGCACCTTCAATACGGTTCTATTAGGCACGCGCCAGACGCGGGAGGTGTCCTCACCCTGCCCCCGACGTACGTTCATCCCGCCAGGGCTGTTGACGCTCAGGTAGGCGGTCGGTCTCACAGAAGGTCCAGGGATGTCTTCGTATAGGCGGAGGTACCAGGCGGCAACGTATCCCTTAACACCTTCCGGGGCACGGATGCGGAGCCACTGATCATCCTGGCCTACCTTGGCCCGCACATCGGCCTCCGGCTCCAGCGGCTCTAGCACTGCCCCATCGTTCACCTGTGCAATGGGCGACTGGGCGGTGGAGGGCTGCGGGCGCACGTTCAAGTAGCCCATCTCCGGACTCACTACCTGCACCCGCACACCGGCTGGTGGTGATAGCGGCGCTCCCTTGTATAGGCGGAGATACCAGGCGGCGACGTACCCGGCGACACCTGTGGGAGCGTAAACGTGGAGCCATTGTCCCTCCCGGCCCACCTTGGCCCGCACGTCGGCGTCAGTCTCTATCGCTTCCAGCACCGTTCCGTCGTCCACCCGTGCGATGGGCGGTTGCTTGGTGGAGGGCTGCGGGCGAACGTTCAAGTAGCCCACCTCGGGGCTGACCACCTGCACTTTGAGCGCCGATCCTAGTTTCTTCTTGCCACTGCCCCACAATCCCTTGTTGTGCAGTTCTGTCATCGTTTTCTCCTTTCGATCTCTGAATATGAAAGGCAGGAAGATACGGAAGAGATTTTGCATTAGCACCCCCTCATCAACGTGAAACGTGACGGTTGCCCTGAATGTAGAAGCGCCACGGGGCGCTCAACGCCGTCGCGTCGCCCCGCACGCCGACCCGGGGGCTGGTGGCGACAGCCTCGTCGGGCACGGCTGTGTCTTCCTCGATCAACAAAAGCGCGTCAGGTGCGCACAGGTCAGCGCCGTCGAACCACCGGTCAATCTCAAGCGCCTGGCACAACCGGGCCGGGCCGCTGGTCAGCCGTACATTCGGCACGCCACCCCGCCGTGCCCGCATCGCTTCGACCCCTTCCAGCGGTTCCAGCGCGCGGATGAGCACCGCCGCCGGGTAGCCCTCTTGCTCTGTAACAACGTTGAGACAGTGATGCATCCCGTAGATGAAGTAGACGTAGGCGTGGCCGGGCGGACCGAACATCGTCGCATTGCGCCTGGTGCGACCGTGACTGGCGTGACAGGCCTGATCCCCGCCTCCAATGTAGGCCTCGACCTCGACGATGCGCCCGGACAACCGACTTCCATCCAGCACCCGCACCAGTCGCCGCCCCAGTAGTTCGCGGGCGACGGTGAGCGTGTCACGGACGAAGAAATCGCGATCCAGGTTTTTCGGTTTCAGCGATGTTGCCTGCCTTGACTTTTTTTCCATAACAGCCTATAATAGATTTGTACAAAGACCACCAGAGGTAGAAACAAGCCGTCGCTATACCCTGGCTCTCTACGGGCTAGCCAAGAGATGCACGGGTCAGCCCGGGGGACAGATCCGGATCCTGATCCAAGGGCTCCTTGGCCGGCTCTCTAGGGACCGGTCAAGAGAGATGCGGGGGTGGCGGTCCCGCCTGGTGGTCTTTCTTGTTAGGGTTTCTCCTCCAGAGCATCCAACCCCTCCGCTCGCGAGAATTGATGTTACCCTCTTTCTCAAAGTGGAATGTGATGACCTCGTGCTGTCGCCGCTTTTCCCGGATCTCAATCACTACAGAAAGCCACCGCTTCCCATCGTACTTCTGAGAAAAGATGACTCGTCTGGCTCGTCCATAGCGACTGATACCTACAGCATCCGGGTTCTCCACGACTGAAGGGATAAGATACTCGTACTCTGTCATCTCCGGATGCCGGCGTCGGTAGTGGTTGTAGCGATGGCTGGTTAGCACTACATCGCACTGGCTCCGCCGGAGTCTGGCGTAGCCTCGCAGATAGCGGCGGTTCAGCTTGCCCACATAGAAGACTTTGTCCCTGGTGTCCTTCAGTTCTGCGATTGAAAAGGCATATTGTCCCCGTTGTGCCTTCCGTGGCACGCCGTTTCTCCTATGAGAGTTTGTTGTTGCGTCATGGATGAGTCTACCGTTGGAATCGGGGGTCCTGTTCCAGTGTCAGGCGCAGCCCTTGCGTCAGGTCCACGTGTGGTTCGTAGATCAACAACTTCTTCGCGATGGCTATGTCGGCGCAGAGGTGGGAAACGCCGCCGCTCTCGGCAGGGCTGTGGAGCACCTCTACCCCCCGCCCCACCACCTTCGCCACCAGCACCGCCAGTTCGTTGATGCTGGTCTCGCGGCCACTGCCCACGTTGATGATACGGCGATCCACGTCGGAGGCGGTGGCAGCCGCCACCAGTGATTCCACCACGTCGTCCACGTAGACGAAGTCACGGGTCTGCCCGCCGCCGCCGAAGATCACCAGCGATCCCCCACCCAGCGCCTGCTGCAAGAAGCGCGGTATCACCGGCGGATGGGAGGCCGGTAGGTTCTGGCCCGGCCCGTAGGCGTTGAAGATGCGCAGGATCACCGTTTCAATGCCCCACAGTGCGCCGATAGTGCGGACGTAGTACTCGGCAGCCAGTTTACTGACGGCGTAGGGGGACTGCGGGTTGGGGGTGGTGTCCTCGCTCACTGGCTGCTCGGCTTGCTCGCCATAGACCGCACCGGAGGAGGTGAGGACGACGCGACGCACCCCGGCGTCTCGCATCGCCTCCATCACGCTGACAGTGCCGCCGACGTTGACCTCGTTGTACTCGCGGGGATAGAGGATGGATTCGCTGACCAGCACGCGCGCCGCCAGGTGGTAGACGCAGTCCACATCCTGCAGTAGCGTCCACAGTTTGGGCCGGTCGGCCACATCGCCGCGGCTGAAAAGCACCCGCTCATCCAGCCGGGCGGGATCTCCGGCACTGAGGTCGTCAATGACCCGCACCTGGTGCCCATCGCGGGCCAATCGGTTTGCCAGGGTCGCTCCGAGAAATCCGGCTCCACCAGTGACGAGAAAACGCATAGCGAACTCCGTTCCAATGATCAAGACCGATGACCAATGACCAATGACCAATGACAGATGACAGATGACAGATGACAGATGACAGATGACCAAACTGCTCTTATTATAGCACAATTCATCGCAAATGGGCGAATGAGTGGGTCACTTGGCAGTACGTCATCCACGACCACCGGCACTACCTGCTCTTTGGGCAGAACGCGGAGCACATCACACCCAAGTCCTGGTTCGACGCAGCCTGGAAGTTCATCCAGCACTTCCGCTGCAATTTCGGCATGTTCGTCACAGAAGCGATGTTGTACGACAATGTAACCATCATTGGTGCCGATAGCACACCCGTGCCTGTCAGCCGGGAGGATCAGGAGTTCCTGGAGGAGTATACCGGGTATATCGAGAAAGAGGACGGCACCAAGGAACGGTGGCGCCAAGTCGAGCGGCTGAGCGTCGTCAATGCCCAGCAGCTCTCTGACCTCCTTGAGGATCGCATCAAAAGGAATGTCCGCTTCGATGGCGGCGAGGTCACATCGCTGGCATAGGATAGCGGGTTTGCTTGGCGTTACCTGACGCCGTTGGAATACACACTGCCCCGTGGCCCCCGTGGGTCACGGGGCTTCCCCTTTGACGCCCCATGCCACCTGCGGTATGCTCCCTCCCGCCACACGGCGAGCGGTGCGCGGGCGGATGCGCCGCCCTGGCGGTCACCTACTCCGGCCGCCAGGGCGACAACCCGATGTGCCTGTACCGCATCGAACGGGAGTGGGAAGAGCCAGAACGGTGATTTGCTAATCTGTATACTTCGTTATGAGTGGCAGGAAGACACGGAAACGCTTCACGGGCAGCAGACCGGGGCGCAGTGCCGGATCAATAGGCCCGGCGGCGGCCGGTGTGAGCTGCAAGGTGCCCGTCGGCAGTGCTGGCGCTGGCTGGCCCTCGTACCAGCCGAGGTGGAGGAACTCGTCCCAGTGGGTGTGGGCGGCCAAGTCCAGCTCCGTCGGCTGATAGTAGTCGCGGATCCAAAAGTCCTCGCCTAGCGGGAAATAGATCGCCAGGCCATGGGCGCCAGTGAAGGTCCAGGTTTGCGACGGCGCGACCCAGGGATGTCCGTCGTGATGTCGCTCTTGGACGACGAAGTCGCCGCCGCTGGGGCCGATGGCCACGGTCAGCACGTGGGCGGCGCTGAGAACAGCGGTGTCGGTGATGTGGGCCGCCAGTTGCTCGGCCAAGTCGTACAGGTCCACGTAGGCATCGGGGGGGGCCAGGGCGTAGTCCCAGTTCGAGTCGAACTTTTGAACGGCGCTGTAGGCCTGCGCGATTTGCAAGCGGGTGGTCGTCGTCAGAGTGCTCGACAGGGCCAGGGCCAGGCTATCGAGCGCCTGGGAGATGGGACCACTGGCGCTGACGTCCACGGCCAGCCCGGCCATCGTGCGCGGGTAGCCCAGCAGCGAGTCGTCGTAGACTTGCACCATCGCTTCGGCCAGCTCGCGGGCCGTCGTGTCCATCTCGATGGTGCCGATGTACCCCTCGTAGGGGAAGCGCGACCAGATGGCGCTCTCCGAGGCGACCAGGAAACAGGTGCTGTCGCGCACCTCGTAACCGTTCTCCAGCATGCCCATCATGCTGGCATCGAGAAAGAGGACGTCAATGGGGTCGGTGTCTTCATCCGTCGTCGTGGCCCAGTAAAGCGCATCACCGATTTCCCGGGTGCCCAGATAGTCCCCGTTGGTGTCGTCCCAGCCCATGCCACTGGTGAGGTAACCGACTCCCAGGGCTGGCACGAAGCTGGGTGCCCAGCCGCCGCCGTGGCCGACCAGCGATAGGACGGTGTAGGTAGTCGGCGTGAAGGTGGACCGCGCCCAGGTGACAAAGTCGTAGAGCGTCTGGCCATCACCCATGTTCAACTCGCCCAGGTCCCAGGTAGTCATTCCCTCGACATAGTTAGCCAGCTCGTAGGGGTTGCGGTTGGGCAAGACGCGATAGCGGCGGGTGT
>Ga0209121_10006210_pt1 | contig 10558 bp, 11 predicted proteins | sample Cruoilmetagenom3_FD_187292 | JGI IMG/M metagenome (GOLD analysis project Ga0209121, IMG submission 187292) | Oil polluted marine microbial communities from Coal Oil Point, Santa Barbara, California, USA - Sample 3 (SPAdes) (version 2) | ecosystem: Environmental > Aquatic > Marine > Oil seeps ...
ATCTTTTCTGCTTCAGAAATTGCTCTCTTGAGGACAAATCTGGGGTCTCCTTCAAATGGTTTGCCATCTGTTCTGTAAATATCGCATATTAGACGTATTGTTTTACCATTTTCTGCTAACCATGGAACGATTGCATAGGTTTTAGGGGCGGGTTTTAGAAAAAGGTCACTTTCCTGGAGTCTTGCGAAACCTTCGACGGATGAACCATCGAACCAAATTCCATATTTTAGTGCATCCTTTAATTGCTCTACTGGTATGACCACCTCTTTCACTACACCGAGTAAATCAGTTATTTGTAAACTCACAAATTTTACATTATCTTCCTTTACCTTTTCTAATATTTTCATAATCACTTCCTTTCAAAATTTAAATCTATTCAAAAATCTTTTCCGGGTTTAATATATTGTTCGGGTCGAATGCCCTTTTGATTTTTTTTGCAAGTTCTATTTCTTCATTACTTATAGAGAGAGCAATGAATTCTTTTTTTACTATGCCTATACCATGTTCACCCGAAATAGTTCCGCCAAGTCGGACAACCTCTTTCAGAAGTTTTTTTACTGTTTTTAATTTCTTATCCTTCCATTCGGTGTCCAAAGTAGACATCTTCAAGATATTTATGTGGATATTACCATCACCGGCATGTCCAAAAGGGACAATTTCGAGTCCCGATTCTTCTGAAAGTTTATGAACAGCATTAAGCAATTCCGGTATCCTTGATACAGGAACAACGACATCCTCTCTTTCCATCACCCTGCTCTTAGCCTCCAGTGCATCATGGAGTGACCTTCTTGCCTTCCATAACCTTTCCTTTGATTGGGGGGTATCTGCAACAAAAACGTCGATGGCTCCTGCATCAAGACAGGTCTGACCAATGGTTTCATATTCCTTCTCTACATTCTCTTCCCTATTTCCGTCTATACCTACCAAAAGATGTGCACCTGCTTCGGGAAATGGTAATTCCTCTCCGAGGTATGATTTAAGGGCTTCTATAGCTTTTTGTTCCATAAATTCTATATTTACAGGGATAATAGAGGTCTCGAAAATTCGCTCTATAGCGGCACTCGCTTTCTGGAAATTCTTAAAAGGTATTAGCAGGTCTACCCTGTATTTGGGAAGAGGAATAAGTTTTAGGATTATCTTTGTAATGACTGCCAGTGTGCCTTCGGAACCAGTAATGATTCCTATTAAATTATAGCCCGTAGCATTCTTCTGAATTTTGCCGCCGAGTGAAAGTATTTCGCCTGTTGGGAGTACTATTTCGAGTCCCCTGATATAATCCTTTGTGGTTCCATATTTGACAGCACTTGGGCCTCCAGCACCTTCGGCAATATTGCCACCTATACTACAACTCTCGAGGCTTGCAGGGTCAGGGGGGTAAAATAATCCCTGTTCCTTAACAGCTTCTTGAAGTTCACCTGTTATTACACCTGGTTCTACAACGGCAACCATATTTTTCTTGTCTATCTCGAGGATTTCAGTAAATCGCTCGAGGCTCAGAACAGCACCACCCATTATAGGTAATGCACCGCCACTTACACCAGTTCCAAGACCTCTTGGTGTTATGGATATGAGATGTTTGTTTGCAATAGCCATAATCTGAGAAACCTCTTTTGTATTGCAAGGTTTTACGACGAGTTCAGGTATAGCACTTGCATCGGATGTTTCATCCTTTGAATAGGGTATGATTTCGTCCTTTGTTTTTAAGACATTTTTTGTGCCAAGCACATCCTCGAATTCCCTGATAATTTTTTCGTCTATCTTTTTATATTCCATCTCTTTCCTTTATAATAAAAACAAACCAAAGTCAAGGAAAAAAGATTTAACCACTATATTTTCTTCCAATCCCTGTTAATATGTTATTTTTTTTGTTGACATCGGGGAAAAAAATGATATGATAGGAAAGATGTGGGCGGGTAGCTCAGTTGGTGAGAGTGCCTGCCTTACAAGCAGGAAGTCACCAGTTCAAGTCTGGTTCCGCCCACCATAATTGCAGATTTTTTCAATAATTTTGCAAAAATCCTTGACAAAAGAAATTTTTATTATTATATTAGCATATATTTTTAATTATTAGATTTTTTTATGAAATCTAAAAGAAATTATTAAAGAAAGGAGGAAGAGCTTATGACCGTTAGACCTATCAACCGGAAGGTCCTGGTAAAGAGGACTGAGGAAGAGGTAAAGAAAGGTAGTATTATAATTCCGGATACAGTAAAGGAAAAACCACAGAAAGGTAAGGTTATAGAGGTTGCGAAAGTGGGTAAGGATGATGATCCAATGCAAGTAAAAAAAGGCGATAGGATACTCTTTGGTAAGTATGCAGGAACAGAGATTGAGATAGATAAGGAAGAGTATCTTATTATGGCAGAAGATGATATTTTTGCCATAATTGAAAAATAGTATTGTAAATAGGAGGAAAGAATATGGCGGCAAAACAGATCCTTTATTCGGATGATGCAAGGAGGGCGATTCAAAAAGGCGTCGATAAACTTGCAAATGCTGTAAAAGTGACCCTCGGACCGAAGGGGAGGAACGTTGCTCTCGATAAAAAATTTGGTGCACCAACAATTACAAAGGATGGTGTAACGGTTGCAAAAGAGATTGAGATAAAGGATCCTTTTGAGAATATGGGTGCTCAGATGGTTAATGAAGTTGCGACCAAGACAAGTGATGTTGCTGGTGATGGAACGACAACTGCAACGGTTCTTGCACAGGCGATATTTCGAGAAGGTTTAAGAAATGTTACAGCAGGTGCTAACCCGATGGCGATAAGATTGGGAGTAGAAAAAGCAGTAGAAGTAGTGATAGGAGAATTGAAAAAATGTTCCAGAGAGACAAAAACAAAGAAAGAAATCGCACAGGTTGGAACCATTTCAGCCAATAATGATGATACGATTGGTCAGATTATTGCTGATGCAATGGATAAGGCAGGAAAAGATGGTGTTATTACAGTAGAGGAGGGCAAAGGTTTAAAAATGGAGCTCGAGATTGTTGAGGGTATGCAATTCGACAGAGGTTACATATCCCCTTACTTTATTACGAATGCCGATAAGATGGAAACATCCCTCGAAAATCCTTTAGTTCTCATCTATGATAAAAAGATCAGTACTATGAAAGACCTTCTTCCATTATTGGAGAAGGTAGCACAACAAGGGAAACCTCTTCTTATCATTGCAGAGGATATTGATGGTGAAGCACTTGCTACACTGGTTGTCAATAAACTCAGGGGGACCCTCAGCTGTGCAGCAGTAAAGGCACCTGGATATGGCGACAGAAGAAAGGAGATGCTCGAAGATATTGCTATCCTTACAGGTGGACGGGTGATATCAGAAGATGCAGGAATGAAACTTGAAAAGGCAATGGTTTCTGATTTAGGAAAAGCGAAGACTATCAAAATTGACAAGGATAATACAACAATTGTTGAAGGTCTTGGTAAAAAAGAGGATATTACTGCAAGGATTTCTCAGATAAGGTTACAGATAGATGAAACTACCTCTGATTACGATAAAGAGAAACTTCAGGAAAGGTTAGCCAAACTCTCAGGTGGCGTGGCGGTAATAAATGTTGGTGCCTCTACCGAGGTTGAGATGAAAGAAAAGAAAGCAAGGGTTGAGGACGCACTTCATGCCACAAAGGCTGCTGCTGAAGAAGGTATAGTTCCAGGGGGTGGTGTTGCTTTTCTGAGAGCAATACCCATTCTGGATAAGTTGAAGCTCGATAATCCCGAGGAACAGATAGGCATTAATATTATAAGACGTGCACTCGAGGAGCCAATGAGACAACTTGCGAACAATGCTGGTGAAGAGGGTTCGGTAATTGTTGAAACAGCAAAGACAAAATCCAAGGATGTTGGATACAATGTTAATAATGCAAAATTTGAGGATATGTTCGAGGTAGGGATCATCGATCCTACAAAGGTTTCAAGAATTGCCCTGCAGAGTGCTGCAAGTATTGCATCGCTCTTGATTACGACAGAGGCAATGGTAACAGAAGAAGAAGAGAAAGAAGAAAAGACACCGATGCCACCTCCAGGAGCAGGCGGCTATGGTGGCGGTATGTATTAATAATGATAGTTGCCGACGCATCAGTTGGTGCGTCGGCAATACTAAAAACTGAAAAAATGCCCACATATACTTACAAATGTCTTAAGTGTAAAAGAATTATTGATGTATTTCACAGTATCAATTTTACTTTGACTGAATGTCCTCATTGTGGTGGGAAGCTGCAAAAGATTCTGACACCAAATGCCGGTATAATTTTTAAGGGAACAGGTTTTTATGATACTGATTACAAGAAAAAGTCTGGTGGAAATGGTGATAGAAAAAAAATAGAAAAAAAAACGACTAAAAAAGACGAGGTTTCAAAAACAGAGAAGCAGAGCAAGGGTAATAAGCATCTAAAAAGGAGTAAAAAGTGAGAAGATTAAATCTGTTTTTTCTAATGCTGGTAATGATTATAGGGTTTGGTTGTGGAGAAAAACCAGCAAAACCAGAAACGAAAACTTTTACACCCCCTGCTGATGGTAAAATTACTATGACACAGAAGGATAATTATATAAAGGCATCGATTGCGCTACAAGAAGCGATGACAGACTATTCATCAAAATTAAAAGATTTTGTGGAGACGTATAAGTTAAATCCTGATCTCAGTCAGATGGTAGATTCCTCTTTTATGAAAGACAATCCTGATGTAAAAAAAGCATGGGATGAACTTAACAAAAAATGGGATGGGATGCAGCAGGATGTATATAAATCTGCTGGCATTGTTGAAGAGGAATTCAACTGGATTGGCGGTGCTTTAACAGATAGCATTAATACTGATATTCAGAAAGAGGTTGAAAAGGCACTCTCCTCTCTATCTGAAACGGATGAAGGGAAAGAGGAAAAGGAAGAAAAATAAAGAACATATTTTGAATCTTTAATTAAAGGGGGTAGATACAATATCTACCCCCTTTTCCGATTTGTCAATCCCCATTAGTCCCTTAAAGAATTCTATTGAAATTTAGTCTAAAAGAATGTATATTCTATTAATGATTTTAAAAAGGTCCTCAATAAGATATATTATTTTGCTTTCAATATTATTAGTCGGAATAGACCTAATTACGAAAAAATTTTGAATAGAATCTGAATTGGATGTTTATATAAGATAGAGAAGAAAATGTGTAATGAAACGGATAGAGAAGCCATCATTAGAATAAGGCGAGGAGATAAAGAAGCTTATAAGACTATTGTCGTTCGATATATGAAGAAGGCATTCTATACTGCACTCGGTTTTTCAGGAAATTTTGACGATGCTCTGGATTTATCACAGGAGGCATTTGTGAGGGCATATAAAGCACTTTCAAGATTTGATACTACAAAGCCATTTTTCCCGTGGTATTATAGAATATTGAGGAATGTTTGCTTGAATTTCCAGAGAAAGAAAACAAGGTTACAGGAGGTTCCTATAGAGACAGTAAAGGAGTCTGCAAGCCAATTTTCAGAAAAAGAATCTTTCAGTCGAGAAATCTGGGATGCTATTTCAGAACTTGGAGCGAACGAAAGGGAAGTAACCGTCTTGAAATATTTTGAGGGATACACCTGTAAGGAGATTGCCAGGGTATTAGATTGCCCAATTGGTACAGTGATGTCGAGACTTTACTATGCGAGGAAACAGTTGAAGGAGAAGTTAAAGAGGATAGTATTATGACTTCACACGAGAAGTATAAAATATTGATGATGAAATATCTGGATGAAGAAATTACCAGAGATGAAAAACTTGAATTTGAAGAGCATCTCAGGACCTGCAGTGAATGTCGTGAAGAAGTTAAAGATTTTAGAAAACTGAAGGAGGTGATGAAGGATATGAGATACAAAAGACCATCCGATGAAATTTGGAAGAGATACTGGTCGAGTGTTTACAATCGAATAGAGAGGGGATTGGGATGGATCTTTACCTCCATTGGTGCAATCATTCTCTTAATTTATGGAGGGTTTAAGGGGGTTGAGGGTTTGATTAAGGACCCAGGTGTTGCACTTATTGCAAAGGTTGGCATATTAGCAGGAATAGCAGGATTGGCTGTCCTTTTTGTTTCGGTTTTGAGAGAGAGAATTTTTATCTCGAAAACAGATAAGTATAGTAAGGAGGTAGAGAAATGATTATAACAACGAGTGACGAGATACCCGGCAGAAGAATAGTAAAAACCATTGGACTTGTAAAGGGCAATACAATTAGAGCAAGACATGTAGGAAAGGATATAATAGCAAGTTTCAGAAACATAGTAGGTGGTGAAGTCATAGAATATACAAAAATGCTTGCTGAGTCAAGGGAACAATCTATCGATAGGATGATAGAGAATGCAGAAGGGTTGGGTGCAAATGCAATTGTTACCTTGAGATTTACCACTTCCTCTGTAATGCAAGGAGCAGCAGAGCTTCTTGCATACGGTACCGCCGTTGTGATAGAATAATGACAGATGAAAACAGTTGACAGTTAATAGTTAAATCTAAAAAGACTAAATAAACTAAATGAACATGATGGAGAAAAGGGGAGAGGAAAATCGATGATAGAAAATTGCGAGTAAAGGACAAGTTTTTTGTGAAATTTACAAAAATTTGTTGACATTAAGAATTTTTTATATCAATATAATATTTTATGCATAAAAAGACATCCTATAAAGATCAGGATGTCTTAAATTAGCTTTTGAGCAAGAAGGGTTAAAGTATGAAACAGAAAAAAGATTTGGGGTTTACTATCAGAGCAAGAAAGTAGGGAATTTCATTGTGGATTTAGTTATTGAGAATAAAATTATTGTTGAAATTAAGGCAGTAACTGGCAATATCCCTGATGTTTTTAAATATCAAGTGCTTTCTTATTTAAAGGCATCAGCTCTAAAGGTTGGCTTGTTGGTCAATTTTGGCAACAAGAGTTATCAGGTATAATGAATATTATACCAGGAGGTTGTAATGAAAAGATTGTCGGTTTTAGGATTTTTGGTTATCTTTTCTCTTATCATTCAGGCAAATGGTATTCAGGCTGGACCGGTGGGAGAAAAAGGGAAAGAAGGTCTTTCTCCGTACTTCTATGTTCAGGGTAACCCTAAGGTAGACCCTTTTCCCCTGCTAAGGACAGAAGCCAATGTAAACATTGCTGGGATTACTACTGAGGTAGAACTTACTCAGGTATATAAGAACGATGGTAAGAGAACCATAGAGGCGATATATGTGTTCCCGCTCGGAACAAAGTCCGCTGTCCATGCTATGAAGATGAAAATCGGGAAAAGAATCATTGAAGCGAAAATCGAGGAGTTGCAGAAAGCCCAGAGAATATACCAGGATGCAAAGGATGCTGGTAAGGTGGCTTCACTCTTAGAACAAAAGCGTCCCAATGTTTTTCAGATGAAGGTTGCCAATATTATGCCCGGGGATGTTATTGAGGTAAAGGTCTTTTATACAGAAATTCTTGTGCCCGAAGATGGTATATACGAATTCGTCTTTCCCACTGTTGTTGGTCCGCGATTTACCGGCGAATCCAGTAAAGATGACCTTAAAGAGAAGGATAACTGGACGGTGAGTCCATACCTTCATGAAGGAAAGAGTCCGACATACGCATTTGATATAGATGTAAATCTAAATGCGGGAATGCCAATTTCAAAGGTTTGGGTGACATCACATAAGGTAAACATCAAAAAGCACGGTTCAGATAATGCAGAGATTGCTCTTTCCCAAAAGGAGAAAGATGGTGGCAACAGGGATTTCATTATGAGATATACGCTTAAAGGGAAAGCCATCCATACTGGTCTTCTTCTCTATCCTGGAGAGGAAGAGAACTTTTTCCTGCTTATGCTTGAACCACCTGAAAAGGTATCCATAAAGAAGGTTCCCCCGCGTGAATATGTTTTTATTGTTGACGTTTCCGGGTCTATGCATGGTTTTCCGCTCGATGTTTCAAAGGCTTTGATTCGGAATATCGTGGAAGGTTTAAGGAAACAGGATTATTTCAACATTCTCTTCTTTTCAGGCGGCTCCGCAGTTCTTTCCGAATACCCGCTGCAGGCTACACCTGAAAACAAAAAACGGGCAGTTGATATGGTAATGTCGCAGAAAGGTGGAGGGGGAACGCGGATTCTGGATGCGTTTAATAAAGCATTGACTTTGAAGAAAAAGAAAGGAATGTCAAGAATCATCGTTACGGTAACGGATGGATATGTTTCAGTGGAGAAAAGTGTCTTTGACCTTATCAGAGAAAAAGGGAATAAAGCGAATTTCTTTGCTTTCGGCATAGGTTCAGCCGTAAATCGCTATATCATCGATGGAATTGCGCGTGTTGGCAGGGGTGAGCCTTTTGTGGTTACAAATCAGGAAGAGGCTAAGGGAATAGCGGAGAGATTCGCTAACTATATCAAGCATCCCTTGCTTACAGATATCAAGGTTTCCTTCAAAGGATTCGATGCTTACGAGGTTGAACCCATTAGTCTCCCCGACCTCTTTGCACAGCGCCCGCTCATTCTCTTCGGAAAATACAAAAATCCTTCGGGGGGAATCCTGATAAATGGAAGAACGGTTTCAGGCAGATATAAAAAAACGCTCAAGGTAAAATCATCGATGGAAGCCAAAACCAATGAAGCGCTCAGATACCTCTGGGCACGTGAGAAGATTGCACGATTGTCAGACTATGGAAGAACGGGAGAGGATGTGAAGGAAGAGGTAACCAATCTTGGACTTGCGTACAATCTTATGACCCAATATACCTCCTTCGTAGCAGTCGACAAGGTAGTCAGAGAAACAGGCGAAGTAGTAACCGTTAAGCAACCCTTACCGCTTCCGCAAGGCGTGAGTGATTATGCAGTTGGAGGTTATGCTGGAAAAACGAAAAGGGCATATCTATCTCCTTATCCCACTACTGCTCTATTGGAGCACAAGGAAGGTAATTACCCTGCTCCTGTGAATATTTCCCAACAAATGTTTATATCTGGTGGGAGCGTTCCTGTTGGCATTACACTCGATGATGTTGAGAAGGAAGTAATCAGTGAGATTAAAGTTGACCTTGAGAGGTTATTCGCCAAATGGAAACTTAAAAGTATCACCGTTAAATTGAAGGTGGAGAATGGCAAGGTCAAAACCATCAGTGTTGAGAAATACGACGCAAAACAGATGAGCATAAGTTCATTAAAGACCCTATTTAGAAAAATAGGATTTGGAGCTTCCGTTAACGGGACTATCACATTAAATATTTCATATAGATAAAATGGTTTGTAGGGGCAGACCCGTATGTCTGCCCCTTCTTATGTTTGTAGGGGCAACCCTTGTGGTCGCCCTAATTGGAGTAGCAGAGCTTGGAGACTGTGCCGAATTATGAATTTTCATAAGGTAACCGCATTGGAGTAGAGAAACCTGTCTGCGTGCGGACACGCACAGGCAGGCTTGTTTCGCGCTACTTATAAGTCCCCTCTTTTAAGAAGGGATTTAAAGGTGTGTAATGTCATTCTGAGTAATCCGTTCCATATTTACCCTGTGTAATAGGAAAATGTCCTGTGCATAATGGTATTACACGGGGTGAACCCAGGAAGAATCTGGTTATCAAGAAACCAGTTTGTAAAGAAACAATTTCTATTTTTCAGCCCGACCCTACCCTACACAAAAAAAATATTACAAAATGTCTTGACTGTTATTTGTTTTTGTGCTAAACTTTTGTAGTTAAAAATTAATAAATAAGGAGGAGCAATGAAGATATTCCGAATTGCTGTTTTGGGGATTTTCTTCTGTATCCTTGTATCGAATGCGAACGCTTTCGATACAGCTGGAAAGTTTGGAATGGGTATCAGATGTTGGGGAATACCAATAATTACCTTTTCCAATATTAAGTTTGGGGTATCCAATCAATTTGAACTGGAGCCATCTGTGGGATACTACAAATGGAAAAATTCGTATGGTGCTGACTCAGAATCTGCAAATAGTACTCTGCTCTTCTCAGTTATTGGTGATATCAACGCTGTAAAGGCAGCTCGTTCCAATTTTCAGATTAAATTAGGCGGATTATTTGCAAAGACCACGAGTTCTTACTCGAGTACGGGATACGAAAGCAAATCAACCACTACAGGATATGCAATAATTGGAGGAATGGGAATCGAGCATTTTGTCAACGATAATTTTGCGATTAATGTCGGAGCACTTTCCGGGTTCTGGGCATCAAGTCCGGATGACAGCGATGCCAGTTTCTCTTTCACAACCTTTGGCAGTCAGCTTGTTGATTTTTCACTCGTTTGGTACCTTAAATAATTGCAAGTAAAAAGAGTACCCTGCTAAAAATATAGCATATCTAATAGGTTTTGCACTGTGCCATATGGTTCAGGACAGGCTACTTTTTAAAAATGGGGTCAAGCAAGCTTTGCGACATATCCAATTTTCTTGGCACACCTAGAATCTTCTGATACCATCGTTTTAAGATGAATAACAAATCAAGACATTTGTGTAATCTTATAAACAGAGGAGTTATTTCTATTTTTCAGTTTACCCCGCTTGCCCCGTATAATGTTTCAGTATTATATCGGGGTTAGAAATTTTACATTTTCTAATGGGGTACG
>Ga0209121_10006211_pt1 | contig 10557 bp, 11 predicted proteins | sample Cruoilmetagenom3_FD_187292 | JGI IMG/M metagenome (GOLD analysis project Ga0209121, IMG submission 187292) | Oil polluted marine microbial communities from Coal Oil Point, Santa Barbara, California, USA - Sample 3 (SPAdes) (version 2) | ecosystem: Environmental > Aquatic > Marine > Oil seeps ...
TACCTCGTCCCCGAACCGCTTGCTGCTGCTATAGGAGTAGGTTTACCTATTAATGCACCATCGGGCAGCATGGTGATAGATGTTGGAGGCGGTACGACTGAAATTGCGGTTGTAGCACTGTCTAGCATAGTAACAAATGTCTCCGTGAGAATAGCAGGAGACGAAATGAATGATGCTGTCATACAGCATCTAAAGAAAAAATATAACTTGCTTATTGGAGAGGGAACCGCAGAGGATGTAAAGGTAATCATAGGGTCTGCCCTGCCATCCTCTAATGAGGACGATGAAACGGAGGTTAAGGGAATAGACCTGGTTGCAGGACTCCCAAGAACCGTGAAGGTAAATTCAGAGGAGATAAGAGCCGCACTCCATGAACCTCTGGAAAGAATAATCGCATCTGTGAGGGATGCACTGGAAAAGACTCCTCCAGAACTTGCATCAGATATTGTAGAATCTGGAATCGTTATGACTGGAGGCGGTTCACTTCTGCGGGGTCTTCCTGAACTTGTCTCAAAAGAGACCGGGCTTCCCGTAAAACTTGCTGAAAATCCAGTCGAATGTGTGGTTAAAGGCACAGGCAAAATATTAGATAATTTTGAACATTACTATAAAATTTTGTTAAGAGAGAGAAGGGTAAGATGAATTCTAATAGGAAATTTTTGATCCTTATATCTATATCAATACTTTTTATAATATGGGGAGGGACCCGATCTGGTAAAAGATTTCAACTTGGTTCTGCCAGGATAATATCAAATTTACAGAAACCGCTAACCTCTATTGCATCCATCTTAGATGCAAGACGCGAAAACCAGATATTACGCGAAAAACTTATTAAAATTTCAATGGAGAAAGAACGCTTTCAATCATATGTCAAAGAGAACAAAAGACTTACAAAACTTCTCTCTTTTAAAGAAAAATCACCGTATTCTCTTGTCTGTGCAAAGGTTGTGGGAATTTCTCCTTATCCAAATGAGGGAATTATTCTTATAAACAAAGGACGGATTGACGGTATCAAAAAGGATATGATCTGTATAACTTCTCATGGACTTCTGGGTATAGTAGCAGATGTAGCAAAGGATGTTTCTTATATCCAGACACTTAACGACCCGGCGTTCAGAGTATCTGCTATGGATTCTCGCACACGAGCAGCCGGGATAATACGCCAAAAGAACGGACTTATTCTGGATAATGTTCCAATAGGTTTATCCATTAATATCGGAGATACAGTAATTACATCCGGTTTAGGAGGAGCATTTCCAAAAGGACTGTTTATTGGGGTAATAAAAGACATCAACAAATCGCAGAATATGTTATTCAATGTAGCAAGAGTGAAAGCATTTGCGCCGTCACTGGTTGAATATGTATTTATCATAACACAGAAATTGCCTGAAGAAGTACCCGTCAGCATAGCAACTCCAAAAAAGAAGATAAAAAGACCATTAATATCAGAAGAACCACTAATAGAACCAATATTTCCAGAACCTAAGATAAGAGAACGCATAAGAAAACCGTAAATGTAGGCACGATTTCAAATCGTGCTGATTACACAGATTACAAAAGCAGATTACATGGATTCAGGTATAATGAACATTATACCAGGGGGTTTTTATGATTGCAATCATTGGAGATAGCACGGGAAGTATGCCAAAAGAGATGGCGGAGAAATATGGTGTAATTGTAGTACCATATTATGTGATATACGATGACAAGGCCCACAGAGAGACATTTGATTTTGACACCTTCAACTACTACAAAAATGTAATGCCCAGAGACAAAATTCCTACAACATCACAGCCATCTCTGGAGGATTTCTCAAAAATCTACAAAGAGACACTTGAAAATTACGACAGTATAATACACTTTACCATATCATCTAAACTGAGCAGGGGATACGAGACTGCAAAAAAGGTAAGCGAGAAATTTGAAAAGGGCAGAATATATGTATACGATACATTCACCACAATTGGAAAACAGACATTTCTTACAGTAGAAGCAGTAAGAAGAAGAGATCGCGGCGAAGGAATGGAAGAGATTATAGAAGGTGTAAGGAGTGAGGATAAATTCATGGAAGTATTTGTAATTTTTGAGACACTCAAGTATCTTGCAAAAGGTGGAAGGATAGGACGGGCACAATCACTTATAGGCGAATTACTTTCAATAAAACCTATTCTGGGGACAAAGGATGGTATAGTTACTCCATTCAGTAAGGTGAGAACACACATTCAGGGGTTAAACTGGATAATTGAGAGAATAAAAAAGAACATAGAATTGACAGGCAGGAAAAAGGTTATTGCAATGGTTGAGGATGCTGCAAATGATGAATGGGCCAAAAAGGCAGAAGAACGATTGAGAAGTGAATTCAATATAGTAGAACTGTGGAGAACAAGGATGAGTGTAGTAATTGGCACTCACATAGGTCCCGGTGCCTGGGGTATTTCATATCATCTTTTACCAGAATAACACAGTGGCGATGGAATAAGTCTAATAAAACCCATATCCTGGAGTAGATTTTTTGGTAGATCCCCATAGAAGAGATGGGATTTGTCGAGTTTCTTGTCGGAGCAACCAAAACTCATAGCAGGTATCTCTAATATAGATTCTAAAATCCCCGCAATCTCACTCTCTTCCCTCTTACTCGCCCATACCTCTCTTACCCTCGCATATTGGAGAAAATAGTCTATATGCCAGAATTTCTTCTTTTCCGTTTTAAGATGCCTCTCTATTCTCTTTTCTATATTTCTTTTTCCTGAACCTACATAGAGATAGTTTCCCTTCTTAAAGAGGAAATCTCCCAGTTTGCCGATTTCAATCTTTTTTTCCCTATCAAGATAGATAGAGAGGATGTATGACTTATTTCGTTTCAATTTTTCTTGAAGTTTAACCTTTCTATAGCTTATAGTATCCTTTGTTCCTATATTCAATATAGCTTATTTTGTTATCTTTTTGCAGCAGAGAGAGCCATTTTATAACCTCATTTGGATGTATTCCCAGACAGGCAGAGATATCTAAAAGGGTAGATGGACGCCTTCTTACAAGTTCAAGTATCTGTTCCTCAACATCTTCAGGGCAAGGCCTCTTTGCCTTTGCCTTGAACTCCGGGATAATCTCACAATTCTTGCCAAAACTAATTTTAATTCTTTGTAACTCACTCTCGTTTATAGGGTGGCAATATTTTTCGGTTGGTGGACGAACTACGGTATTCAACTGAGTCCTATTAGGATTTATCTTCGAAATAATAGAATTTAACAGACCTATCTCCTTGATATTATCGTTTATCTCCTTGACAAACATCACTTCAAGCCATATATCTCCCTTGAATTCCTCTCTAAATTTCAACAATCCCGTTACCATTCTATCAAACTCAACTGCAGAATGTGGGCGGTTTATCCTCGAAAAGGTTTCAGAGGTGGCAGCATCAAGCGAAGGAACTACAAGATCTGCAGGAAGAAGCTCGGTGCGCAATCCCGGGTCGCTCAGTAAAGACCCATTTGTGAGGACTGCAAGCTTTATCTTGGTCATCTTTTTTGTCTCCTTTAGCAACTCCCCGAGTGACGAACTGAGTGTGGGTTCTCCTGAACCTGAGAATGTGATGTAATCAATTGCGTGGTTAGTTTTGAGTATCTCATCAAGTTGCGAAAGAATAGCGTCCTTTGGAACATACTCCTTTCTCTCTATGGTCTTGTTCGTGGTTTTGCCCAGTTGGCAGTAGATACAGTCATATGAACAAGTCTTATAGGGGACAAGGTCTATTCCCAGGGAAAAACCAAGCCTCCTTGATGGCACAGGACCGTAGATATGGCTTTTATTTGCTGACATATTTTCTCCCGGTTAATGGGCAATCAGGCAATTGAGCTATCAGGCTATCAAGCTATCGGGCATCTGGCATCTGGCTATCAAGCAATAAAGTCATTGGTAATTAGGTCATTAGGTAATTTATCCTTTTTCCTTTTTCCTTTTTACTTGCATCGTATATGTAAACTTGTCATAATAAATATTTCCTTCTTCCCATTCCATCTCTCCACGCTGATTATCTACAGGGTCAGACCTCACATACTTTTTTGTGGGGGTAAGCCGTGTTAAAATATCACTGTTGCAAACCAGTCTGAAATTATCAATATTTCCAAAATAAAACTTATGTAACTTTGGGTCGTGAACTCTACGTCCCCCAAAAGATGCATCTGCAAACAGCCAGCCATAAGGCTTTATAAAGAACTGTGCCCAGTCATGAGGGCTTGCCTTAAACTTGTCTATATACCAACCTGATTGCCAGCGAGCCGGTATCCTGCTAATCCTGCATAGAGTTATAAAAAGTAAAGCCTGCATACCACAATCACCCTGCAGATTTGTAGCAACATATTCACTGACATTTTCATAAGTAGAGTACTCACAGGTAAGTGCATATTTTACATTATGGGTTATCCAATCATATATTCTCCATGCCTTATTATATGGATTTGTCTCTTTACCTACAATCTCCGATGCGAGGTTCTTTAAATATGGGGTAAAGAGTATATGAGGACAATGCTCTCTTGTATACTTTGTATATAGCTCATCTCTATCATAAGGTTCTACTTTATCTGCATCCACACGCATGTATGAGGCATGTGTAATATATTCGTATTCAACCTCAAACACCATAGGCTTTGTATTCTCGACTTTCTGCTCAAAGAATATAGTTCTCTGCGGATAATTTTCGGGTGCCAGAATATACTTTTTGGGGGAACTTGATATCAAATTGACAGCAATCTGTTGATCATCTATTCTGGGAAACGGCAACCAGCATCGCACATATTCCCCATCAGGAACAGTGTTGGACTTCAGAGAGACCCGCATTTTGATTCTCCGTTTTACGGGTAGGATATACTTTTCTGGGAATTGTGACTGGCATATTTTTTCTACTTGTGCATTTAGCACACTCTCAGCGACCTGATCTTTAGCATCAGAGATCTTTTTTCTAATAGATTTTGCTTCTGATGAGAACCTGAAAAGATTTGGGATAAATCTCCCGAAATATTTCTCCTTCCCATCTATCCATCTATAGTCTATGTATCCATCTTCTACCCAGTTCTGGAATTTCTTCCGGGTGAGATTCGGAATTTCCTTTTTTAGTAATTGAAATGCCTTCTTTTTTCCGATACGGTAATCTTTTTTTACCCTATTAATACGCTCCAACTCATATTCCAGACGTCTTCTCAATAATAAAGGTAGTTTGCTGTTTAAGGTTTTTTCTATTCTCTTGATGGCATTTTTGAAGTCGCCAATATCCTCAAGTCTTCTAATATCTTCAGGCAATCTTACAGCCAAAAAATCAAAATCTTGCATCTCTTTCAGCATTTTTGTTTATAATATGAACCACAAAGGACACAAAGAAAAGAAATCAGGGTTATCAAATTTCCTTTTCCCTTCCTCGCCCAACTAACAAACTAACCAACCAACAAACTAACCAACTAACTAACCCCCTTTTTTCAATATAATATCACCGTTCTCTACTCCTAAATCCCTGGCGATGATGGGACATTTTGCCTTAAGGAGAAAGAATATCGGACGGTTCTCCCCGGAGAGTGCCTCATAATTTCCTTGACCTTTTGATATAATCATATTAGCATTTTTGTATATCTTTAAAAAATCTTTTGAGCAGTACTTGAGTATGGTCCCCGGGGCATCACATCCTGTTGATATTATCTCTGCAATCCTATGAACGCCTGCATCTCTCGCATTCTCAAGGGTGGCATCATTTATAATAGGTCTTCCCTTTACAGCGTATTTTATGGGTTTCCCTATCTCCTCAATCAATATTCTATCCACAACTGTCTCACCCGCATTGTCGGCAAGATAAAGAATATTATGAGAATTCTGTAACGCTTTTTTAAATTCAGTGTAGTCAAATATGGCAAAATTGTAATGGAGGGCTTTTTCAATCTCCTTCTCTATATCAAAATCTGAGTTGGGGCCAAAATCAATGATGTTTCCTGCTATTGCAAACTTTATTGCTGAAAGAAGCGGATCAGAAGAAGATGCTATTCTCTTCTTGATGTCAGGATAGAGAGCAAGCAGGTATCTTGTATGTTCTTTTTTTATATTATAATATGGGTCCTCAACACCAGTCACCCTGCTTATAATCTTATAAATCTCTCTACCAATCTCTGGAGGTGGAGCATCAAAGGAGATTTTAGGTATGATTAGGCAAACCTTATCAAGCGCCTCTCGTATTTTCCGTTCGTCTCTGGTAGAAACCCTTGCAGTCTCAAGGGTCTGACGGAGAAAACAAGGTATACAATCAAGATAGGTCTTCATAACATCTATAACCTTTGTCTCCTTTGTGAACTTTGTGGTTAGAATCAGAGCCTGCATCTGCACGAATTCAATTCGTGCATAACAGGGTCGGGTTACAGACTCCGTAGGGGTTTAATATATTAAACCCCTACGGTGCCCTACAAGATTTACAAAAATTAACGCATAATTTGGGATAACTAAACCCCAATTTCAGTATCCACACAACCCTACAAGCATCTTTTTACTTTTAAAATAAAGCCGAACAGCCGCGCCTGCCTTCAGCAAAATCTGAAGACCTGCCTAATTTTCTTGCTCAAACAAAAAATTTTTTATGAAATTAGTTCTGTGTCTTTTTAATTATATTTCGAGCAATAGATATAAAATTCTTAGCTGATCGAATTAACCCTTCAGCACCCTCCCTAGAAAAATCAGCATGATAATCTGCTCCTTCTCTCATTCTTTTGGCCAATTGAATATCTTCAATAACCTTATGGCTAATAAGACCTTTGTCTAAATAAAAAACTCTTAAGGCTGCTATCAGGCAAAAATGGTTCTTCTCTCGATAGCCCAATAGGTACAATAAGCTCCGCGCACAATGAAACATAGAGAAATATGCTTGAATTGTGGCCCATTTATAATTTTTTGCATCCAACGATCGCCTTGCACTTTCTAAATCACTCTCTGCTTCTTTAATTCCCCGTTTTACAAACGTTTTTGCATGCGGAAATTTGACAAGTTTTTCCTTCTCAATACATTCCTCAAAATCCACATTCATAATAGACTATCCCCCGATGTACCTCGTCATAAAAAACAGGCTCTTTTTCTTTTAAAGCAAGGTACTCTGCCCTTGTTTTAAGAACTAATTGGACTTTCTCTTCCAATCCGTATTTTTTCAGAATTCTTTGGATGTCTCCAGTAGACCGCTCTGAGACAACCAAAATATCTATATCACTATCCTCTTTATTAGATCCTTCGGTTGCACTACCATATAGAATAATCTTATCAACTACTTTCCTCAAATCCTCAAGGAAAGGGAATAGATTAAGAATATTTAAAAAAACCTTGAATCTGCGAACCAAGGGGTGATCAAAATTGAGGGTATTATAAATGTGTTTTCCTTCTCGTTTTCGATGTACGAGACCTGCCTTATCTAAATCTTTCAAGATCTTATTAACCTGCGTTTTACCTACCCCCAGGATCAGTCTTGCGAGCTCACGGTCATAAAATCTACTTGTGGGATGCTCGCATAGAAATGCCAGAACTCTTTGATGTATTGTAGAGATAAATATTTTTTTCATAGATAACTCTTAAAGATTGTCCGTTTTATCGGACATATGTCCGTTTTATCGGACAGTCAGATTGTAGGCACGAATTCAATTCGTGCAAACAAAATCACAGACAACCTGGACGCAGATATTCACAGATAAATAAAGAAAATATCTTTGAAATAAATAAATCCGTGTTAATCTGCGCAAATCAGTGTCAAAAGCTTGTAGGCACGATTTCAATTCGTGCATAGCGGGGTCAGGCTGAAAAATAGAAATAACTAAACTCAATTTTAGTATCTACACAGCCCTACAAGCATCTTTTACTTCCAAAATAGAGTCAACCAGCCGAGCCTACCTCCAGCAAAATCTGAAGACCTGATTCTATTGACCTTACTCAGATATCCATCCTTTCCTTCTCCACCCATCTTTTGCCTCTAAAAATCTACTTAATCCTTGTCTTTTCCAATAGGTAACAGACTTGGTTTCCCTATCAAGTTGCTTGCCCTTGTATGTTCGACCAGCGATACAACCTTGCGTGAGTTCTATTCCAGTCTGCTCCCTCACAAGCTCCCTTATAGTTTTATTAACATCCGAGACATCCCCTTTAAGTCTCATTTCTACAGCTTTAATGTAAGAAGGTCTAATGTATTGTTCGAAGAAAGGTAGATTTTTCTCCCATAATATTCTTCCTTTTGGTGATTTTACCAGCAGGATTTTTCCGGGTAATTCTTGTAACTCAACCTCTTCCAGTGGTGGTCTTATCTTGGGTGGAATTTTGATCTCGTATAGTGGTTTAAATAGATGAGCATGAACATTTGTAGCGTTCTCTCTTTCAAAGGTCTTAAATTCCGAAATCTTAACTTCAATAGGAAAATCGTCAAAAGCCTCTTTCCACTCCGGGTTCAACTCTTCAAGCACTATAAGCAGTGTGAGATTTTCAATGGTAATTAGGTCTGATAGAAATTTATGGATCTCACCGGAGCTGATCTTGTCTTTGATCAATTTCTCTTTAATTATATCGCCTTTAACTTCATTATACATACTATCGACAAGTTGTTTTCGTGTTTCAGAATTTTGTATCGCTTTCTTAAACTTTTTTGCTTGAGGTTCCGCGTGATCATAGGGGGAATGACAGGAAAGTTCTACCTCTATAACATACCAATGTGGAGTATTGTCCAATACGATTGCAAAACCATCTGGTATAGAGCCAACACCTCTCGGTGTTCTTACTTTCTGTTTTGCGAAGAAGATTGAGTTCTTACTCCCCAAAATATCTGTTATGTGTTCTACGACAATTGGTTCAAACTCATTAAGCTCATCTTTTGGAGTCCATAACTTATATTTTACACCGTCTATAAGTAATATATCTGATGCCATTTTCTACCTCCTTGTATAATACCGGAGCTTATTCGCTAATAAAAATGTCCAATGCCTGCCTCGTGAAATGTAAATCTATTTCACTGAGGTCAAGACCCAACCCCTGATTTTCTCCTAATCGTTCACTAATCACCCATTTCCCGGTGCGATTAATGTCAAGGAAAGGAAATGAACTGGAAACAAAGGAAACGCAAAGGAAACGCAAAGGAAACGCAATCTCGTAGATATTATCCAATTTTAAAAACATAGTATATCATCTTACCTGCTCCCTTTCTTGCAATGAGTCCTAAATCAATTAGTTTCTTTAAATAGCTATTTGCTGCCTTTCTGCGAACATTAAACATTTTCTGAATCGCACTGCTTGTTATCCTGTTATTTACTTTTATATGTTCAATAATTTTGAGTTCTCGCTCATTCAACCCCAAGTTTTCCAGATATTCGCGTGTCAGCTTAGATTTCCTGAATGTTGTCACAATACTTGTTCTCGTATATTCAAAATCCGGCTCAGGCAAACCCCATTCCTTGCACCAATCTATTATCTTGTTGGTGCCAGTTCCCACTTCTTCTATATATTTAATCCAGAAGAAAGCACGGGCAATAAGTGGATTGAACGGCTTTGACTCATGCTTCTCTTTTAATGTTTCAACAGTCCATCCCTCTGGTAATTTACCTGGATTCCAGAATTCAATTCGGTCATCGAATATTCTGACCTGAACCTTAGACGGAGACCTGTAATCACGATGGGCAATTGCATTAACCAACGCTTCTCTAATTGCCTTAGGCGGATATTCCCACTTTTCCTGCCTTTCAATTTTTCCGTTTTCAATCCAAGATGTCAAAGAGATATGGCTAAAAATGAATTTCTCTACTTCTATTACCTGGTTAATTAGATTGCTGCCGATGTCCTTCATATCAATCATTGTTCCAGTGACTCCTGTTCCTTTAAACCTGACACATTTTACTTCAGCCTGAATAAAAAAATCTTGTGGATTCTTACCAAATAATAATATGGCAGAATTAGTTAACTTGCTATCTTTTATTAACTTCAAACGCATCAATATTTCTTTTAACGATAAATCTAATTCAATATCTAATCCTCGTTCGGTTTTTGCTTTTTTCAAAAATGCAATAACGCCATCATTGTTTATATCGTTTAATTTCGTATCTTCACAGATTTGGTTGTCAAAACGCAACTTTTCTTTGTGTTTCTCAAGAATTGATGTCTCGTATTCATCTTTGGACATCCTGATAGTAGATTTGCCCACTCTTTTAAAAGGTCTACCGAATGCCAAAACCAGTTTATCAGTAGACTCATTAACTTCTATTACGATAACATTTTTCTCTCCAATTTTTTCTGCTGCAATTTTGGGATAGATTTTGGGGTCAGTATTAATAACAATTTTATTTGTTAAATCTTCTATCGTATTTTTCCCTATTTCCATTCCAACAATATTTCCAGACTTTGATACACCAACAATTATCCGCCCGCCGCTTGTGTTAGAGAATGCAGCAACTGTTTCCACAATTTCTTTCCACTCTCCGACAGATTTTTTAAACTCAAGGTTTTCTGATTCTTTCTTATTAATGAATTTAGTCATGTTTCTCTCTCACAAAACAAAATCTGTTCCGAAGGATCTGT
>Ga0209121_10006212_pt1 | contig 10554 bp, 7 predicted proteins | sample Cruoilmetagenom3_FD_187292 | JGI IMG/M metagenome (GOLD analysis project Ga0209121, IMG submission 187292) | Oil polluted marine microbial communities from Coal Oil Point, Santa Barbara, California, USA - Sample 3 (SPAdes) (version 2) | ecosystem: Environmental > Aquatic > Marine > Oil seeps ...
TATATTCACCAAAAGTTTTCGTATAAGATTTATCACCATATTTTATACCAACATTATAATCTGGGTCACCATAAACCATATCGACACATTTATCCGGTAGTTCTTTCAAAAGTTCCATGATATCTTTTAAAAACACTTTATTTAAGTATTTTTTTATCTTATTATAATTATAATTAATTATTTCTATCACCTCTTCGTAAGATTGTACTGAGCGTTTTTTAACAATTTTATAGAGGACATACTATCTTTATCTTCAAAAGTATAGTTATAGAGTCTAATAACCGATTTCTCTCTTTCTCTTTTTCTTAAAACATAGCAACATGTAATTTGCTTAATATCTAATTTTTTCTCCTCTTTTAATATAGAATAATATTTGAAGGGATGAAATAGTTGATAAATCGCAAAATTCTCAGGGAATCCATTTTTACCCTCAAAAATTGTTATTACTCCTCGTAATTCCATCGTTAAATCTATTTCCATTTGAAGATTCTGTGCCTGAATTTCTTCTTCATCAACAAAATAAAATAGATTCATCTTCGTCCGTCTTGCATTGTAAACTTTTGGACTGGCTACTATATCTTCATAAAGAAAATCGTGTATTATCCTTTGGTTGCTTGCAACAGATAATATATTTGATTCGCTTGTGTCAAACTCATTTAGAATACTCTTTCGATATTTCCAATCAAAGATATTATTTTTATTTATCTTTTCAAAAGAATGAAAACCATTGTTTATTCCTTTAACAAATTTATGCCTGCCTTTCCCCAAATGTAAAATAAAATAGTCTTTATCTAATAAAATCTGCGGAAATTTTGAAGTATTATCAAGTTTTGTTACGTCAAAGGGATTACCAAATCCATATTCTTTACATATTTGTTTTACTAATACGTTATCAAAGATAAAATTTTTCTTCTTTTGACATATCTTAAAGAGTTCTGTAATCACTTTTTGTTTAGTTCCCATCCTTGTCTCCCCCATAACTTTAATTACCAATAATTTCTTGAATCTCTCTTTAAGTAAAAGAAAGAAAATCCTGTTTAACTGGATAGTTTTCTCTCCCGTATCCGGTTATACTCTTGGCGGCTAATTCAGTAGCTAATTTTGCAGAGCGGTGGAGATTAAAACCGTGAAGTAAACCTGCTAAAAACCCGGCGGCATAAACATCCCCTGCTCCTATGGTATCCACTGCTTTTACTTTTTCTGCAGGTATTCTTATTTCTTCGGTTTTAGATAAGATATAAGAGCCCTTTTCCCCTAATTTACAAGCTATAATTTCTATCCCGTATTTTAGTAACTCTCTTGACCCTTTTTTATAATCTTTATTAGTTAATATTTCTACTTCCTTCTCTGTAGGAAAAAATATAAAAGTTCGCTCTAAAATAGGAGTTAATTCTTCAAGTCCCCGACTGGCGTGAGGCTCTCCAGGATCAAAACTTATCTTTATCTTTACTTTCCTGGCAATTTCTTTTTCCGCTTCAAAAGGAGTTCTTCCTAAAAATGAGCTCATATGTAAAAATTTAGCTTTATTAAAATAATTTATATCTATTTCAGAAAATGATAATTTGTCATTAGCATTGGGAAAGACAAAAATTGTCCTCTCTCCTACTTCATCTAAGAGAATAAGACACAAACCACTTTGCTCATCCCTTTTAATTTCCTTCGTATCCACTCCTGCTTTTTTTAATCCCCTCAGGAGAAAATTCCCGTGCTTGTCTTTCCCCACTTTTCCCACATACCCACAGGAAAATCCCATTTGTGCTAGAGCATAAATAGTATTAGCTGATGAGCCTCCTCCGCTTTTTGCTTTTAACTTTCCTTTTTTCTTTAAAATGTGTAAGAGGCTTTTTTCTTCTCCATCTTTCCCCTGTCTTTCCCTCCCATGTTCTTTTCCCAAAAAAGAACAATCCGCTTCATAAATTAAGTCTATATTTAAAGCGCCTAAACCAATTACATCCATCTCTTTTAACCTGATATTATCATATCATTTAATAGAGTATGGTCAAATTACCTGGACATTCCCCAAAATTTCACACGGATTTTCCGTAGATGTTGGATTAAAAAGGAATTGATGAAATAAAAAAGTGGCTGAAATCGGGAGGTTAACACGAGCAACGCGGAGGTTGACAACTACCGAAATTTATGGTATCTAATTATTTTATCAGTTTTCTCATCAAAAGGGAAAACTTCTAAGTGAAAAAACAACATCAAAAAGGAGCGAATTTAAATGGGTAAATTAGGAAAACTTGTTTCTAAATATCCGAAGACGACAATAGTTGCCATCGTAGTAATTACTCTGATTGCGGTAGGTTGCATGCAAATATTTGGTATCGAACAGCAGTTTTCAGAGGAATCGTTCATGCCTGAAAATGAAGTTGCAAAAGCATCCAACGAGATCTCTGAGCAATACTCCACCACAGATACATATAATGTATCAATACTCGTTAAATCAAAAAATGGTGACTTGCTAACTTCAGATGCTCTTATAGAAATGCTTCGAATTGAGAAGGATATTATTAATGATTCGGACATTAAACCCACGTTAAAAAATCCCGAAGTAGCATCGGTTAATGTGAATTCTGTTGCGGATATTATTGCACAAATGGCGTTAGTCCAGCAAAATATAACTATGCCAACAATGGATCAGAAGATTTTTGCCATTCAGAATATGAACGATGCACAGGTTAAACAACTTATAAGTGGAATATTAAGTTCGGATCGAACCCCCCCAATGATCAAAGGCATGTTCTCAATGATGCTAACAAAAGATTTTGATCCTGTAAAAGGTAAGATTAAAGCAAAAGCTACGATGATTATGGTAAGTCTGAACGCTTCAATAGGTGGAGCTGTAGGCAATGGGCCTATGGGCCATGGACTAACAACAGAAGAATCGGAACTCTCTGAGTCAGAAAAAAGAATGGCTGAGATTGTTAAGAATACAGAGCTAAAGTCTACTCAGATGACTGTGATGGGCACGAGCATAATTATGAATGAGATAATGGATGCCAATAATGCCTCTATGGCGATACTCTTACCTCTTGCTCTGGGATTGGTGATTATCATATTAGCGATCATATATAGAAATGCTTTTGACATATTATTTAGCCTTCTCGCATTAGGTTTTGCGATGATCTGGGTTTATGGTTTTGGCTCGGCTATGGGGTACACCTTTAACCCCATGACTACCGCTGTACCTGTATTACTTGTTGGACTTGGGATAGACTATGGTATACATATTATAATGCGCTATCGTGAAGAGATTAGAGATAACAAGAAGGTTAAAGAATCGGTAAGGATAACTATAAAGTCTGTGGGAATGGCACTATTGCTTGCTACAATAACGACCGTAGCGGCATTTTTGTCAAATTTAACATCCCCAATAGGTCTTCTTGGTGAGTTCGGGGTTCTATGTGCTATTGGAATTATTGGTAGTTTTGTTACTATGACTACTTTTGTGCCGGCGTGTAAACAACTTAGAGATCTCCGAAGATTGAAAAAGGGCAAACCGGTAGGCAAGGCGAGAAAAGATATTAATAATAAAAGGAGGAGGCTAAAAAACACTGGTGTAGCTATTCTTGATAGAACAATGAGCAGTGGAGCTGTAGCAGCGGAACATCATCCTATAGCTGTGGTTATTATAGTAGCTATAATCACAATTGTTGCTGTCGGAATGGCTCTGCAATTAAAAACAGCCTTTGATTTTGAAGATTTTCTACCTGCGGATTTAGAGATATCAAAAGACATAGAATTTATGATGAGTGAATTTCAGTTAGCCGGTAGCGAAGCAGAGAAAGTTAATATTTTAGTGAAAGGCGGTATCACAGACCCCGAGTTATTGAGAGATATAGATGAAACAATAGAAAATATGAAAGACGATAATTCCGTGATAAAACATGCAGGCGAACCTGATGTTCAATCAATATTATCTTTTATGGAAGATTGGGCAACAGACACAACCCATTACGGAATGCAGGATCCCAATTTTGATCCTGACTTTAAAGCAATATATGATACTGTGATGATAAATGGTATACCAAAACCAAATGTCACAAAAGAAGATATTAATTTTTTATATAATTGGCTGTATTTAAATCCAAAATCAACAAAGGCTGTGCAATCTATTTTACATAGAACTGACAACAACTATGATGGCGCAGTCTTACGAATTTCGGTTAATGTGGATATCAATGATAATGAAGCAATTGAAACACTACATAGCGATCTTAATAAAGATAAGAAACTATTAGATGAGAGCGCAGATGAATCTATAATAACAGGTGGCCCTATTTTAACAAAGGTTATTATGAATTCTTTAAATAACAGCCAAATTCGTTCATTGATTATCACAATTATTATCTCTCTTCTTGTTCTAACTATTGTATTCTGGTACAAATGGCGCTCCTTAATACTTGGAGTAATTACATTAACACCTGTAACACTTTGTGTTATATGGACTTTTGGAACAATGTATTTGGTAGATATCCCACTTAATATAATGACGATCACGATTGCGTGTTTGACTATTGGTTTGGGAATCACCTATGGTATACATATTACTCATAGATTCCTGGAGGATCTTGGGCAGTTTGATAGTATTGATGATGCATGTCGGAATACAGTAAACCATACCGGAACTGCATTATTTGGAGCGGCAGCAACGACTATTGGTGGCTTTGGATTACTCGTATTTGCCTTAATGCCACCCTTACAACAATTCGGAGGAATAAGTGCATTAAGTATCCTATACAGTTTCCTGGCTTCAGTGTTTGTTCTCCCCACATTATTAGTAATGTGGGCAAAATGGAAACAAAAACGAAGTAAGGGTAACCAGAATGCGTAATGCGAAACTAAACTAACACTTTCTCTATTACTCCTCCCCCTATTACTATATCTTCATTATAAAATACTGCTGATTGACCGGGAGTAATTGCCCTTTGGGGTTGAGTAAACTTAATATGAACTTTCTTATCTTCAAGAGGATAAACTATTGCGGGTGCTTCCTTATGGCGATATCTTATTTTTACTTTTGAATTTAAAGATTTTTTTAACTTATCTTCTGTTACATAACTCACTTCACAAACTTCTAAATTGCTTTTGTAAAGCTCATTCTCCGGACCAACAATTAAAGCGTTTTCTTCTTCATTTATCTCTACTACATACAGAGGAATTTTCGCCGAAATGCCCAATCCTCGGCGTTGACCAATAGTATAAAATATAATTCCCTTATGTTTTCCTAAGAGTTTTCCCTGGGTATCTAATATAAGCCCTGGTTTTATTTCTTCCGAAAGATATTTTTTAAGAAATTCGGAATAATTATTTTCAGGAATAAAGCAAATTTCTTGACTCTCCCGCATATCCTCTTCTATAGGAAGTTTTTGCTCTCTGGCAATTTCTTTTATTTTGTCTTTAGTGAAATTCCCCAGAGGCATTAAGATATACGCAAGCTCTTTTTGAGTTAATCTATAAAGAAAGTAAGATTGATCCTTATCAAGATCGCATCCCTTTTTAAGTAAATACTTTCCTTTTTCTTTATTATATTCTATGCGGGCATAATGACCTGTAGCTAAATATTTCGCACCCAACTGCTTCGCTTTCTTTAATAGAACGCCGAACTTTATATATTGATTACATCTTATACAGGGATTAGGAGTTCTTCCTTTTTTGTATTCCTCACAAAAATTAGTAATGATGTATTTTTTAAAAATTTTTCTAACATCTATCGTATAATGAGGTATTCCTATTTTTTTAGCTATTTCTCGTGCTTTTTCTATCCTATCCTCATTTTCTAAAAGACGCATAGTTACTCCTATAACCTCATAGCCTTCTTTTTTGCATAAAAGAGCACATACTGCTGAGTCTACACCTCCGCTTATGGCTACGGCTACTTTCTTTTTCATTAGTAAAAATATACTATAATTAAGCTAAATGTCAAATATATCCACAATTTCAAGGTGACTCTTTTTGACAGTCGCCTCCTTTTCTTTTATAATCTACTTATAAGATGATATTATCAAAGATCTTATAAAAGAATCACAGAAAAAGGATAAATATAAATAGTAGTCGCAACTTGGTAGCCGCAACCTTTAGGTTGCGTAAAGCATGTTGGGGATAAACCCCAACACTACTGTAGAGCGGGGGCTTGTCCCCCGCAGGCTCTGAGCCTTGCGACTACCAATTATAAAAAGACCAAAATATACTTTTAAAATCAGAAGGAGGAACAAATGCATATTTTAAGAATTCCTTATATGGATTCTGAGCTTTTCCATCTTGGAGCTCAGAGAACTTTTGAAGGGGATGCTCTTTCTCAGATAGCTTTTCCTTTAGGAGGTATAGGCACAGGAACAATATCTCTTGGAGGAAGAGGAAATTTAAAAGACTGGGAGATATTTAATCGCCCGGGTAAGGGGTTAAATTTACCCTTTTCTTTCTTTGCTCTAAAAGTGAAAGAAAAAGGTAAAGAACCTCTAATGAGAGTCTTAGAATCAAAGCTTCTGCCTCCCTACGCAAATGCTCATGGATTACCTTTAAGTGCATTATCAGGTCTTCCACGAATGCATTCTGCTAATTTTACTGGTTCCTATCCCTTTGCTCAGATTGAATTCTTCGATCCTTTACTCCCTATAGGAATAAAACTTTGTGCTTTTAATCCCTTTATCCCTTTAAATGATTTTGACTCTGGTTTACCGGCGGCCATATTTTACTTTACCGTAGAGAACTTCAGTGGAAAAGAGGTTGAAATCTTATTAAGTGCTAGCCTTTTAAATGCAGTTGGTTACGATGGAAAAACTGAACTTAATGATACGCTCTCTCCTCTGTTCGGAAGTAATCTTAATGAATTTATAAAAGAAGACAACTTTTCGGGAATTAAGATGACCAGTTCAAAATACCCTCCAAATGTTTCTAAGTATGGAAGTATGGCTTTAGTAACTGCTGGAAAAGATATTACTTATTGTCTTCGCTGGAGTGGATGGAATATAGTGCAGAATTTCTGGAATGAACTTAAAGACAAAGACCGTCTCTGTGAAGAACCCAGAGCTCTTGCCAGCCCTGAAGGAGAAACAGACATAGCTACTCTCGGTTTAATTTTAAAACTTGCTCCTAAAGAAAAATATAAGATACCTTTTATTTTAAGTTGGTATTTTCCTAATTTCGTTAAATACTGGAAATTTTCAGGGAAAGAAAAAACAGAAGTCTTTAGAACATATTATTCTACCAAATTTAATGATGCCTGGGAAGTAGCAAAATATACAGTAAATAATTTACCCTGGCTTGAATCGGAAACTAAAGTTTTTCACGATACACTATTTCAAAGCACTTTACCTTCTTATGTTTTAGATGCCGTATCCAGCCAGGCTTCTATTATAAGGACCAATACCTGCTTCCGTCTTGCTGATGGGAATTTCTATGGTTTTGAAGGCTGTAGTGATAATGCCGGGTCTTGTCCTTTAAACTGCACTCATGTCTGGAATTACGAACAAACACTTGCTTTTTTATTTCCTCAATTAGAGAGAACTATGAGGGAAATAGATTTCCTGGCTAATACCGATGAGTCCGGTAAGATGTCCTTTAGAACCATTCTTCCTTTAAGTGCAAAGAGATGGGAGTTTAAGCCTGCGGCTGATGGTCAAATGGGCTCTATAATAAAGCTTTATCGAGAATGGAAATTTTCTGGAGATAATGAGTTTCTTTCCCATCTCTGGCCAAAAGCTAAAAAAGCTCTTGAGTTTGCCTGGGACTGGTGGGATAAAGATAAAGATGGAGTAATAGAAGGAGAGCAGCATAATACCTATGATATAGAATTTTATAGACCCAATAGTATGATCGGAACCCTTTATTTAGGAGCATTAAAAGCAGCTGAAGAAATGGCGACAGCTTTAAAAGATAAAGAATCAGCCAGGAAGTACGGAAAACTTTTTAAAGAAGGGTCTACTATTCTTGATAAAGAATTGTTTAATGGAGAATATTATATTCAAAAGTATGATTCCTCTAAAATATCTAAATATCAATATGGAGAAGGATGCCTTTCTGATCAGCTTTTAGGACAGTGGTTTGCCCGCATAGTGGGATTAGGAAAGCTTTTACCCAAGAAACATATACATTCAGCTCTTTCTTCTATATTCAAATATAACTGGCGAGAAAACTTCTTTGAACATCATTCTTGTCAGAGAATATATGCCTTAAATGATGAAAGAGGACTTCTTGTTTGTTCCTGGCCCCGAGGAGGACGACCAAAGATTCCTGTTCTTTATTGCGACGAGATATGGACAGGTATTGAATATCAGGTAGCCGCCCACTTAATATATGAAGGATTTTTACGGGAAGGGCTGGCTATTATTAAAGGAGTCCGAGAACGTTATGATGGAGTAAAAAGAAATCCCTGGAATGAGTTTGAATGTGGGTATCATTATGCAAGAGCTATGTCCAGTTGGTCGCTTCTTCTTAGTCTTTCCGGATATAGCTTCAATGCACTAAATCACAGCTTCGGGTTTGAACCAGGAATAAATTCTCAAAATTTTAAATCTTTCTTTTCTACCAGCACTGGATGGGGAGAATTTTCTCAAAGAACTGACGAAAATTATTATATAGCTACGATAAAAATTCTCTGGGGTAACTTAAAGATAAGTTCTTTAACACTTAAAGTGCCCCAAAAGTACAGAGGACACTATAAAGCATATCTCCTTAGAAAAGAAGGTGGAAAGAATATCTCGGTAAATTTTAAAAAGGATTGTTTTATCTTTCCAGAAGCAGTAAAGCTAAAGAGAAATGAGGAGCTGAATTTAATCCGATTTTTCCTCTAAAATCTCTCAAGAATTTCTTAGTTATGCCGATAAATATTAAAGAAACTTTTTTATTTCTTTCGATATTTCCTTTAAGGGAGGGATATTTCTAAACCATTCTCTTTGAGTTATCTCATTAGTAAAGGCGCAGTAAAGCATAGAAATTAACTTCTTTATTCTTGGAGGAAGTAAAGGTGGGGATGTTGTCACCAGTTCTTTCCACTTGATTTTATCTTTCTTTTTGGCTTCCTTTAAATCTTGATACCAGGGAGTCTCCCGATAAGATATACGAGCGATCTCTTTACTTAAAGGAAGCCCTTTAAAAGTGAATCGGCATTCATCCAGGGTGCCCACAACATCCAATAAGACAAGTTCTCGTTGTTCATTAAATCCAAACTCTACCTTTCCATCTTCATTAATTATTCCTATTTTTTCTACTTCTTCAGAAATGAGTTTATTAATGAGAGAGGTTATTCTCTTAATCTCCTGGAGTTCATCTTCGCTTAAATTGGTAAGTCCTTTGGCTCCTTCCCAGCTTATATACCGATCACTTCTCTCAAGCTTGGTAGAAATATCTAAAAATGGTTTTGCAAGAGTCTGGCCAGGAAAAGGCATCTCATTTAGTTCAAAATCTTTTAATGCTAAAGTGCCTTCTTTTAATCTTTGGAAAATACTGGAGCCTGGCGGTAAAGAATTGCGGTAAATTATCTCAAAGGGGATGAGAAAATTAGCATGTTCTTTTTTATATATTGAGTAATCATATTCATTTTTGTTAATTTCCGGGGAGAGGACTCTGAGAAGCTCAACTTCCATATAATTCGTAGGATGCTTAAGCTCTTTTAATTTCTTTAACTTACCATCTTCCAGTAATCCCCGATAATGGGTTTTTATTCCCATCTCCTCTAATTTTTCAAAGAAATAAGCACTTGTAAGGCAAAGAGAAACTCCTTTTTTAGGAATATGATCAGGCATTTCTCCCCAGTCAAAAACAGAATATCTATCCGAGAAGAAAAACTGTCCTATACCATTTTTATCTTTCTCTGGCTTTTTTGAGACTATTAAATCTTTTACACTTCCCATTTTATCTCCTTTGGTAATATTAATTAATTCTTTATCTCAAAGTATAAGAATTTATAACTCTAACTCACTGCTGAGGGGGAAAAGCCCTAATTTTTCTTAAAATTTATAAACATAAATATACAATAAATCCCAAAAAAGGCAAAAATCGGGGTTGACTTCAAAAATAACTTTGGTATAATAACTTCAAATAAGATATATCTTGTAAAGTAAAGTTAAAGGAGATAATTATGTAAGGGAGAGGAGTAAAGATTGATTTCTCAAGAAATAGCCGAAGAAGCTATTAAAATAGCAGAGGATAAGAAAGGGAAAGAAATTATTCTTCTGGATTTAAAGAAAGTTTCAATAATAGCTGACTATTTTATTGTTTGTAGTGGAGAATCCTCTGTCCATATGCGCAGTATTGCTCAAGAGATAGAGAAAAGGTTTAAAGAAAGAGGAATAAAACTTTTTAACCCTCATAGTGTTAGGGATACTTGTTGGATTTTATTGGATTTTGGAACAGTGGTAATCCATATTTTTTCGGAAGAGGCAAGAGAATTTTATCAATTAGAAAGATTATGGGTAGATGCCTCAAAGACAATAATTACCCATTAATTTTTAAGTAACTATTTAGCCACGAATTTGCACGAATGAACACAAAGAAAAGTGAAATTCTCTATAAAGATTTATTATATAAAATAAATTGTTAAATAATTATTCG
>Ga0209121_10006213_pt1 | contig 10553 bp, 8 predicted proteins | sample Cruoilmetagenom3_FD_187292 | JGI IMG/M metagenome (GOLD analysis project Ga0209121, IMG submission 187292) | Oil polluted marine microbial communities from Coal Oil Point, Santa Barbara, California, USA - Sample 3 (SPAdes) (version 2) | ecosystem: Environmental > Aquatic > Marine > Oil seeps ...
ACGCAAGATATAATCCTAACTGGTGTTGAGTATGAGTTAAAACTTCTCGATTCAACCGGTGAAGAAATTACCTCAGAATGGAATACCTTCCCCTATCTCTTCCCACAACAAACCCTGGGAGTATTCTTCAGAACCTCCATAGATGAGGAGGACCCACCTGTAGCGAACGTTGAAATCACCCATGGTTTTGAAGACAGCATCAGTGCCGAAGGTTTCCCAAATCCCCTCAGTGTAGACATGGTAAAAATCTGGGAAGATGACTATTGGCCGATAGCGACGGGGATTGTGAAAAATGCCAGTTCTACAATTTACACAGATGTTCGCACCAGTATCCTTTGCTACAATGCAGCAGGTGAAATCATCGGCGGCGGCTACACCTACACTGATTTCATACCCGAAGAAGAACAGGTGGAGTTCCATACCTATATCGACACATATGATACTGTGGCATCCATGGAGGCCTTCCCGATGCTGACCTACGGCACCGAGGAATATGAAGCCACCGATGAACTGCATGGCAGGGCATCCATTCTCAATCTGAATTTCTATGTCGATGACGCAGATTCGCTCTACGGCGGCGCTGTCATTCAAAATAACCTGAGCGACAAAATCCTAAAAGACGCTGTATATGTCATTACCTTCTATGACCAGGAAGGTTATGTAGCCAGCTATGGATACCACTTCATTGATTACCTGTTCCCCGGTGATACCCTGGGTGTTTCCATGTATCTCTCATCGCAGCCAAGCGGATCGGCTTCTGACAACTTTATGTCATTCCTGTTAGCCGGCGAATTCGCTGAGGATTTTGAACTGACCTCAAACATCTTCCAGGTGAACACCGCTGAGTTGACTGGTGACTATAACGATGATGTCTTGGTTAATTTCACCAACACCTACACCAAGACGGTCACCGATGTCGACCTGTATGTCCTGGTATACGATGAGAGCGGACAGATCCTCGGCGGCGGTAACACCTATTATGATGAACCGATTCCCGCTGGTGGAACAGCAGAATACGAAGTTTACGTACCTTATGATGATGATCACGAGGTGGCAGAGGTTGAAGCCTGGGTCGTCCCAAGCTACTGGACTGAGTTTGAATAAATCGGTTGATTAACTTAGATTTTATCGGATGCACTGAGCGCAACAAAGACAATAACCAATGGAAAAACGCCTGGCAGTCAGACTGCCAGGCGTTCCTATATCGCAATTAAGATCGATCGAATTTGCCGTGGGCTGAACGCTCAGGGCATGGAATTATTTGCTGCCCAATCATCGCCGAGAACCAGCACCAGGTCATGGTTTGCGTTGGGATCATAGCTGTCGTAGACACTGGCTGAGGTGATCCCCATCGTCTCAGCCAACCAGTTTATCGCGTAGGGCTTGCTGCTGTAGATATAAATCTGGGAGTTTATCGCATAATCGCTGGTGCCCTGCTCAATAATATTAAATCCATGATCCCTGAGCCAGGCCGTGGTTGTTTCACCAAGCCCAGCAGTTGATGAGCCGTTATAAACGACCACGCGTGCGCCTTCTTCCTGCACCAGGTCGAGTTCGCTACCTTCTGCAACCGGTCCTAAAGCCGCACCTTCACCAAACATCTCGTCTCGCAGCAGGCGAATCTTGTCCGGCACCGCCATCAAAATATCGAGACCATCAGAAGATTTTCCCAGGGTGACATATTCGTTGCTGATCACAATCTGGTTGATATCATCCCTGTCAACATCCAAAGCCGACCACCCTAATTTGATAGCCTCACTCAAACTCATATTGGTATTGATCCCGCTGGCTAAATCATTATAAATTTCAGGCGCTCGAGCCACAAGCTTGGGCATCATGTCAAATTCAAGGATGCGGTCACGCACAGCCATGATCAGATTCTGCTGGCGTTGGGCGCGATCAAAATCCCCCCCTTCCGTTTTCCTGGCTCGCACATATGCCAGGGCATATTCACCCGGCAAAGTGATCACGCCTGGCTCAATGGTAACGGTATTCCATTTGCCAAGCCGATCTAACACCATGGGCTCATCAAAGGTCAGCCGAACGCCTTCAATATGATCAATAAAACCGATAAAAGCCTGGAAATCGATTTGGGCATAATATTGTATTGGAATACCCAATAATTCCTCAACCGTTTCGGCAGCTAATGCCGGACCGCCCCCGGGCAGATTGTAGACTTCGCCCAGGTAGTATGCGGTGTTGATCTTGCCGTATTCAAACCCGGGGATCCCCACCCACAAGTCGCGCGGGATTGAGATCATACCCGCGGTCTTATTCAGGGGATTAAGGGTGAAGACGATCATCGTATCGGTTCTGGGCGTTTCCCCTGCTTCCCAATCACGGTAATCCAAACCCATCACCAATATATTGACGCGGCTGACGCCATTCCATGGTTCCGGTGTGGGCAAATCGGCTGCAGGAATTTCGGTGGGCTTTGGAGTACTGTCAGGGTTTGCATCCTGGTCATCTGGATCATTCACAACCGTGTCGCCAGGCAGTGAAAACGTTTCGTTTGTAGCTACCAGCTGACGAGTTAGACGAAACCCAAAGTAAGCACCGACCAAAGCCAACAAAACCATCACCCCCAGGATGATCTGAGTCAGGCGATCTTTAGGAAAGTTTGCTTTAAGTTTGTTAATTATTTTCATTTCTCAACTGTTTTAATCAGACAACCCGGTAAACACATGCCAGCTGCATGTAAGTCAATTTCTACTAAAAACTTTTCTACCAAGAATATCAATCCATTGGGGGCGGTGGTACCGGCAAATCCGCTTTGTCAGTCTCACGCCATTTATCCCCTTCATCGATCAACATCACCGGGATGTCATCCACAATCGGGTATTTCCGACCGCAGTCCTGACAGATCAACCAGCTTTCTTGATAATATTCCAGGAGTCCCTCTTTCTCCTGAACACAGCTTGGACAGCGCAGCATATCAAGCAATTCTCTGTTGACCATCGAGCCTCCAAATGCAACGCTCCATAAAAATACTGGAGCCAGCTAGTTTTTCTAGGTTAATTCGAACCTCTTTACCTGATCAGGTTCTGGCCTGTGTCAGGCGCGTATATTGTACCACAGCCAGTCTATTCCGTCTCTGGCTCGGGGATTTCAGTGCCGGGACCATATTCAAAAACAGCCTGCCAGGGTTGAAATTTTGTATAAAACGCGTCAGAAAATTGTACTTTATCACCTATATAAACGGTTCGTGTGATGGATATCTCTGCACCATCCGCCGCATAATCCACCTGTTCTATTTCGCCTTTTTCAAGGTCAGGATTTTCTTTATAAATCGGTTCTGGTGCATCAATCACATTTGTGGGACCGCTTGTTTCCCAATTAACGGTACGACCATCGCTGGTTGAATAGAATTTCCATGTCAGCGAATTATTTCCCAAGTAAGTTTCCATCAATAACCAGTACTCAGTGTCATTGGTGAACTTCAGATCTACGATCGGCACATATACCGTGGCGTCCAGACCAGCCAGATCGGGATCTTTTGTTCCGTCGCTGCGCATTTCGTAATACCCGACACGATAAGCATGCGCATGGCGTTCTTCAATGGGAAACCCTGCAAAAAAGGCAGTGCGAAACAGGGTGGTGCTCACCTGGCAAACACCTCCACCAACGCCTTGAATGGTTTGGTCTCCATAAATGATCAGGGCTTCCGCATAACCGTTTTCAAGGCTGACATTGCCAAGGGCATTCGCCATGGAGAAAGTCTCTCCGGGGGGAATCAGCAAGCCGTGAAATTGGGCTGACGCTGTTTCAATATTTTGCACCCGGGCTGCCTCCGAACCGTAGAAATAGGAGGTCTGCTGGTGAACCAGTTCCGTGATACCCAGTTCCTCACCGGTTTTTTCGTCTGTCACTAGCGGGGAAATCGCCGTAAATTGTAGCGCAATTTGGTGTTTACCAGCCTTTAGCTGCTGACTGATCACGGCAATGCTCGCTTCGACATCCAATTCGCGTCCAATTTCAGCGGGATCAAGGATTTCCAGCTGACGGGTATCGTCGTTAAAAATAAAACGCGCGTTTTCTGCTGCGATAGAAAGTCCCGGTGCCAGGCTGGTTAAATACACTCCAAACGCATCCTGATTGAGATCAATCTGATAGCCATTCCCGGCAGCATCCTTCTCTTCGAGGCGTGTGATCATCAGCATAGTCGCTAATTCTTCAGGAGGGATCGTCCACGAATCTCCGCCTTCTTCTGGATTATGTAATACCAGCGGCTCATTGAGAATTTCTCTGGCCATTTCCGCCTGGGAACCCACATCCATGATAGCTGGCGGTTTTTCCAGAACAACCAGCGGGATTTCTGCATTCTGCATTTGTTCAAGATAGGGCTTCAGCTGCGAGAGTGTGGTGATAATATCCACTTCGCGCCCGATTTGACCGCTTTTAACAATCACTTCAGCATTTTCCAATCCTAAAGAGGCTTCCTGAACGGGTTGATCAATCTCGCTTGCAATGAATTGGAGGTAAGCCAAGGCGACGCCCTCGTCAAAATATGCCGTTGGGGAAATCTGGATTCCTCTGAACCAGGCGCGTCCCTTCTCGATGAGTGCTTTCGGAGGCCAGCCTTTTCTGCCAGTATCATATGCAGATTGGGCGCTGAGGGTGGTATCAACCAGAAATCCTAAATCAATCGGAGCAGCTTCCCAGCTTCGGTCAGCATATGTAAAAGTGATCTCCCCTTCATAAGTATATGGCAGGACAGATGCCAATCTTTGGCTGGCTTCATCAAAGCTCATCCCTGAAAGGTCCTGATCCCCAACATAAACGCCCTGGTAGATACGGTCAGCATAAACAATTTCATACCCAATCAGCAGCATCACCAGCATCCCAGCAAAAACTACCACGCTGAGAGGTAATGCCATGAACAGCTGATAAAATAATTTTCTTTTGGGTTTGTCTGACATTTTGTCTCTCATGACTCTCCGGATTATACTTCATGGGTAGAATTTACACTTATGCACCCATTCTCCTGTTTAGACGGTTTGGTTGCAGGATTAGTTCCTGAGTGATAAGCCAGGATCAGGGACCTGCTTTTTCGATCAGGAGAATCAGCCGTATAATAGAATGGTGACAAACATCATACAACACAAAGATTAATAAATGGACCTATCTCTGATCATCCTCATCATCATAATAATCACTGCATTGGTGTTGTTTTCAATCGAAACCTTACCCGCTGAGGTGATTGCTTTGGGCGTCATGCTGGTCTTGATCCTAACCGGTATCGTGCCAGCTGATAAGGCATTTCAGGGTTTCGGCAGCGATACCTCAGTTATGATTCTCGGCTTGCTGATCCTGACCGCTGCCCTGGTGCGAACTGGTATTATCCAGAAAATTTCTCGCACTATACTAAAAACTGTGGGTGAGAGTGAAGTTCGGCTGTATTGGGTCATCATGGGTACAGCAGGGCTCTTGAGTGCATTCATGTCCAATACTGCCACCTCAGCCTTTTTCACGCCCATGACCATTGGTTTAGCTAGAAAATTCAAGATTCCCCCCTCCAAGCTGCTCATGTCCCTGGCATTTTCTACCATCCTCGCCAGTTCTGTCACGCTGGTTGGCACATCTACCAACCTGGTGATAAGCGGCCTCATGCAGCAGCATGGGATGGAGCCCTTGGGCATGTTTGAATTGACGCCAGTTGGGATTCCTATCCTGATCGTTGGCTTGTTGTATATGTATTTTATTGGCCGGCACATCATCCCAATCAGGGATCAATCAGATGTTGACCTGGCAGAATACATCCTTTCCTATTGCTCTGAATTCGAGGTCACCGAGGAATCTCCATTAGCGGGTAAAACCCTCGATGAAATCGGACTGGGCAAAGAATATGATCTGACAGTATTACGTGTATCGAAAAAACAAGGCTATCACGTGGAGCCCAGGGCTAAAACTTTGCTGCAGCCCGGTGATAGAGTGCTGGTAAAAGGCAACCGAAATGGTTTATTAACCCTTGAAGATGAAGGAACCGTGGAATTTAGCGGTGAATTTGAAGAAAGCGCTCAAATCACAAAAGATTTTTCCATGGCAGAAGTTTTTTTATTGCCAGGGTCCCCACTGGTTGGACGAACTCTGCGCGGACTAAATTTTCGCGAACGTTTCGGTCTCCAGGTTTTAGGCATCAACCGAAAAGGTGAAACCATCCGGCGCAGCATAAGCCACACCCGACTCCAGGTTGGCGATCAGCTCTTGCTGCAGGGTAACCCGGATACCATTGACGGTCTGGGTAATAATAACAGTTTCAGAGTGGTGACTGGCAAACTGGATATCATGCCCGAAACCAGGAAAGCACCTATCGCCCTGGCGATCTTTGGCAGCGTGCTGCTGCTGGTCTCCTTCAACATCCTCTCCCTGCCTGTTGCAGTCATGTTGGGCGCTCTGGCATCCTTTGTCACACGCTGCATTACCCCGGCAGAAGCATATCGCCGGGTGAATTGGAATTTATGGCTGCTCATCTCTACCATGCTGGCCCTGGGGCAAGCCATGGAGTTATCCGGATTGGCAAGTGTGATCGCAGACCAAATTGTATCCCTGATCGGCGCCTCTCATCCCATATTACTTCTCGCTGCTTTCTTTATCGTCTCTCTGGCATTGACCCAACCAATGTCCAACCAGGCTGCGGCAGTGGTTGTCATTCCAATTGCCATCCAAACGGCTGCGCAGCTCGGGTTGAATCCACGAACTTTTGCCGTGATGATCGCAGTGGGTGCCAGCTGCTCCTTCATCACCCCCCTCGAGCCTGCAGCACTGATCGTCTACGGCGCCGGAAATTACCGCTTCTTTGATTTCATGAAGGTTGGATCGATATTGACCGTCCTGATCTTCTTCATCGCCATCCTGATGGTCCCCTGGTTGTGGCCATTATAAAGGGCTAATTGCACAAGCTGCAAGACAACCAGAAAAAATTTTAAGAGGCAGCAGCGTAATTAAATGGGTAAGTTCTTTTTACATTGCTTGATAGGTTTAGTTTTTCTAACTTCCCTATTGGATTCACAAGAGAAAGCCTGCCAATATCACCCCGATGTAGCAGACATGCTGGCTGAGACGCAGCAAATTCGTTGGGTACGCTGGATTGAGGCACTTTCTGGCGTAAGACCCGTCAAAACCAGTGAGGGAGAAGGGAATATCCTTACCCGCAGCAGCCTGGTGATGTTTGAACCTGACCAGGCACCCGACGCCTTCACCTATCTCATAGAAACACTGCAGGGGATGGGTTTTCAAGAAAATCGAGACTTTGAGATCCACACCTATAACTTCCCCTATGAAGACCGCCATCCAGACCGAAACTGGAAGATTTTGATCTTAACTTTTCCCGGGACGGACCCCCTTCTTAGAGAGGAAAAGGTGTTGATGGTTGCCCATCTGGACAGCATCTCAGACCAGGAGACAATTCTCGCTCCTGGCGCGGACGACAACGCCAGCGGTGCCGCTGGGCTGCTGGAGGCAGCATCCGTGCTCCGGCATTACCAGTTTGAGCGCACCATCCATTTAATCTGGTTCAGTGGGGAGGAATATTCTCGCGTGGGCAGCGAACATTTTGTAGAGGATTATGCTGATTGGCTGCCAGACATCGTAGGTGTGATCAACCCGGACATGTTCGCGTTCGATTGGGACAACGATCACTGCTTCGAAGTACATGCGGGAACGCTGCCTGGTTCACAGCGCATTGGAGAATGATTTTTATCCCTGATAGCAGCTTATGGTTTGGGGATCACCTTTGATTTCATTGACGATGACACAGCCTATACTTTTTCAGATCATTTTGCGTTCTGGGAACAGGAAATCCCCGCTGTGATGGTCCTTGAAAACACATTTTTCCAACCTGAGGGGACCTGTGGAAAAACGGACCGCAACCCAGGATATCACACCACCAGGGATACCCTGGCGTACATTAATCCAGATACGGGTTTTGCCATCCTGCAGGCCTCGCTGGCTGCAGTTGCCCACCTGGCAGAACCGGCAGGACGCTGTTTCTCAGCAGCCCCATCCTTGCGATATATTCACCACATTAATCGGTCTTTTCTTGCATGGAACTTGCTTGGTGGAGCGAAAAAATACCAGGTCTGGCAATCTACAAAAGATGGCTGGACCCTTTCGGGGACAACAGTTATCAGCTATTGGGCTACGTCCTGCAATCAATCCAACCATAATTCGATCTATCAGGTTATCGCAGTGGATGAATCGGGCTGCTAATCTTACCCAGTCGGCTCATTAATTGATTAACCTAAATTTTGAAACTTCACTTCGGAAGCGAGTCAATGTATTGTCGTGTCTCGCCATCATTATAAAAAACTAAATTTAGTATTCCAATAATTAATGACACAACATTAAGAGTAATAATCGTACAAATTTCTAAAATTGCAAAGGTTTGTACATCATATTTTCTCGGTGGATGACCCATTAATTTTGTACTATTTATTATCTCAAATATTCCAAGAACGGAAGGTAAAATCGTAATTGGAGAACATATTAACCCAAAACCAATCGTACCTACAACAACTAGTATTGTCAAAGTAATTCCAGCTAAGATATTAAGAATTCCATTGACAAGAGTCATTATAGCAATTGCCTGAGTTTTTCCAGTTCTTTCGTTTACATCCGGTATAGTATTCAAAAATTATCCTCCTTAAATAAAATTATTTTTAATGTTCTTTACATCATTGAATCAGGAGATCTTCTAATGCTCCAGAAGTCCCTAATCCAATAATCCCTATCGTGATTAACAATTGGAGAACCACACCTGCTATGCTAAGAACTATTCCTAACCAACCAAGTTTATAGCCTTTCCGGATTGCCAGTATACCCAATATAAGCGCGGCAATTCCCAAAGGCCACCCCAGCCAACCGCAAATTAACCCTCCAAGAATTTGAACAATAAATGTTACACTGCCAAACACTATAGAAATTATTCCCATGATCTTGCCAGAATCATTATCCATTTTAACTCCTATATTAATATCTCGGTCAAATTGATAGTACGCTTTTATAGATTATAAAATGACAATTCATAATTGTTAAAATTTTTATTAAGTTCATATAAACATTTTACAAGCTTTCATTATTCTTGTCAATAAACTTCTGTGCGGTGTTGTTCGCGAATAAAAATGTCATAGTGAATTCGCGAATAAAATTGTCAGGTTATGAAAAAGAGGAAAGCACTGACAATGAAAGAAATAAAAAGACTAAAAGTCCTGACCCTGGTAGAACATGGCAATCTCACCAGAGTCAAGGCAGCCCAAGAGCTAAACATCAGTGGGCGGCAACTCTATCGCATTCAGAAAGTGTTCCGTGATAAAGAAGAACAATGGCTGATACACGGGAACCACTGAAAAGTGTTTCACAGGAGAATTAGGGAAAGCATTCTCAGAGAAATTTAAGTCTTGTTAAAAGGTCAATACGAAGATTACACACCCTGCATTGTCAAGAGTTTCTTGCTAAATAGTATAATATCAACATCAGCTACAGCACTAATAAAATCATTAAGTGAGATGTGGCCTAGTTCACTTCCATAATTAAAATTCGTTTTCATTACAGGCAATATCCTATACGAATTATCTAATACTTGACATTTCAAACAGGCACATATTTCACACTTAGTTGGAGAATAGTAGACCGAAGCTAGCTCTGACCATCGGAATTTGTCGTCGTTCATCCTTGAGTCTGGTATTTTTTCAAGCGACCCGGCCAGACTGCAAGACAAACCCCTAATGTCAATATACCTGTCACAATCCACAACCAGTTGATCAGCGGGTTGATGTAAATTCGGAAGGTGGCTTCGCCCCCCATATCCACATCCCAATTAACCAATATTGCATACAAATCGCGCGCCAGGCTGCTGTCTATGGTCGGTTGAGTGATTGCCAGACCCATTGAATAATAGATCTGCCTTTGAGGATAGAGTGTCAAAACCGGAACGCCGTCACGGGAAACGGCTAACACTGCTTGAGTAGTCTCCACATTGCCCTGGTTTGCGATCGGCTCCAAGCCCTCATATTGAAATTGGTATTTTCCCAAATCAACACTATCACCGACCATCAAAGAAACCTGTGTTTCTTGCTGCAAGCCCTCAATCCCGATAATACCCACACCCATTAAGACCACCCCGAAATGAACAAGCATCCCCCCCATTCGTACCCTGTTCCAGCCTATAGGATGTAAGAAAGCAGATAACCCTTTTCGCCTACCACCTCGCCACGCGTTGGTTACGCCACGCAGAAAATCACCTAGAATCATCAAAGTCGTGCTCCCTGCCAACCAGAAAGCTACCAGGACATATGCGTTGCGAATGTCTCCTGCAAACCAGGCAATTATCGGAATTACAAGGCTAACTGATACGAGAATTATCAATCCTTTCCCCATTTTCTTAAGTTTAGAGCCACCCCAGCCTGCTAGTGGACAAAGCCCCATCATAAAAAGCAATAATAGGAATAGGGTACCAATGATGCGCTCATACCATCTGGGGCCAACTGTAATCACGGTTCCTGTCAGCAGTTCTGAAAAGATAGGGTAAACCACACCTAAAAGACAAACCATCAAAA
>Ga0209121_10006214_pt1 | contig 10551 bp, 7 predicted proteins | sample Cruoilmetagenom3_FD_187292 | JGI IMG/M metagenome (GOLD analysis project Ga0209121, IMG submission 187292) | Oil polluted marine microbial communities from Coal Oil Point, Santa Barbara, California, USA - Sample 3 (SPAdes) (version 2) | ecosystem: Environmental > Aquatic > Marine > Oil seeps ...
GCTCAGGCAGTGGAGTGGGGATATCACTCGGCGCGGTCTTGGGCCTCGGATTTTGGATTCATCAGATACGTGACGCTTCTGGATGTGAACTCACCTTCGTGACATGGGTCTGCAGGGAGAGCCAGTCGTAGACGTTACGATCTTCTTGAGCGCATGGATTGCCCTACTGCCTTTCCCGTGTCCTTATCTCAAAGGAATTAGCCTAGAATCTAGCTGGCGCGCGTCGTCTTGGAGATAGTCCTATGTCGGTAGGTAAAATGAAAAAAGCTCTTTCAATTGATTTAGATTCATGGGTTCATAGGTAAAGAATAAAAAATGGAGATGATAAAAATATCGGATAATGGCTTCATCGCTAGATCGACTGACAGTTTAAATAAGCTAAAATCTAAGAGAACCCTTACAGAAGTCAGTCATACTGATTTATTAGTCCTATCTGATTTGTTTTCGGATTCCAGATATAAACCGCACAATGAAAAGTGTTAGAAAATAATGGTGATATTTTATTGAGAGTACTTGGCGATGGTCGCTTGGATTTCAATTTGGCTTGCGATATGATGACGGATTTCGAGGGTTCAATTCGACCCGCCATCTATTTGGCCAGCGAGTTGGTTGGGAGGGGATATAACGTCTCTATGATGTCGCCGATAATGTCGGGCGATGTTGTACGGCAATTACGTGAAAGCAGCATAACACCTATCAATCTGAGCGCTAAACTTGCAACGAAGAATTTAGGCCTTTCCTTATCATGGCTCGAGGTTTGGGCGCGGGAGGCCTTTCTCGGACTGAATTCAAAGCGTATTTGTAACAACCTTTCAGCTACGATTAATTTTTCACAGGTGATTTCTTTGCCCTCTTTGGCCTGGTACCTGCAGGGCCCGCCATCTGTGGCGTTAAAGGACATGGAAAATGAGCTTTCCGCTTGTCTCAAGATCGCTTATAAAATTTCGAGACCATTTATCAAGTACGCTGATGAAAGGCTTGTTGGTCGCATCGGAAGTATTTCAGAATATGTTATTGCTAATTCAAAGTATTGTGCTTCAATGTATTCTAAGTTTGGAGTTAACGTCAATGATATAATTTATCCCCCTATCGACTGCCGAACGTTTCATCCATCAACGTCGAATCCATCTTCCGACTATGTTTTAACTTATTTTGGAAAGGAGACTAAATTTTCGGTTGTTAAAAGGATAGCTGATATGGGGGTTAAGATCAAGGCTTTTGGCTCCAAAATTCCACTTTTTGTATCCACTCTCCAGAAACACCTGATAGATCATCCGAACATCGAGTTTCAAGGAAGAGTCACTACAAGTGAGCTTGTGGGCCTCTATTCAAATGCTCTGTTCACGCTATTTCCGTTTACTCATGAGCCATTTGGTTATGTGCCTCTAGAGAGTATGGCATGCGGAACTCCAGTGCTCACGTATGATATCCAGGGGCCAAGCGAATACGTAGTTAATGAATATACAGGTTGGCTTGAGCATACGGATTCTGAGATGACACATAAGGCAGTTGAATTGTGGAAAGAGGGATATCATTCTCAAATTAGGCTGAACTGTGTAAAGGCTGCCTCAAAATTTGATAAAAAATTCTACCTTGAAAAATGGCTAAAAAAGATAGACGGTTTGTGCCAGGATAGGCCGGGATGAGGTGAGGGATTTTGAGGCTGTTACAGTTGATCAGCGAGAAGCCGCCTGTTAAGAGCGGCTTCTCCAGGGTTATATGCAGGCTCACAGAGGAGCTAAGAAAGATGGGCCATGAGGTGGATGTGCTATCGGCCCATGATTGCCACCTCAAGGTAGTCGGGGAGATAAAGCTCGTCATAGGTACAGGTAAAATAGGCAGGTACATGAAGGGCGACTACGATATAATAAACATTCATGGCCATACTCCTATGTTCTCGGATCGGCTTCTATTGAGATCGAGGTTATCTCGCAAGAGGATCGTATATACGCTTCACTGTCCAGCTAACTATTATTTCAAGCCACTGAGCATGATATACAACAGCATATTTAACAACATCCTTCTCAAGCTCGCAGATGCCGTCGTAGTTACATCCAAGTCATATTATGACATGCTACATACGTGCTCAAGGAAATACATTATACCATGGAGCGTGGATCGTGATAGATTCTCCGGCAAGAGGATACCACACGATAGATACGCTCTGCTGTTCGTAGGCCAGATGAGGCCCTACAAGGGCCTGAAGCTGCTACTTCAAGCTGTAAAGGGACTCGATGCCACGTTGAGTGTGGTCGGGGATGGGCCCGACAGGAGCAATTACGAGAACTATGCTCAAGAGCTTTGTCTCGATAACGTCCGCTTCTATGGCGCTATCCCGGATGATGCGTTAAGGAGGATATATCTCAGCAGCGATGTGCTCGTGCTACCGAGCGTCAGCACGAACGAGGCGTTTGGCCTCGTTACGCTAGAGGCGGCGACTGCCGGCTGTGCCGTAGTGGCATCAGATCTCCCTGGCGTGAGGGATGTGGTCAGAGAGTTCGGCCTGCTCGTGGAGCCTAGAGATCCTCGAAGTCTCAGGGATGCCCTACTAACCCTAAGGGACGAGTCCGTCAGGCAGAGGTATGTAACGAAGGGGATGAGAGCTGTAGCTAATTATAGCTGGCGTAAGGTTGCTGAAGATTATATCAGGATATATAAAGATGTACTTTCGAAGGCATAAGGTATTATGATGGCGAGGGTCCAGGCTCTGAAGTTGAGTGGCTGGCGTGAATAGAGAGATACTTGCGAGGAGGGTATGGAAACTTGAAGTATCTGAATACATAGTCCTAATCATGGTTCTGGCATACTCTGTCGTCTTTTCATATTATAGCATAATGAAACATTATTCTTTTAGAACATATGCGTGGGATCTTGGCATACTCGTGCAGTCTATATCGAGTGCTACGAAGGGAAAGCTATTCACAAATAATGTAGAACTGTACTACTCTCCTACAGGTAGCTTCTTTGGCATTCACTTCGCACCTATCCTATTCATAGTTGTACCATTTTTTTATCTAATACAAAAAGTTGAGACGTTGCTTGTAATACAATCGATAATTTTGGCTTTAGGGGCCATACCGATTTATTTAATTGCAAAGCATTGCCTTCAGCATCGTTTATCTGCGTTACTTGTATCAGCAGCCTATCTTTTGAACCCTTCGCTTCAGGGAATTAATTGGTATGAGTTTCATACTCTGGCTTTTTTCCCCTTGTTCATTCTTTCTGCCACTTATTTTTTAAAAAAGAGAAAGTTTCTCGTATATGTTCTATTTATAATACTGGCATTAATGACCATGGAGCAAACAACCTATTTTATAGCACTATATGTTATCTATTCTGCATGGGAGGTTAAAAAGGAACTTAAGGAATTATTCTCTTCTAGAAGACCTAAATTAGGTCCCTTTATTCCTTTCATTACATTTCTAATCGTTCTTATTTGGATATTAATTTCATCCAATATAATACATATTCTGAATCCAAATCCTACTCAAGAACTTAAAGCCATAGGCAATTATAAAATACTTGAAGTGAATGATCCTGCAGAAATACCACTAAAAGCCATAACGGACCTTCAGTTGACATTAAAGGCCATTCAGTTTGACCTCCCAAGGAAAATATTTTATATCATAGTAACATTAACGCCAAGCTGCTTTCTTGCTTTTTTATCCCCTCTTGCGTTATTGCCTTCATTTCTATGGTTCACCCTCTCAATTTTAAGTAATTGGCCACCATACTACCAATTAGGTTTCCAATATTCAACATTCACACTACCATTTGTATCAATAGCAACTATAGAAACAATACAAAATCTACCTGGTTCCATCAATGAAAAATCTCTCAAAAAAGTCTTTACTAGAATATCTATATTATCATTAATTATCGGTCTGATTCTTTCTATATTTGCCTCTCCTTTATCATTCATACAAAAGCCTGGCGATTTTAGGTACTTTCGAGATTATGGTATTTCAACCCCTTCAAGCTTGGATAACAAAGTTATGGAGATATTAGAGGTATTACCTAAAGATGCGCTGATAATTACCACACCAACAATCTTTCCACATATATCAACCCATACAAACGCTTATGTTATACCACCGGAAAATTCTCCGTCTCCAAGACTTTTTAAAAGTAATCTAAGGTTTCTACAAAGTTTAAAATATGATTACATATTCTTTAATTATTTTTGGGACAAAAGAGAGTCTGATCTTATATATTATAACTTTATAAAAGGTGGGACTAAATATAGCTTATTTGTTATGGGACCTGGCCTAGAATTATATAAAAGAGAATATAATGGCCCTTCTACAAAGCTTGCTATAAGATTTTCATCTAAGGAACTTATTTCAGGAAATTCTGTAGTAGTACACGACCCCTCCTCCGAGAGCGGGAAAGTCATAATGCTCAAAGAGTCACCAATAGCGGACAGGGATGCTTGGTATGGACCTTATATTACCTTAACACCAGGTAACTATACTGCCAACTTTAGAATAAAAGTGGATAATTTACCAGAGGGAAAGGTCATTAAGCTAGATGTATGGTCAAATTCCTTAGGAATGAGAATAGCATCATACGAGGTTAATAGTAGAAACTTTACTAAACCGTTTGTGTGGCACACCTTTTCTATACACTTTAATATAAATGAAAGAATCGCCGATATGGAATTTAGAGGTTTAGAGGTTGCGAGTAATGTAACTATCTGTTTAGATTATATAGATGTCGTACCAGAATCTTGAAAAAAAATCTCGCCTCCCATATTAGAATATAAGACAGGGAAGGTTGATGCAAAATACATTGCCGAAGAATGGATTATTTCACACTCTCCCCCGCGCTTGAAGACCTGATGTCCTAATACGTGTGAAATGGTTAGGTAGAAGGATATGTTCAATACTTATCGTTTACTATCTTGATAATGTTATAAATTGGTTCTATGCAACCCACTAAACGCGATACTAGTGATTTGCGCGGAGGCTTTTGAGATGAATGCAGGAAGAAAATTTTTAATAGATGGGGGCTAAAGATGGTTTGTGACGTTATGCGTTTCCTCAGATCTTCAGACGCTGCCATCGTAACCATTGTTTTACTGCTGTTTCTATCAGGATTCACGATATACGAAGTGAACAGGCCCGGCAGCCCCTCGTTTTACATCGAAGATGTATCGTTCAAGCTAGGAGAGGATAAGAGGATCATTGAGTTGTATGTGCGGGTGGAGAGGGGCAGCATAGAGCTTAAGCAGTTCTTCATCAACAACGGCACCGTGTATAGTTGGAGTGCCGATAACCGTATAGTCAGAGAGGGCGAGGAGGCCAGATGTACGCTGGAGTATCGTTGGAGGATGGGAGAGGATTATGTCATAAAGGTGACGACGGTGGACGGTCGGTTCGCGGAGCTCTCAACAATAGCGCCAGAGATATCTCCTGCCCTGAGCGCAGAGATAAAGGCTGTGAACGTAACTCTGAGCTCCGGCCTCCTGAAGGTGAACCTAACATACGAGGCTGATGGTAATGCCATAGATACGCTGCATATGCTGCTCTTCACCTACACATCATTTGAAAGTTCGAATAGGACGGCATACATTTTTTATGATCGAGATTACATGGCCGATGAGGGCGTGAAGAGGGCTGATGCCATAATCAAATACTTCGATAGATATAACGTAACCATACACAAGGCAGATTACAAAGCGCTTGAAGAGCTATCCAAAGCTATGCCAAGGATCGTGCTGATACTCGTAGATCCTCTAAGGGACTGGCGGGGGAGGAGGCTTGAGAACGCCATACCCGCACCCCTTATGGATTCCGATGGAGATGGACGCATAAGGGACGACTCAAGGTATGGAAGATCGATATTGTATGACTGGATGAGGGATGAGGGCTTGATCCTCGTTACAGTGGGATCTCTACAGCCATACAAGAGAGTGATCTATGAGGATGGAGTATACAGCTATGCAAGGGACTCTTACGATCCGTTCGATGCGCACCTCTTCCTTACGGATGCATCGGGGGAGGAGAGCATAATAAATGGGGGCTTTATGCTTGGAGACTATACTCCTGTAAGGATATCCAGCACATTAGGCCTCTCTTATAGGGAGGCATCGTTCGGCCTCGACAAAGACGCCATGGAGGGTTATGGCCTACAATACTATGCCTACGGCGACTACGAGCTGCCTTATGAGCGTTATAGCCTGAACCTTACCTTGCCAGCGTTCATAAGGGTTGGCGAGGGGGGGTGGTTGGCCATGGGCGACGAGGGATACTGGCTCAGCGATGAGCAGCTCGCCCATGACCTATTCCTGATATACGTGCAAGCGGTATGGGAGTCAAAGTGGATACCATATGGCTGGTACTGGGATAGCGGCTGCGCTTTCAACAACTCTTATGGGGTGATGCGGGCGGATGGCAGCCTGGAGACGGAGCTTATCCCTTCCGACATAGTCGGTAATCATATCTCCATAAGGTTCATCTGTATTGCGTTTTCCTCAGACCTCGGTAGAGGCGTCTTAGTGGAAAGGGAAGTGGAGTATAAGGTGCCGTAGACCGCCTGCAGTTTATTTATCTATCCTCTCCTAATACTATTCCCATGAAAGTGCCGGCATCGAGCAGGGCAAGGCTTTATCTCCTCCTCCTGGGCTATTCGATCGCTATCGCGATATCGTACGCGCTCCCGATTGGATTGAAAGGTGGAGAATGGTACGAGTTTTATTCCTATCTGGATAGGCATGGAGCGACGCCGTATATCGATGTAAGGGAGGGCTACCCGCCCCTCGGCTTCTTAATTTACATGCCGCTCTACTGCGCTTTCCAAGATAACATCACCGGGTTCTCCTACGGTTTCAGGGCTTTGAACGGAGCGCTTCTGGTTTCAACTCTATTCTCGCTTTACCTCATAACGAGATCTATGTACGGTGAGAAGAGGGGTTTAAAGCTCACACTATATTATGCCGCGCTGCCAAGCGTGGTCGTAGCCAACGCGTATTCGAACGACATAGTAGCCCTGCTCCCATCAGCGCTCGCAATCTACATGATGGTGAAGAAGAGGGCCTTGCCCTGCGGTATGCTGCTAGGCTTGGCAACGCTGGGCAAAGGCTTTCCAGCCCTTCTCCTGATACCGGCATTGATAACTTTCAAGGATGCCGAGGATAGGCTGAAGCTGATAGGTGCAACATCTGCCACCCTTATCTTTGCAAGCTTGCCGTTCATGATCATAAACCCCTTTACGTACATGTCCACATTCACTCACATCGCATCTAGGGGGCCTTGGGAGACCGTATGGGCTGTCATAGATGGCTACTACAGCCATGGAGGCCTGCTCCATCCCTACTTCGATAAATTCTTCTATCACTTCAACCTCTTGAAGATATATCCTCCAAGCCATTATGACCACGCGATCTACGAGTGGAGGTTCAGCCTGATCCCTCACCTGCTCACCATAACCAATATAGCGGTGATCATCTTGCTATCTTTGATATATAAGGGGCGAAAGGGCGATACCGTCCCCCTATGTGGTCTTCTATACATATCTAACATGTTTTTCTTTAAGGGCTATAGCACACAGTTTTCCGTATCCACATCGTTCTATACACTTCTGGCGGCCATGAATGGGCCTTTGATATTCCTAATACCGCTGGAGCTCAGCCATATCATGCAGATAATATCATGGTGGGGGCTCATTGCACCAGAGTTGCTTAGAAACGCGCACCTGTTATTACTCGTATCGGCTGTAATTCTAAGGAGCATCGTGTTCGCATCTCTGGTATCGAATGGGTTGATCAACGCGCATATCAGCCTTGAGCAGGTGACTGCTCTCATCAGACGCTGTTTCGTTCATCTAAATCTCCTCAAGGATAAGATGACGATTTCACTTATCTCAGCCACAATTTTGATGGCGGTAATGAGCTCTGCAACACTCAATAGCTATCTGAGCGACGATTCAAGGTTTAGATCTTCCGAAGGGCATCTCGGTGTTACTCAATCTGAATGGCGAGGCATAGACATAGATGGATTGAAAATGGGGGATCAGGTTATGGTAAGGTTAGCTACAAACACATGGCTCGATGCTAAACTTGATTACGATGGCGCAACGGGGAATGTTGAGCGCGGCCTCAGAAATCCATACAATCTTAAGGGCTCTTTCAACGAGACAATGCTGTTCTTCGTGGCAGACTCTGAATCCTGTAGCTTAAAGCTCAGGATGGAACATCCCGCTATACCGTTCAGGGTTACAGATGGGTTGGATGGCGATCTTAACATCGATATAGCCAGCGATGGTTCCGCACTTTTGCTCGAACTCCAAGATAATGGCGTTGACGGGCATAGCAGTATGTTCAGGATGGCTTACCCATTTAGAGCCCAGGTGGGAGGTGATTTCAGCCTAAGCCTAAGGTATAGGGTAATGGAGGGGAACGTATCAAATGTTCTCCTCGATGTATTCGATGATACAGATGATTGGCTGTACACCTTCGATGCACCTGAGGATTTTTTGTTAAAACCCGATTCCAAGGATGTACATGGCCACTCGAACCTGTTCAACGATCACATATCGCTCGTGGCGGTTGCAGTGTTTTTGGATGACGGCTCATCGGCCACCATCAGGTTGGAGGAGCCGCGGATAAGCGGCGGTGAAGGCCTTTTCGGCGAGTTCCATGCGGAGAGCTCAGAGGAAATCCCCTACAAGCTGTTTATAGAGAGGGACTTCGAGCCGCCCCTCCAATATATAACCACCCTAATCCTCTCAGTGGCATTCGGGACGGCTACGATCTACCACCTGTACGAAAAGATCAAAAGGCAGATGGATGATGATAGGAATGATGGCATTGAAATTGTGCGCGACCTTTGAGAGCGGTGATTAATTTAGCGCTTGTAAGCCTAATAATACCGACTTATAATGAACGCACGCGCCCCTTAAGAAAATGAATGTTTATCTATAGGAAGGCGAATAAAGTTTAGATAGGAGAATTTTAGGGAAAATTGATGTCTCTCAATTATCTTGAACATGGGATTACTGCCCAGTTGTCAGGTTTAATAAACTCAGCATACAGGTTCTCTCTGAGGGATCTTGAATGAGCGTGGCTGTGGTTCATCCCTCGCTCAATCGGGGTGGGGGGGCTGAGAAGGTTTGTTTGACCGTTATTAGGGCCTTACGTGGGAGGGGATACAGAGTTAGGCTCGCTACGATCGATAGGACCGATTGGCGTTTTCTGGAGGAGAGGTTTGGGGATCTCCCCAGGCCCTCTGAGGAAGAGTTCCTCATCGGGAGCATGCCCATTCGGGGCAAATTTTCTCAAGCAGCCCTCACCCTATCCCTTTTCCTGCCCGAGCTTTTCTACCAGAGGATGAAGAATGATTGTGATCTCATCCTGAATACTTATGGCGAGCTCGTAGACTCTGTCGCGGACATATCTTATGTTAACGCTATCCCTGTTAGGGTCGTGCACCATTATCCTGAATCCGGGTTTTCCAATTCAATTGTGCTGCGTTCTATCGCTCAGGCTTACGGCTTCTCCCTTAGAACCGTGGACAGGCTTTTCAGAAGCAATATATTATTGACAAATTCTACTTTTATGCAGGGCATCGTGAGAAGGCATCTTGAAAGGGACTCTCTAGTCGTTTATCCTCCGGTCGATGTGGAAAGGTTCAAGCGGGTCGCAAGCTTCGCCGATCGTGAGAACGTTGTAGCCACGGTTTCACGCCTTCGGTTGGGGAAAAACCTTGGGCTCATTCCAAGGATAGCGAGGCTCGTCAAAAGGGGACAATTTACGATCCTAGGGCTTGCCGACGGGGCATCTCAGGAGGCGATTGAGGCCTTAACGAAGGGGATCGGGAGTCTGGGAGCTGGAGATCGCGTGAGGCTGCTCATAAACCAGCCCCCTCAAAAATTGGTTGATGTTCTCGCTTCGGCGAAGGTTTTTCTCCACACTCAACCGATGGAGGCGTTCGGCATGGCCGTTGTGGAGGCTATGGCTGCCGGATGCGTCCCCGTTGTTCCAAGGGAGGGTGGCCCCTGGCTTGATATACTTGATGGAAGGCAGGGGGAGTTTGGTTACTCTTATGGGAGCTTGGGCGAGGCCGCGGATATGATCGAGATGCTCTTAGAAGATGAGGATCTGAGGAAGGAGGTCTCCGCCAGGGCCTCTGAGCGTGCAATGGCCTTTGATAGCTCCGTTTTTGAGGGTAAAATCTTAAGTGTAGTAGATAATGCTTTGTAGATTAATCCCATTGAAGAACAAAAAAATGTTAATAAATAGTGGTATGTATTTAGCTCATGGATATAATTCTCTCATATTTGGTGCTTTTTCAGCGAAATAAGCTCGAATCTTAGAGCTTTTCCCATCCGTATTTAACGTTGAAACTAAGCTTAAAAAGAGCCCCTTTTCATTTTTTAAGCTCATTGATAAGTGATTGATAAATACGAGCTAAATACATACAAAAAATGAAATGAATTCACTCCATAAGAAAGATTTTCGTGCCGTTCAGTTGCAGGATAGGATTTAGGCCTACTCTGGCCTCTTGTGCTGTGGACAAGCAGCACAATGGAGGTGAGAGTAAGCCTGGAAGA
>Ga0209121_10006216_pt1 | contig 10546 bp, 10 predicted proteins | sample Cruoilmetagenom3_FD_187292 | JGI IMG/M metagenome (GOLD analysis project Ga0209121, IMG submission 187292) | Oil polluted marine microbial communities from Coal Oil Point, Santa Barbara, California, USA - Sample 3 (SPAdes) (version 2) | ecosystem: Environmental > Aquatic > Marine > Oil seeps ...
TTAATAGATTAAAAGCTATGTCCACTAATCGTTTATGGAAAAAATACAAAGATTATCTACAAACTCAATTCTTGAAGGAAAATACCTTTTGGAGTGATGGGTATTTTGTTTGCACAACAGGAAATGCTAATATGGAAACTATTAAGAAGTATATTGAAACACAGGGATAGCCATTCATCTCAATGACTAAAGACCGTTAAGTTTTCTGGCTGCTATGGGTATAAATTTTAATCTTACAAAATGAAAAACTTTATCCATTCTCCTTAAACCACTTATAGGTTAGTTTAAGTCCTTCTTCTATAGATACTTTTGGTTCCCAACCAAGGAAAGTTTTTGCCTTTTCACTGGATAGAGAGCTTCTTTTTTGTTCTCCCTCTTTAGGAGGACCGTGTATCTCTTCTATACTTTCATTTCCAGATATCCTCTTAATGATACTGAATAGATCAACTACACTTGTTTCCTTCCCTGTTCCTATATTCAGCTCACCTGTGAATTCTCCTTTAATTGCTCTTATATTTGCTTCTACCACATCACCTACAAAAACATAATCCCGGGTTTGCTTTCCATCTCCATTAATTATAGGGTTTTCCTTGTTTAATATTTTTTCCGAAAATATTGCTACCACTCCTGCTTCCCCATAAGGATCCTGTCCTGGCCCATAAATATTTGCATACCTTAGTGCTACATATCTTAAGCCGAAATTATATGAGTAGTAATATAGATATTTTTCTACTGACAGCTTTGCAACACCGTAAGGAGATATGGGGCTTAGTGGATGCTTCTCATCTGCAGGGTAGTATTTTTGTTCCCCGTAAACCGTTCCTCCACTTGATGCAAATATTACTTTTTCTACATTATATTTCTTGCAGGCTTCCAATATATTTAAACTTCCTCCTATATTTATATCGGCATCTGCTACCGGATCATCTACTGAAATTCTTACACTAATTTGTGCAGCATTATGAATCACAATTTCAGGTTTTTCTTTTTTAAATATATCTGTAATATCTTTGTCTCTTACATCACACCTGTAAAATTTAGCCTGACTGCTTACATTTTCTTTTTTACCGGTAGATAAGTCGTCTACCACAACCACCCTATACTTATCCCTGATGAGTCTATCGGCTATATTTGAGCCTATAAATCCAGCTCCACCTGTTATAAGAATCTTCACCTTCCCTGCCTTTCACTAATTTTTATCTCTAAATTTATTTATTTTTATTTATTTCTTTAACTCTACCCCAACGATTAATATCATGGCTGTAGATTTTTGTAAATCTAAATAATTCTAAAATATTTAATATTTTATGAAATCTTAGCAGCTTTTATAAAGATTGCTTTTCCTCCAAATACCTCTCATTTTTAATGGCAGGGATAGACAGATCAACATTTCCATAGACTTTTACCCTTTTCCCCTCTATATAAAAAATAACTCCTTCTATATCTGGAATTTCTGTAATTGTATCAACAATTGAGTAGATTATATATTCATCCAAAATCCTGCTGTCCAGGCTCTCTTCTAAAAATTCTTCAGAAAGGTTAATTTTTGCTATATTTTCATAAATTTCTATATCCAATAGTTTTGTCCCTGCTGGTATCACTGGAAAGTGATAGGATTTAGCTGGACCTTTCAGTAGCTGCTGCATAGCATTTGTTACTGCAGTCTGTGTGTTTCCTGCAGTTATTGTTCTTTTTTCCAAAACCAGCTTTTCTTCTTCTCCAAGACTGCAAAAATAAAAATTAATTGTAAGTTTATCAGGAAAAGCCTCTTCATTTTTAGCCTTATTTTCCTGCCTTACAAAAAAATTTACTATCTTTTGCCAGAAAGACCTGCCGGCCTTATTACTGTTAGTATCTTTATTTATTGATTCTTCTTGTTCTATATCATTTTCAATAATACTGCTTTCTGTATCACCATTTCCTTTTACTTCCTCTATAACTTCCCCTGTGCTGCTTTCCATAAAATCATTGCCAATCGTTTGTTCCTCTCCAACATTATTATCTCCAATATTATTTTTATTTGTTTGATTTCCATTATTTGATGCTAAATTGGAAATTTTTTCCTTATTTTCTGATGAAGTAAAATAAGAAAAAGCTTTACTTTTTAGACCACTAAAAAACATAGGATTATCTATTGAGTAAAATACAAAAAAACCTACTGCGAATATTAAAACAACTATAAAAGTAAACTTAACAACAGGCGGAGTTCTTCTTTTTGTCTTTTTTTTTATTTTATACTCAGGTCTCATTTTGAAAACATTTTAAAAACAATGTTAAAACTTCAAACATCTTCTAAAAAAATAGAACTCGATTTATAAAGTGCTGCTATTTACCATTAAAAAACAATACTACTTTCAGCAATAATAATTTCATAACCTATAATTAAAAACAGCTCTAAAAAATAATATCAATTATCATTAAGAAATGATATTACTAAAACTAAACCAGCGCAAATCTTAAAAATTTTTAGGATGCAAAATTTTTAAACGGCCATTGAAAAAAAATAAATAATGCATTATTATAAAATAGTCAATATGTCATTATGACCTTATTAAGGAGACTATGAAAAACATGAATGATAATATTTCAGTAGCAGAAGCTAAAAGTCATTTTTCGAAATATATTTCTAAAGTTGCTTACGCAGACAAAAGATTTGTTATTACCAGGAGGAACAAACCAATTGCTGCGCTTGTATCCATAGACGAACTGCAAAAGTTTGATCTGAAAGAAAAATCAGAAAAAGAGTCAAGAAAATTTTCTGAAATGATAAGAAAATGGAAAGACTTTAACGAAATAGCCGATGATGTAGAAAAAGCATATAAAGAACGTTCAAAGGATAAAGGAAGAAATGTATCTCTTTGACACCGATACTATTACTAATATCACAAAAAAAAGACCATCCCGTAAATTAATCGGCAATATAAACAAACTAAAAAAAGAAGAGCGATTTTTATCCACTATAACTATAGGTGAAATTACATACGGAGCGTTCAAAAGCAATAATCCTAATCATTACATAAACGAATTAAAAAATATTCTACTTCCTTTAGTAAATATTTTACCTTTTGACAGTAACTCTGCATATATTTATGGAGAGATTCGAGCAGAACTGGAAAAAAAGGGAGAAAGTTTACCACACTGCGATATACAGATAGCTTCTATTGCTATAGTGAACAATCTTACTTTAATAACAGGCAATATCAACCACTTCAAAAGAATAAGCTCACTTAGAACTGAGGATTGGATAAATTAAATCTAAATTTATCTACAATGCCCTGCTTTTCAGATACAGAAGCAATAAGCTCACATCTCTACAAACATCCTGATAAGACTTGCTTCAGGTTGACAGTAAAATCTAAATGGAGAGTATCTTCCTTCTCCCAGACCTCTTGTTACATAAAGGACAAAACTTTTAAAATAAAAAAGCCCAGAAGCAAATTTTGTTTTTATCCTGCACCCTGAAATTAAAGCTCCAATTCCCGGAATTCTTACCTGTCCGCCATGTGTATGACCACCAAAGATAATATCAACGCCTCTCTCAGCTAAATCAATTATAGCACTGCTATCGGGTGTATGGATTAATGATAACCTTAGAGTACTTTCATTATTTAAAGTATGTATTTTTTCTTTTTTTAATATAAAAGTTTTTTTGTATTTACTTCTGTATTCATTTTTATTTGATAGCTTTAATTTATATTCACTAAAATCTTCTACATCCCGGAAATTTTCTCCATCTCTCTTATATTTTTTAATTCCTTCAAATGCTTTTACTATATCTATTTTTTTAATTATAGGATCATCCAAGCCAATAATTTCAACTTCTTTTATTTCTGAAAAACCCTTTAAATCTATAGTCTCGCTTTCATTTCTTAAAACTTTAATGCCAATATCACTTAGTCTTGATATCAAATGTAAAATATTATTTTGTCTTTTGTAAGTTCTTTTCCTTTTAAGCATATTCTTTATAAACTCAGCTGGAGTTTTATTATAATAATCATGAACTCCAAAAATAGCATATTTCCCGTACTTTGCCTTAAGAGGTGAGAGCATCTTTATTAAGTACTCTATATTTTTATCTTTCTCTACCAGATCACCAGTAATAAATATAAAATCAACGCTTAAATTACCAAGATTTTTTACAAACTTAAATAATTTCTCACCTTTGCGATCTTTTCGGAGATGAAAATCAGACAAATGAAGTATCGTAAGAGCAGGATCATAGTTATCTTTAACATCATAGCTATCTGAATCTTTTTCTTTTTCTTGGCCTTTACCTTTTCCTTTATCTTTATTTTTCTCACTCTTTAAAAAAATATTTACTTTAGATAACACAAAATTTACAGGTTCATATCTAAATGCATAAAAGTAAAGTACTGCGGCCATTAAAACAACTATTAAAATTACTAAAATAAATAACATCATGGTACTATATTCGTTCCCTCTATTCTACTTGACACATAGAAAATAATTTGTTGAATCAAAAAACAATAATATATCATAATAGCAATAACAGTTAAAAAAATACAAAAAAATTGACATAAAGTGCCAGATATATTAATATTATTAATATTTATAATATTAATATGTATATTAATTAAAGGACTTGGTGAAGTATAATGGATAAAGAAAGAACAACAGTGCTTTTAAATAAAAATGAAATGTTTAAACTTAAAAAAATAGCAAAATTTTCCAGTAAATCAACCTCTTCTATCATTAGGGAGGCAGTCAGTGAATATATTGCTAAAAAAATTCCTGAAAAGGAAATTGGCATTATTGGAATTGTCGATAGCGGCGATCCTCATTTTGCTGAGAATGATGAAGAATATTTAAAGAAAAACTTTGGAAAGGATTGAAATGCAAATTGTTTTAGATACCAGTGCCGTTATTGGTCTAATGGATAAAAAATATGAAAAACACAGATATTTAAAAGGAATATTTAAAGAAAAAGAGAATGTATATATTCTACCTTCTACCACCGTTGGTGAGATATGCTATATGCTAAATAGTAGATTTGGAAATAAAATAGAACTTATTTTCCTTCAAGAAATTAATAAAAGTTTTCAATTAGAACTTCTAAAAGATGAGGACATTATAAGAATTATAGAAATATTAAAAAAATACGATACTCTTAATATTGGCTATGTGGATGCTTCTATCGTTGCTATAGCTGAGCGGCTTAAGATTAATAAAATACTTACCCTGGATAGAAAACATTTTGAAGTAGTTGCACCAAGAGGATTTGACAACTTTGATATATTAATATAAAGAAAGGTAAAAATGATTTTACTGATTGGAGCAACAGGTTTTTTAGGACCGGTAGTTTTAGAAAAACTTTTAGAAAAAAAACATAGTGTTAAATGTCTTGTAAGACCAGATAGCAGCAGAATTAAGCTTGAAGAAGTAGCAAATAGAAAAAACAGGGAGTTAAGTTTCAGCACAGGGACACTCCAAAGCGAAGATTCAATTTTTAATAGTATTAAAGATGTAAATGCTGTAATTTATTTAGTTGATCTTAAAAATACGTATCTTGTCAAAAATTTCCTACAAGCTGCCAGGAGAACCAGTCTTAAAAGAGTCGTGTTTATCAGTTCTACCACAGTTTTGCTATCCATGAAAAACAAAGTAAAAGAATCAAAAATTAATTCAGAGAATTTAATAAAAAAATCTAATTTAGATTATACAATACTCAGACCTACAATGATTTATGGATCAGAAGATGACGAAAATTTCTCAAAAATGATTAGATTTATAAAAATGAGAGGCTTCTTTATAACTTTCGGAAGCGGTGAGAATCTGATTCAACCTATACATATTGAAGATGTAGCTGATGCTGCAGTAAACGTTTTAGAAAACAGTAAAACTTACAAAAAAACTTATGAAATATGTGGAAAAGAACCTTTAAAATATAATCAGATGTTAAAAATAGTTAGAAACAAAATGAAAAAACAATTCATAATAATAAAACTTCCAATTAGCTTAAGTAAGTTCTTAGTATCCATCTACAGCAAAATTTCTAAAAACCCCGCTTTAACTCCTGATCAGATAGAAAGAATGGGAATTGACAAGTCTTATTCTTATAAACAAGCAGAAGTCGATTTTAACTTTTCCCCTATAAGCTTTGAAAATGGCATAGAGAAGCTTATCAATTAGCTCCTTTACCAGTAAGCACTGCTTTTATAGTAACTAAAATAATTTTTATATCCAATAGCATCGAAGCACCTTTAATATACAGACAGTCATATTCAACTTTCTTTGGTATAGTCAGGCTGTCTCTACCACTTATTTGAGCCAGTCCTGTTACTCCTGGACGAACTTTATCTACACCTTTTTGCTTTCTAAGTTTTATCAGCAGCGGCTGGTTATATAGTGCTGGTCTTGGTCCAATAAAACTCATATCCCCTTTTAATATATTTACAAGTTGAGGAATCTCATCTAAGCTTAGTCTTCTAAGGAACATCCCTATTTTAGTATTTAGTTTATCCTGATTACTTAATTTATCAGTTGGAATATCAGGAGTACCTTCTTTCATCGTCCTGAATTTATAAATAATAAAATATCTGCTGTTCAGCCCCACCCTTTTTTGTTTAAAAAAAATTCTTCCAGTAGAATCTATTCTTATCAAAATTGGAATAATAATCCAGATAGGAATAAATAAAATTAGAAGGATAATCGAAAATATTATATCAAAGCTTCTCTTTGCAATTTTTTGAAACATATAATACAAACATTAAATCTTAAATTACGACCACTTAAACCACATTTCTTCTTCATCAAAATTAGGCACTACTTTTTTTAAATCTTTAAATAAATTATTGTAATCATAAATCTGTATTTCTTTTTCTATGCTAAATAATATATTTAGCAGTTTTTCATCACTTTTACCACTATAATTACTACTATTTTTTGCTTCAAATATTTGTTTAAATTCAGTTGATACCAGCTCTTCATCTTCTCTGATTAGTTCTTCTTTTATCTTTTCACCATTCCTGGGGCCAGTATATATAATTTCAATATCTTTTTCAGGTTCCATACCGTACAGCTTTATCATATTTGTTGCAAGATCTAAAATATTTATAGGTTCACCCATATCCAGAACATATATCTCCCCGCCCTTTCCCATTATGCATGCCTGTATTACAAGTTGTGCTGCTTCAGGTATAGTCATAAAATACCTTTTCATATCAGGGTGAGTAACTCTTAATGGACCACCAGAACGAATTTGTTCTTTGAATATAGGAACTACACTTCCCTGGCTTCCAAGAACATTGCCAAATCTAACTATTATAAACCTGGTATTCTTTACTATGGATAGGGTCTGGAGATATTTTTCTGAAAGTAACTTTGAAACCCCCATTATATTTTTAGGTTTTACTGCTTTATCAGTAGAAAGCATTATAAATCTGCTTACTCCAAAATCTGCAGAAAGCTTAGTCAGTGTTTTCGTACCTAAATAATTATTCCTGATAGCAGCCTCTGGATTAAGCTGCATTAGCGGTACATGTTTATAAGCTGCAGCATGAAAAACAATTGCTGGCTTGTATTTTTTGAATACTCCTTTCATCGTTTCCTTGTCTCTTATATCAGCAACTATTGGAACCGATGTTGTAAAAGCAAATTTATTAGCCAGCTCTTCTTCTATTAAAAATAGGTTATTTTCTGCATGATCAACCAGTATCATTTTTTCTGGACTAAATCTTATTATCTGCCTGCATATTTCAGACCCAATAGAACCACCAGCACCACTGATCAAAATTACTTTATCTTTTATTTCTGATACCACCTCCGGGATTTTAATCTTTATAGGCTCTCTGCCCAAAATATCTTCTATATTTATATCTCTTACCTGATACAAGTAAACTTTCCCATCAATTACTTCATACAGACTTGGCAGAGTTTTACAGTTAGCACCTGCTTCTTTAGCTCTAAAAGCAACTTCTTTTCTAACATTCCCTGAAGCAGAGGGCATTGCTATTATTACTTCATCAATTGAATACTTTTTAATGATATCTTCCAATTTAGATACTGAACCTAAAACCCTAACTCCATGTATCTGGTGCCTTATTTTCAAGTTATCATCATCTAAAAAACCCACAGGCATATATTCACTATTTCTTTGTCTTATCATCTCCCTGACAATCATCTCTCCTGCATCTCCAGCTCCAACAATTAATACCCTTTTCTTTCGAGTACTCGGATTCCCAAACTTAAGTTCATTAAAAAACCTTTCAGAGAATCTGGATACCATTAATAAAATTAATGTAAGCAGATAATCAATTATAAAAATACTTCTTGGAAAATAAGGAAGAGAAAAATTTATTTCCACCCCAAACATAGATATTGGATGAATTGTAATATAAAAGACTACTATCATAATAATAGAACTCAAAGTAACTGACTCTACAATAGCTACTAGATCCTTTAGTGATGTATATTTCCAAACCCTTCTATACATTCCAAACAACCAGAACATTGAAATTTTTACCAGTATTATAATAATGACATACCAGACAATAAAATTAGAATACTGAGAAAAAAGCCCCCCGCTTCTACCAAAGTCCAGTTGTCCTCTGAGGAAAAAGGAAATAATAAAGGACGAAAAAACTATAAATATATCAAATATAACTTGCCTTATTATTTTAAATGAAGATTTTTTATCCATAGACTTATTATAACATAGAATATAAGAGTATATGGACTAAATTTATATATATTTTAGTCCATATTTTCTTTATAATCTTTGCCTAATATCAATATTAAATCTGCAGAAGTATTGTAATAACTCCACTTACTGCTGTACACTTCCATCGCGTAGCTATCCAGAACTAAGCAGAGCTGCTGTGCCTTTTCCTTTTTACCCCGTCTATAAATTATAATACTTTTTTCGAAATTAAAATTTTTTGCATTTGCAAGAGAGTAAATTTTAAATCCATAGACTTTTAGATACTTCTCAAATTCACCAGCAGATCCACCAGTTCCATTACCATTAAATATCTTAATATATGTGCTTTTAGCTACTCCCTTATCTAAAGTCTCACCAACATTTATATCTACCTCTAAAGGTATAACTCCTTTTTCTGAAAACCAGGTTACTCCCTCATGGACCATATCATACTGAAGTATATACCTTCCTGGTTTCTCAGGAGCTTTAATCTTTATGTTTACAGTAGCCTCCTCGTTATGTGAAACATCAATTGGAAGCAACCCTCTATTTCCATCCCAGACAATAACTTCTCCTGTATCTCTATTAACCCAGTGGGTCCCCAAATCTACTCTTCCATGTTTTCTACTATGCTCCCACAGGAGGAATCCATTATTTTTAACTGTAACTTTTGCTTCAAATTCCTGTCCTACATCTACATAATTAGGAGTTGTTTCATTATCATTATACTGGGTAGAATAAGCTATATTTACAACAACATATTTTTCAAGTGTAAGAACCCCTTGATAAGAAAACCAGGTTATACCTTCATGAACAAGATCTATCTGCAAAATATATTTACCAGCTTTTGATGGTGATTTTACTCTCATATTAAATATTGCTTCATCTCCTGGTTTTACTTCCAGCTCAGGAAGGTAGCTCCTTTTACCATCAAATATTACCATTTCTTTGTTCTCAAAATCTATCCAGTGATAGCTAAGATAAACAGGATTATCCCCTCCTTTATCCCAGGTAAGAGTTCCTGTATTTTCTACTTTTATTTCAAAACTGTATTCTATATCTTCAGCCATAGAATCTGAAATACTTCCAATATCAACATATAAAGCACCATACTTACTTATTGGCTCCCCTGCAATTATTCTCTTCCACATTGTCCTTGCTTCTTCTATATCAGGTATCTGGACACTTATTGTACCTTCCTTAATCCAATCAGAGTGAGACGGTATAATAGCTGTTTTAAAATTATCCGAATTAAAAGACAATGCTGCTTTTGAATATTTAAGTATGGTTAAAGTATCTAAATCCGTTCTGGTATTTTCTACTAGTGTATTAAAATAGTAAGGAACTTTAGATAGATATTTAATATTTAATTTTTGATTTAAAAGCTCCTTAAATAAATGCTGCTGACGCTGTATTCTTCCTATATCTCCAAGTTCTGTTGAGCGGCTTCGGGTGTAGGAAAGCGCCTGTTCTCCTGTAAAATGGTGGTTGCCAGGAGAAAAATTAGCACCAGTCTTTGGGTCAACTAATGGTCTATCAATAGTAATATCTACACCACCAAGGGCATCAATTAGCTCAACAAACCCTCCAAAATCCAGAGTAATGTAATGATTTATTTCTGCATCTAAAAAATTAGATACTGTTTTTATCATAAGTTCTTCCCCGCCATAAGCATAAGCTGCATTTATTTTATCCTCTCCATATCCTGGAATTTCAACCAGGGTATCTCGCGGGATAGAGAGAAGTGAACCTCTGCCCCCTTGAGGATCTAAATACAGAATCATAATAGTGTCTGCTCGCCCTCTATCATTTTCAATATCCCGGCTGTCCCTGCCTAATATAAGAATAGTTACAGGCTCCTGGGGATATTCTATGGGGGCAAGAATA
>Ga0209121_10006217_pt1 | contig 10545 bp, 9 predicted proteins | sample Cruoilmetagenom3_FD_187292 | JGI IMG/M metagenome (GOLD analysis project Ga0209121, IMG submission 187292) | Oil polluted marine microbial communities from Coal Oil Point, Santa Barbara, California, USA - Sample 3 (SPAdes) (version 2) | ecosystem: Environmental > Aquatic > Marine > Oil seeps ...
CCAGCCTCTTGTCGTTTGTGATTGGGCTATTGGCACTGACCTGGAAAGCGGCCCGGCGAACGGCGCGCAACGCTCAGCCACCGTTCAGAACGCCCCTCATCCTGGGGGCTCTGGGCGTCGTGGTCGTCTTCTGCGTTCACGGACTCACCGATACCGTCACCTACTACCTACGCGCCCACCTGATCGCGTGGGCACTCTTCGGGGTAGCGCTTGCAGTGAGTATGCGGGACCGTGAGGATGAGACAGAGGGACAGGAAACGGGCGCTCAGTGATAGAGAACAGGAGAGCGACAGACAGAAACGTAACGGAGTCTGGGGTATTTCCGGAACATACAGGGTCCGCGCGCCTCCAGGCTCCAGTTTCCCGGCCACAACTCTTAGCCGCCATCGTCCTGCTCGCCTTCGCGCTGCGACTGGCAGGTCTGGGCCACAAGAGCCTGTGGATCGATGAGGCGGACAGCGTCTACTTCGCACAGCACGCGTGGGACAGCCTGCTGTGGCGCCTGTGCGATCCCCACCCGCCGGGCTACTACGCGCTGCTGAAGCTCTTCATCGAACTCGGCGGCATCAGCGAGTTCGCGGTCCGGCTGCCCTCAGCGATAGCCGGCGTGCTCACTGTTGCCGCCCTTGCGCGGTTTACGCATGAGTTCACGGCGTTGGCGGGCCCGAAGAAACACATCCGGCGCAAGCTTGTATCTCAGGCACTCCCGGCAGCCCTGCTGGCCGTCTCCCCGCTCCACGTGTGGTACTCACAGGAAGCACGCATGTACGCCTGGGTCACGCTGCTGGGCCTTGGGGCAGCGATCTTCGCCGTCAGGTTGGCCCAGGAATGGCGCTGGCCATCCGCATTGGGCTACCTGGCGATGGCGACCGCAGCACTCCTGGTGGATCAGTCCGCGGCGCCTGTGCTCGTAGGGCTGATTGGCGGCGTCGCACTACTCGCCGGCTTGCAGCGGAAGTGGGGCATGCTCGGACGATGGCTGAGCATGCAATCCGTCCCAGTGCTGCTATTCTATGCCTGGTATCAGCGCGCGAGCTACGCTTCGCAGATCAGCGCAGCCACCCTCTACCCCCTGACGATGCTGCGCATGGCCCTGGATCGCTGGCGGCACGTGGTCTATGCACCGCATGCCATTCTTCCCTGGCATCTCGCACTGGCCGGACTCGTTGTGATCGGCATCCTCGCAACCGGCACGACAGCCTTGGCCCGGCGAGACAAAGCAGGTCGCCACGGAACTATGTCCAGAGTGACGCCCCCAACGCTTACGGAAGCGCTCATACGCGCTCTTTTGACGACATCCCCCGGCTCTCGATCCATCGCTTGGCTGATCCTGGTCGTCTACGCAGCCGGCACCGTGGTGTCAGTTGTTCCCCGGTTGTACACACTGAAACGCTTGCTCGTCAGTCTGCTTCCCTACGCCCTGCTGTTCGTTGCATGGGCACCTACCGCCCTGCCATACAGACGGCTTGGTCAAGCCCTGATCCTGGCGGCATCCCTGGCTCTGAGCATACTGAACATCGTCGCGATCCCCAAGGCACCCTGGCGCGAGGCGGTAACTTCCCTGGAGGCACAGATCCAGCCCGGTGACAGCGTCTGGGTGGACGAGCTGGCCGTACCTGCCTTCGACTACTACGACCGTGGGAAACACGCACGCGAGGTCCTTTTCGTGAACAGTCTCGGCTCCCTGGCAGAGCAGCAGGTCCAGGGAAGCCTGTGGCTCGTTGCCGATGCCGGGCGCTACCGGAACCTACTGGACTTCCTACCGGGGCTTAGCGAACAGGAGCCGACCTGGCGCGGGGTGTGGCCCGGCATTGAGGCTCGCGCCTACGACCCGGCCCAGCTCGACCCGGCGGCCCTCCTGCCGGACGTGCCCCAATGGGCGCTGGGCTGGCCCTCGCCGCTGGATGAGGCGTGCAAGCAGCGGAACTAGATGCTGGATGCTGGATGCTGGATGCTGGAAAATGCTACTTGCTCGGTCGTCAGTGTCAACTATACTTCACGTGATCGGGAGACCGATCCCCGCAAGGCGATGTACGTTGAGACACTCACTGAGGAGTAAGCGTGACTGTTGTACACAAGAAACCCGAAGCAGCACCCGCAGCGACGGCGTCCCGAGGGCCAGCCGCCAGGCGGACGGCGTCCCTAGGAACGTTGGACGACTACATGGCGCTATGGTGGCACGGCGAGGCCCGCCTCCCGGAGGACCAGCTGATCACCTGGCTCCAACACCAACGGCTCTTGCCGCTGTTGGGATGGCGCGCCGAGGTCAAAGGGTGGTCCCTGCCGGCAACGATCGACAGCGCCATTAGGCAGCGCCGTCTCAGGATCGCTATAGGGCAGACGTTGGTCGACCAGCAGTTGAAAGCACTGGGTGCGACGGCTCAGGAACTGGGCATCCCGGTTGTGCTCGTCAAGGGTGCTGCGGCAGGAATGGCGTATCCCGAACCCTGGATGCGTCCCTTCGGCGATATCGACCTGTTGACGGGAGAGTCAGATACACAACGACTCTTTGAGACGCTGGTGGCACAGGGCTACACCCAAGCCGCAGGGACTGAGGGGATGCGCGCGTGGCACCTGCCGCCGCTGGGGCCGCCGAGGCATGGCGCCGGGGTCGAGATCCATCCCGCCTTGGCGCAGGAACAGGGACGATGGCTCTTCACAATCGAGCAGTGGCGTGAACGTCTGCAGCCGCTGAAGGACTATCCAGGCCTCCTCGCGCCGGCGGTGGTCGATCACGCGCTCTACATCACCCACCACGCCGTTATCCATCACGAATTCGGCATGGGGCTCCAGGCACTGGCGGACACCAAGTTCCTGACGCAAGACTGGGAAGCTGCGGTCTGGGATATGCTGGCTGACGAGGCCACGGCGGCTGGGATGACGCGGGCCGTCGGCCTGCTGTTCTCGCTCACAGCCTGGTTCTGGGATGAGCCGGATTGTGAAGGTGCACAGCGCTTCCCGGCGCCCCCAGGAACCGTCCTCTCCGCCACCAAGGAAATTATGGGCGGCACACAGATACAGCAGCGGATGCCGCATCTGTGGCGCGATACACCCAGTTACGACCTGCGCGGCATCCTGACATACGCCAGGACCATCTTGCTTGGGGATACCGGCCAACTCAAAGAGCTCCCGATGAAGGGCAGGGTGAAATACCACCTCCATCGTCCGGCCGAGCTCTGGCGCAACCACAGCGCATCGCTCTGGCAACTGATCAGGGGAACACCTGACGCCAAAGCCTCCTGGAGAACCCAGCGCGAGCTGCAGACCTGGCTGCGGGGGGGAGAAGAACGTTGAAACGTTGAAACCCTACGCTTCGCTCAGGGCAAGCTGTTTGAACGTTCGAACGTTTCAACGTTAAGCGACAAACTACCCATGCACGCAAGGAGAGTCCTATGCGCATCCTGGTCACCGGCGGTGCCGGCTTTATCGGCTCCCACGTTGTTGACGCGTTCATCGCCGCAGGCCATCACGTCGCAGTGGTGGACAGCTTGGTCACGGGCAAACGCGAGAACCTGAACCCCACGGCCACCTTCTACGAAGTCGATATCCGCAATGCGGAGCTTCTGGCCGAGGTCTTCGACCGCGAGCAGCCCGAGATCGTGGACCACCACGCCGCGCAGGTGAACGTCCGCACCTCGGTCGACAACCCCGGCTACGACGCCGAGGTCAATGTGCTGGGCGCGCTCAACGTGCTGGAGCAGGCCCGCCTCCACGGTGTTCGCAAGATCATCTTCATCTCCAGCGGCGGCGCGATCTACGGTGAGCCGGAATACCTGCCGTGTGACGAGGCCCACCCCATCCACCCACTCTCCCCCTACGGTGCCGGCAAGTACGCCATTGAGGTCTACCTCAATGTCTATCGCGCGACCTTCGGCCTGGAGACGACCGTGCTGCGCTATGCCAACGTCTACGGCCCGCGCCAGGATCCGCACGGCGAGGCCGGCGTCGTCGCCATCTTCACAGGCAAGCTCCTGGAAGGGGCGACTGGCGTTGCTGCCCCCGTGATCAACGGCAATGGTGAGCAGACCCGCGATTTCGTCTACGTCGGGGATTGCGCCCGCGCCAACGTTCTGGCACTGGACAAGGGCTCCGGAAGCGTGTACAATATCGGGACAGGGGAAGAGACATCCATCAACGATCTTGCCGCGCTGCTCACCGAACTCACGGACTACGCCGGTGACATCGTGCATGGTCCCGAGACCGTCGGCGAGGTCTTCAGGATCACCTCAGACTGCACGCGAGCGAATCAGGAGCTGGGTTGGACGGCAACCGTCTCGCTCAGGGAGGGGTTGGCGCGCACAGTCGCGCACTTCCGCGACAAGGCGTAATCCCACCGCAGCGCCCAGTGGTCCGGATCGTTATATGATTCGTCATATTCGGCTGCTATGATTGAAGTGCGTGGGGAATGCGATGTCGCTTCTGTTAACACACGGTAGGCCAGAACTGCAAGGGCACTGGTCGTCAGTAAGGCGCCTGGCTGCACTCCACCCAGGTCAATCTACACTCACATCAGGTTATCGTTGCACCCCATAGCTGGAGGCGTCTTATGTCAATTTCGCTGGATGCTTGTTACCGCCACGATCCGAACATCGTCGATCGCAATATCGCCGGTGAGGTGATCCTGGTCCCCATTCGCAACAACGTGGGCGACCTCGAGAGTATCTATACCCTCAACGAAACCGCTGCCCGCATCTGGGAGCTCCTTGACGGTGAGCGCACGCTGAGCGAGGTGTGCGACGCCATCGTCGCGGAGTTTGAGGTGGCGACGGCAGGGGCAGAGGCGGACTTGTTGGAGTTGGTGGAGCAGCTTGTCGAGGTCGAAGCAATCCGGCTGTGCGAGGCTGCGTGACTTGACCTGGCGGCACTGCGGCCGTCGCCGCAGGCGCGCTGGTGATTGCGCGAGCCCAGACAAAGCGCGAGGATTAGGCATTCAGACCGATCTCTAACCGAAAGGTATTGACCCGACTGGGTGGGGACGCTATAATTTAGCATACCAGTTCATCATCACACGATGTCTGCAGGATCTGTAGAGATTGAGCGTTGGTGATACGACCATCGGGCGCACCAATCGAGCGCTTTTCCAGCCCAGAGGAGGCAACGAAATGTCGAACCAAGCAAGCAGCGGTGATGAGCGGAGCCCGTACGAAAAGCCGGTGATGATTGCGGTGGAGCTGGCCTTCGAGGATGACGTTCTAGGGTCAGGACCAAGCGACGGAAGTGAAGACCTGCTGGATCTCTTTGGCGACTTCTAGACTGGCTCTCTACACCAGCCCGCATTCCGTGGCGTAAAGCAGTGCCAAGTGGGTTAAGGCTCGAAATCGCCGGTATCGGTTTCGCGTTCAACGGTTGCAGACAATCCGGTAGCGTCCAACTCGATGGATGCTACCGGCCGTTTGTTTCACATGGGCGCCTGGATGCACGCTATCGACTGAGACGAGCTGTTGAGCTAGCACCGTCGTGGGAAGATTGCGTCTTTGATAGCCTTCAGGATTGGAAGGTCTATCAGGATTCCGGGAAGCTGATCTTTCGAGTGAATCCATCGCCGGCTGAAGTGGAGACAGTTGGTGTGTTGGAAGCTGACTTTAGCGCTGGAGACATCTACCTAGGGGACTCCGCACAGAGTCGACAGCTACCAATCACGCTTATGCGATTGCTCACCATCGGACTTCTGAGTCAGAGACGCGGCGTCATGATGCATGCCTCGGGCATTATGGCTGACGGTACGGGGATTCTGTTCTCCGGCACAGATGGTGTAGGAAAATCGACCACAGCACGGCTATGGGAGCGCTACACCGACGGCAAAGCCATTGGCGATGATCAGATCGTCGTGCGGCAAACACAGGGAAGATTCTGGATGTATAGTACTCCCTGGCATGGTATGGATTGTACAATAGGTTCAGTTCCAGTAGAACGAATCTTCATCATTCGGCAGGGCAAAGAGAATCAGATCAAGCCCCTGTCACCGGGGCAGGCCGTGGCTCAACTGCTGAAGAGGTCGTTCCCTCCGCTGTGGTCGGCTGAAGGAATGGCGTTCACGCTGGATTTCCTCGGTCAACTGTGCGCTTCGGTTCCCGTGTATGATTTCGCATTTGTCCCAGATCAGAGCGCAGTGGAAGCCATTCAATGCATGGACGATGCCTAGATAACCAAGAGCTCCGAATTCTGGCTAGCGCGATTCTGGGCAGAGGGCACGAGTTTCATTTTCAGGCCCGCGGCCAGAGCATGCTACCCTTCATCAGAGCTGGCGACACCGCCATTGTGCAACCGATAGACAACGTCCCCTCGACCATACGGCTAGGGGACGTTGTCTTCTGCGCTATTGACGAAAGCCAACTTCTCGTGCATAGAGTGACGGGTATCAACACCAGCGATTCCGCGACAACGTACAGAATCCAGGGAAACGCAATGGCGCAGGCCGACGGCCTCGTAGCATCGGGGCAAATCCTTGGCCGTGTCACTAGAATCGAGAGAGGGACAAAGCAACGCCAAATCGATACGCCCTGGGAGAGACTCCTGGGCACGCTCTGGATCTGGGCCTCGCCATTGACCCGGCGAAGCTACAAACTAATCAGTCGCATATTCGGATAGGTGCCGTGGGAATGCGCCGAAGCTGAACCAAATCACCCAATAACAGACAGGAAGCGACGTAGTTATGAGTACAAGAGGAGCATTCGGCCGAATCAGCTTGGTCATCCTCGGAGCCACCATCCTGGTCATCCTTCTGGCCGGCGGTCTGAACTGCGCCATATCAGCAGCACCAGATTCAGATCCGGCGGCAAGTGACCTTGCCGAGCTCCAGAGCGTTGCCGATTCTCTGATCACTCCCCTGACAGACGACGCCGACGCCGTGGACACGTCCTCGGAACCCAACGTGAAGGTCACTGAACACGATGAGGCACACATAATCTTTGAGCTTGTCACGGACATCAACAAGCTAACACAGACGGCGACACCAGAGGGAGAGTGCGTACAGCTCTCCGCGCCAGCCTATCATACCATCGGTGAGCCAGGAGAACCGGCGCTGCCCGTATTCGGCACAGCTTTGGGAATCCCACTAGCCGCACAGCCGTCAGTTCGTGTCATCAACTCGGAATCTACTGTCGTCGCCGCCACAGCTCCCCTCTGCCCACAACCGCAACCAGTCTTGGATGAGGCACTGCTAGAGTCCGATCTACGAGAGGGCGCAAGCTGGGCAATGGTGCGGAAACCTGAAGCTTACACAAGAAATGCTTTCTCCCCCGATTCACCCGTCGAGATGACTTCCATTGGTTTCATCCGCGATCAACGCGTCGCGATACTGCAGGTGCGTCCCTTCCAGCATAATCCTGTGACTGGAGAGATCCGAGTCTTCACGCAGATCCGAATAGAGGTCGTCTACAATGAGCCGGAAACCTCATACCTGGAACCAAGCGCACTCAGTCAGCCTGCACAGGATGATCCATATGAACGCTATCTGCAGAGCCAACTCCTGAACTACACCGAAGCCCTGGCGTGGCGAGGCTGGTCAGCCCGTACCTCAGATAGCATCTCAACACAGTCTGCTAACGTCACGCAAGCACTCCTTCAAGCGCCGACCTATCGAATCGAGACCGAACAGAGCGGGGTCCATAAGCTGACTTTTGAGGAGCTTCAAGCCGTAGATCCGGGTGTTGATCTCAGTGAAATAGATCCACACACTATCCACATCACCAATGCGGGTTCCGAAATCGCCATCGACGTTGCGACCAAGGATGACACTGCATTTGCCCCGGGAGACAGCATCTACTTCTACGCAGAGTCCATCAACACCAAGTACAGCGACACGAACGTGTACTGGCTGTTTTGGGATGGCACCGCTGGAGACCGGATAGCATCACTGAATGCAGCCCCCACCGGTGCCGGGACCGTTCCAACGTACTATGTCACAATAGAGACTTTCGAGGAAGATCACCTGTACCGGGCACACCGCATCAGCGCAGATGGGGATAATTGGTATTGGGATAGACCCATTGCATACCTAGTACCGGTCACAGGCACTTACACATTCGAACTCTCAGGGTTGTCATCTGCCCCTCCTATAGCAACGCTCACGACTTGGCTGCTGGGCTATCAAGCAGATCCCTACCATTCCATCATCGTCCAACTCAATGATCACAGCATATACACCAACACATGGACGGCGGGCACAGAGCACATCTTCACCACGACTGTCCCAAGTTCATACCTTCAGAACGGCACCAACACAATCGCCATAGTCGTGGGCGTGGGCAATAGTGATGACCGTCTCTACGTCAACCGGTTTAGACTAACCTACGGGAAAACCTATTCGACCAGCAGTAGTGTCCTGCAGTTTGATGGTGATGATCCCGGTACGTGGGAATACCATATCGGGGGCTTCACCACTGATACTGTCAAGCTCCTAGACATCACCGACCTAACACACCCGACCCAGATTGTCAGTGCCACAACCACTCAGACTGGGGACACTTACACGCTCGCTTTCGCGCAGACGATAGAGAGTGAACACCGTTACCTGGCAGTTGCCCCTGCCGGAATAAGGTCTCCCAAGTCCATTGCACGTGACACGCCTTCCGACCTGCGTAGCTCAGGCCAAGGAGCAGACTACATTGCTATCACCCACGCCGACTTCCGCAGCGCGGCACAGGAACTGGCTGCGTATCGTGGCGCCCAGCGCCTGCGCACGGCTGTGGTAGACGTGCAGGACATCTACGATGAATTCAGCCACGGCATACCGGACGCAGAAGCAATCCGAAGCTTTCTGAGCTATGCCTACTTCAACTGGACCACGCCGGCGCCCGCCTATGTGGTGCTTTTCGGTGATGGACACTACGACCCGAAGAACAACCTCAATACGGACGCGCCAATCAGCTTCATGCCGCCCTACCTCGCGGATGTTGATCCGTGGCTCAGAGAGACGGCAGCCGACAACCTGTATGTCTGCGTCGATGAAGATGATAACTTCCCGGATATGGCCATAGGTCGCCTCCCCGTTACCACGGTTGCAGAAGCAAATGCGCTCGTCGCTAAGATAATCAGCTATGAGCAAATTCCGAGCGAGAATTGGATGGGTGAGCTGCTATTCATAGCAGACAACACGGACGATGCCGGCAACTTCGCCCAAGATCTAGACCGAGTTGTCGACAATCACTTGCCACAGCCTTATACGGCCGAAAAGATCTACTACGATGGCGATACTGATACCGTGGCAGCCACAAGATCTGCCATCCAAGCCGCTATCAACCAGGGCAAGTTGATCGTCAACTATGCCGGCCACGGAGCCTACAATCGGTGGGCCACAGAGAAGCTCTTCTCCGTGGATGCAGCGCTTCCGCTGACCAATACAGACAGATTGCCACTGATGGTACCTATGACTTGCTGGGAAGGATACTTCATACGTCCTGACACTGCGGATCCTGCGCTCGCAGAGACTCTGCTCCGCCTCCCCACGACCGGCGCCATCGCCTCCTGGTCTGCGACCGGACTCGGACTCGCCACCGGCCACGACTACCTCAACCGCGGGCTGTTTGACGCCATCTTCAAAGAAGACATCATCGAACTGGGCCCGGCGACGACGTATGCCAAGCACAGCCTGTATGCCAGCGGCTACTACACCGACCTACTTGACACCTACACCCTCTTCGGCGACCCGGCGACGCGACTCAACGTCCTGCCCGTCGACCTGCAGATCGAGAAGCAGACGCCAAGGCAACAGACCGGCTTCAAGGCGGGGAATCAGATCACCTACACGCTGACGTACACCAACGCCGGCCCCGCCACAGCGCACCACGTGACGATCAGCGACACGCTCCCGGCAGAGATCCTCTCGCCCAACTGGGTGTCCAGCGGTGCCGTTGTCGGACAACAGGTGGGCAGCGCCTACATCTGGGATATCGCCGACCTGCCGGCCGGCACGGGGGGTGTGATCACGATCACGGGGAGGATCGACGAAACCTATGATGGGACCCTGACCAACACAGCTGTGATCACCACCACATCGAAGGAAGGCGACGGCGTTAACAACACCAGCGAGATGATCGTGGAGGTAGCTCCTAGCACGACGAATGTCCGGATCGCGGACCTGGCGATCCAGACCGGGCCTGGACGCACGCCACCGTTCCTGCCAGGGGACGCAATCACTTATACGTTGACCTACGAGAACTCGGGGCCGGATCTCGCACTTGACGTGGTTCTCACCAACACACTGCCTCTGCTGGTCACGGGCCCAGCATTCTCCGCATCCGGCGCCACAGCGTCACTGCGAGAGGGCTCTCAGTATGTATGGGATATCGCGGATCTGCCGGCTCATACGGGCGGCACGATCACGATCACGGGCGTGATCAGCAGATCGCTGTACAGCGGGCCGATAACCAACACAGTGACGATCGAGTCTTCCACATTCGAGATGTTCCCGGATAACAACAGCGATAGCGTCACGGTCATGATCAGCGCCCACCGCGTCTACCTACCCCTGGTGGTAAGAACCAGTGCTGGACGCTAGATAAGCGAAGCAACCCAGAACGTGGAACTGGCGCCTTGCACAAGAAA
>Ga0209121_10006218_pt1 | contig 10544 bp, 10 predicted proteins | sample Cruoilmetagenom3_FD_187292 | JGI IMG/M metagenome (GOLD analysis project Ga0209121, IMG submission 187292) | Oil polluted marine microbial communities from Coal Oil Point, Santa Barbara, California, USA - Sample 3 (SPAdes) (version 2) | ecosystem: Environmental > Aquatic > Marine > Oil seeps ...
CTCTCGTTCACGATTGCGCCGCCTTGCGTCAGGCGCACGGCATCGCCGATTTCCTCGTCCAATTCAGGTTTGCCTGCCTCTGTGTCCCAGAAGGCAGACAGGAAATTGAAGTGGTTGCGCGCAAACAGGGCTGACGCATCAGCTGCCAAATGCGCGGGCGTGTTGGCATAACCCATGATCTTGACGCCGTGCTGTTCAACCACTTCGTCAGGTTTGGAACCGGCAACATTGCCGCCCTGTGCCACCGCCAGATCGAAAATCACGCTGCCAGCCTTCATGCTGGCGATTTGTTCGTCAGAAATCAGTTGAGGAGCAGCCCGGCCCGGAATAAGCGCGGTGGTGATCACAATATCTTGCTTGGCGATGTGTTCACTAACCAGTTTTGCCTGGGCAGCCTTATACTCATCGCTCATTTCGGTCGCATAGCCGCCAGAGCCCTCGCCTTCGATGCCTTCGACCTCTTCTACAAAGATCGGTTTAGCACCCAATGACTGGATTTGTTCTTTGGTGGCAGATCGCACATCGGTTGCAGACACTTGTGCGCCCAGCCGCTTGGCCGTTGCAATCGCCTGAAGCCCTGCGACCCCCACACCCATCACGAAAACGCGCGCTGGCTGCACCGTACCTGCCGCCGTCATCATCATCGGAAACGCCCGGCCATATGTCTCCGCAGCAGAGATAACGGCTTTATATCCAGCCAGATTGGACTGGCTGGACAAAACATCCATTGATTGCGCGCGGGTGATGCGCGGCATGAATTCCATCGAAAGGGCTTCAAGGCCGGCCTTGGCATAGGCCTCGACAACATCCGCTTTTCCAAACGGATCGAACAAAGCGGCGACCATTGCGCCCGGCTTTGCCTCGCCAAGTAGCGCGACATTCGGCGCTTGCACGCCCAAAACGATATCAGCCTGCTTTACAGTATCGGCTGCCGATCCGATGCTTGCGCCAGCCGCAGCATAGGCATCATCTGAAATCGAAGCATTGACACCGGCCCCCGCTTCAACTGCAAATTCATTGCCTAGGGCTATGAATTTTTTGACAGTTTCAGGGGTTGCAGCAACACGGGTCTCGCCCGAAGCTCGCTCTTTCAATATCGCTATGCGCAAAATCTTTCCTGCTTATTCAGCGATCAGCATAATGATGATCAATGTGATCACCGCGATGGCTGGAACTGCCCATTTCAGCATGCCGATAAAACTATCGTATGTGCGCTGTGCGGATTCCAAGTCTTGCGAAGCCATCGATCTGTTCCCTTAATCTTGATGAGGTGATTCCCAGTGTGTCTATCGTGGGGAACCAGTTTTCTCAAGGGACACAGATCAATCTGCGCAGCTGCGCGGTGGGCGAAGCATTCAAATAACCTTAATCGCGTCTTTACACCTCTGCGGTAATACTCCCGATGTTCAACTTTTGAGACGATTTGGAGTTCATGACGGATTGCGACCACCGCCTTGTCATGTTGATTGACGATGAACCGGCACAAAGCCGGTTGATTACTGCGCTTGCCGCGCGGGACGGTTGGCGCACGCTTGTCGCAAGCGATTCCGAAGCAGCGATTGCCATGTTGGGCACGCGTGATGGCATGCAATTATCTGCGATCATCCTGGATCAATGGGTTCCCGGTGATGACGCCTGTTCGCTGATCGAAGAGTTAAAAGCGCGACGCCCCGGATTGCCGATCTTGATGCTCACAACCAGCGCATCACCCCTGCTGGCCGTCGAAGCGATGCGCGCTGGCGCAACAGATTATTTGATCAAACCTGTGGCACCTGACAGGTTGATGGAAGCCTTGCGCGCTGCAACAGAACGCGAAGGTGCCAAGGCAGAGCTGCAGCCGCTGACCGAAAAAATGCATGCCGCGCTCGATTTCGAAGCGATGATTGGAACCGCTCCCAAATTCCGAACCGCTCTGGCGCAAGCCGCCAAGGCCGCACGTGGCCACAGCAATGCCCTAATTGAAGGGGAAACCGGCACGGGCAAGGAAATGCTGATGCGCGCGATGCATGCCGCCAGCCCTCGGGCAAAAGCGCCCTTCCGCATCATCAACATTGGCGGCGTTCCCAGCAATTCGCTCGCCTCTGTCCTGTTCGGCCATGAACCCAACGCTTTTCCCGGCGCGTTCGACCGTCAGCTTGGCGTGTTCCAACAATGCGATGGCGGCACATTGGTTCTGGACGAAATCGATAGGCTGAAGGACGATATGCAGCAGCAATTGGCCGAGATGCTCGAAACGGGCATTGTTCGCCCAGTTGGCGCGACGCATGGCTTCAGAGTGAATGTTCGTATCCTCAGCGCGGGCAATTTTCCGCTCGATGATTTGGTCCAATCGGGTCACTTCCAGCCAGAATTGTACCGCACGCTAGCCCAAACCACGATCAAGCTTCCGCCATTGCGGCAACGTCAGGGGGACATCCCTGCCCTGACCCGGCATTTCCTGGCCCGCATCGGCGAGCAGCCTGGACTGCGACATTTGTCGATCAACGATTCAGCTCTTGCTTTGCTCTCGGCCTATGATTGGCCCGGCAATGTGCGCCAATTGCAGGCGGTCTTGTTCCGCGCAGCGGTGTTCTGCGACAATCAAACGCTGACCGCCGACAGCTTCCCACAATTGTGCGAACTGTTGGGCGATGAGCAAGAAATGGCCAACCCAATCCACGAAGGTGTGGGTGTCATGCTGTATACTCAGGACGGCAATTTACGCCCGCTGGAAGAGATTGAAGCCGATGTGATCCGCCTTGCTATCGGGCATTATCGTGGTCGGATGACCGAAGTCGCGCGGCGCTTGGGGATTGGCAGATCAACCCTTTACCGCAAGCTGTCAGACCTTGGGATCGACAACGCAGCCTGATCGCATTAGCGCAGCTGCAATGAAACACATCCAAGATTTTGCAGGGCGCAGGGCGCTGGTTACTGGCGCTGCATCCGGTATCGGAGCCAGCTGTGCACGAACACTGGCCGCGCGCGGTTGTTCAGAATTGGTGTTGATTGACATTGATCGCGATGGATTGGACGCGCTCGATTTGCCATGCAAGACTCGTCTGATTGCCGGCAGTGTAGCCGATCCACAGCTGTGGTCAGATTTGGAGACTGATCTGGGGCAACTGGATCACGCGGTGGTCAACGCGGGCGTTGGCTCTGGCGGGAAAATCGCCGAGCTGGAGTTTTCCGAATGGCGCAGAGTTTTGGACGTCAATCTGGATGGCGCATTCCTGACCTTGGCCGCCGCAATGCGCGCAATGCAAAATGCAGGCGGCAGTATTGTGGTCACTTCATCAACCACCGGCATCAAACCGATCGCTGGGATCGGCCCTTATGGCGTTTCCAAGGCCGCAATTGCGCATATGGCCCGGATTGCCGCGCTGGAAGGAATGCAACAAAAAATCCGTGTAAACGCCATTGCGCCCGGAGGCGTCGATACAGGCATTTGGGACAGTTCTGAGGATTTTCGCCAAGCCGTTTCCAAGCATGGACGCGAAGCGACCCTAAAATCGATGGCTGAAACCACCCCGCGCGGGGAATTTGCGACGTCAGATGAAATGGCCGCAACGATGCTCTATCTGCTGTCTGATGCAGCTGCCAATATCACCGGCCATGTCATGGTAAGCGATGGTGGCTTCACCCTTTGACGCGGGGCCCAACAGACATCATGCGCCGCTTAAACCTATTGCGCCGGTAACTCGGCGAAGTCGGTCAGAGCTGCATCGCGCAATCCGCGCCACACATTGCGTGCCTGCACCGTTTCCGCAACATCATGCACGCGCAGCAATTGGACGCCCGCATTCATCCCGGCCACCGCCAAGGCAACACTTCCGCCAAGCCGCTGGTGGGCTGCATCTTCATTAGACAGCGCGCCAATCATGCGTTTGCGACTGGCACCAAGCAACAATGGCTGACCCAGCGCATGGAACAGTGGCAAAGCATTGATCAACGCCAGATTGTCGGCCAGCGATTTGCCAAAACCAATGCCTGGATCAAGGACGATCTTTGAGCGAGAAATCCCGCTCGCCACGGCTGCATCGCGGCGTTGCTTCAACCAGTCGAACACATCGAATATAACATTGTCATACTCGCCCCCTGCATGCAGATTATCGCCCGTGCCCGGCGTGTGCATCAAGATGACTGGACAGCCCGAACTGGCAGCGATTTCTGCTGTGCGAGGATCATATTGCAGGGCCGAGACATCATTGGCGATATGCGCACCAGCCTCCAAAGCAGCCTCCAGCACGCCAGCGCGGCGGGTATCAACGCTGATGGCGGCTCCCATGGCGCTGCAATATTCAACGGCCGGTAGCACGCGATCCTTCTCGTCACCTTCCCAGGTGGCTGAGGCCCCCGGACGCGTGCTTTCTCCGCCGATATCAATAATCGCAGCGCCCGCCTCCAACATGGCCGAAGCATGGGCGCGGCCTGCATCGCTATCATCCAGAAACTCGCCTCCGTCAGAAAAACTGTCAGGCGTTACGTTTAGAATGCCCACGATCTGGGGCTGGTCCAGCCGTACCGTACGCGAACCCAATTCCAGCGCCGGATGCAACAGGGCAAGATTGGTCCATTGGGAAGTCGCGCCCTCAACCAAACTGGGAGGCAATGTCTCGATTATGGCTTGGATTGTTTCTTGAGTTACGATCTGGCGACCGGTAATTTCGCCGTCTTGCCGCACGATGATCGCAAATTCACGGGCATAGACCATGCCTCCAGCCAGTCTCACGGCATCGCCTGCAATGGCCTGCGGGCCAGTCACAAAGGTAAGCGGGCGAATATAAACGGTGTCGCTCATGCAGATGAAGCCTTTCGTGAAATCATCAAATTTGGCCATCTGCCAGCTTAGACAAAAGCCCCCTGCACCTGTTGCGCGTTAGTCCGCGTATGAAAAGAGCCCAAGCAAGACATTCCACGGGTCTGTCATTGGCTACATCTTATTCAGTGGCAGCCAGATGGCATGGATAAATTGGCTTGGAGATCAATCGAGCGCCCATTCCAAGACTGCCCCACTTAACATTATCGCAAATGTAACACCTTAAGGCCAAGATTGAGCCGCAATTTGTTCTGCTCAAAGTTAGGAAGACCAAGCCGTGGATATGACCGTTCCCAAAAGACAAACCAAACGTTCGCCAACGTTTCTGCGCGGCTTTTTGGAAAGCGATGATTTCACTCAGGAAGTCCGGGTTCGGGATGTTTCGGTTAATGGCGCATTGCTGGATGTATCTGTGCAAATGCCCGTCTTTGTCCCTATTACGCTGGTTTGCGGCCGATCGCGCATCAACGGAATTGTTGTATGGAGCGACAATGGACGAGCAGGTGTTGAATTTGCCGAACTGATTAGCGGCGAAACGCTAACAGATTCACTGAAAAACAAACTGCGCGTTTCTGCCCCTAAGCAATATCGCGATGGCGAATTCATTGGCGCTGCTGAGCAATAACCTGCCTGTTAGGCCAACAATTTGGCCGAACGTTCCGATCATTTTGGGATGCAAGCGATCCGGTCAACAATCCTCGGTCGCCAGCAAATATGTCTGACGCGCGGCGTCGATCATTTTGACTTCGCCGCCATCTTCGTAATGCCAGAATGTCCAACCATTGCAGCTGGGCGCGGCTTGCAAATCTTTGCCCAAGCCATGGATGCTGCCAATTTGCTTTTCATAGGTCAGTGAGCCGTCTGCCCGCACCGTGGCAATCCAGCGCCTTTTCTTGTCAAACACCTGTGTGCCTGGCTTGATATAGCCATTTTCCACCAGCGCACCGAAGGCAACGCGGGGCGCGGCCTTTTTGCTTTGCATGGTTTCAATCACGCTTTCATCGAGCGGCAATTCCTTTTCGATCCGCTTGTAGGCGGCATCGCGGTAGACATTCTCGCGCTCGCATCCGATCCAGTACCGGCCCAATCGTTTGGCAACCGCGCCTGTTGTGCCCGTGCCAAAGAAGGGGTCCAGCACAACATCGCCCTTTTCAGTCGTGGCCAACAACACACGGTACAGCAGGCTTTCTGGCTTTTGCGTCGGATGAACCTTGGTCCCTCCTTCTTTCAAGCGTTCTCCACCTGAACAGATCGGCAGCAACCAATCGCTGCGCATCTGCAATTCATCATTGAGCGTCTTCATCACGCGATAATTGAACTGATATTTCGCTTTTTCACCCATGCTGGCCCACAGCAACGTCTCATGCGCATTGGTAAAGCGGGTGCCCTTGAAATTGGGCATGGGATTGGTCTTGCGCCAGACGACATCGTTCAAAATCCAGAAGCCCAGATCCTGCAAAATAGCGCCAACGCGATAGATATTGTGATAGCTGCCAATAACCCACAAGGCACCGTCAGGCTTCAAAATCCGGCGCGCTTCGGTCAGCCAGTCGCGGGTGAACGCGTCGTAAATGGCAAAGCTATCAAACTGGTCCCAATGATCGGTAACTGCATCCACCTGACTGCCATCAGGACGGTTCAGATCTCCGCCCAATTGTAGATTATACGGCGGATCGGCAAACACGCAGTCAACGCAATTGTCGGGCAGTGAACGCATCGCTTCGATGCAGTCTCCGTCCAGAATTTGGCCAAGCGGAAGCGGAACTGAGGGCGCTTTGGCCTGTGCAGCTGCAACTTGTTTCGTGCGCGCGGCGCGCGTCTTTGTGGTCTCCAAGACCCCCATATCCATAATCCCTTTGGCGAAGTTATCCACAGAGTGAGTCCAACCGGACTCTACGTCAAGCGGTAAATCATCGACCCATATGGTTAATGTCGAGTTAGTTATGAGAGAACAAAAAGAGTCCCACACAACATATTGAGTCTCATCACTTTTGCAGGACTCGATATGATGGGGTGTTGCGCTGAAGACTCAGCAGCCAGCCGCAATGCGAATAATCGCTGGATCAGGCAAATAGGAAGACGTTGAAGGCAATATAAAGCGCCAACAACACAGCTCCCATCCACCGCAAAATGCGCGATGCGAACCAGAACAGCAGCAATATCATCAAGGCCGTGGCCACAACCAACGGCCATTCCAAATCGTTCAACGAAGCTGGCGGCGGCGTTGGCGCAAGGATCATGGTGACCCCGCCAATCAGCAGCAGATTGTAAATGTTGGAGCCGACCACATTGCCCAACGCCAAGCCAGACTTGCCCCGCAAGGCTGCCGCGATAGATGCTGCCAGTTCCGGTAGAGATGTACCAATTGCAACAATTGTCAGTCCGATCACGGTCTCGCTGATCCCGACCAGACGGGCCAGATCAATCGCACCATCGACCAGCAATTTGCCGCCGCCCACCAGCAATGCCAGCCCAAGCGCGAAGAACACGATAGCTCTCATCCATGATGGCAGATCATGCTCGTCTCCTTCATCTTCGCTGCGCGGGTGCCGGTAACGCCAGATGATATAGCTAGCGAGCAGCACCAGCAACGCTATGCCGATCCAAACCGAGGCAAATTGGGCAATACCAATCGCCAAAACAACGCCCGATACAACCAACCCCACCACCGCATCGCGCCGTCCTGTACCCGTCAGCACAATCGGAGCGATCAACGCCGTTGCGCCCAATATCAGCATCGAATTGGCAATGTTGGACCCGGCAATATTACCCCATGCTAGCTGAGGTGAACCGGACAAAACGGCCTGCACGCTGGCAACCATTTCGGGCATGGAAGTGGCAAAACCCACAATCACCAGACCCGTCACCAAATGGGACACGCCCAGGCGCTGGGCCATGCCCACAGCCCCTTTGACGAGGAATTCTCCGCCAATGGCAAGACCAATCAAACCAGCAATACTGAGGAGGATAGCTTCAATCACGATTGCGCGCTTAGCCTATTTTGCGCGCTATAGAAGAGCCAATTGTGCAACGGGGGCAAAGCTTTGCCGATGAAGCGGAGTTGGACCATGGCGTTGCAAAGCCTCCATATGCTCACGCGTGCCATAACCCTTGTTGCGTTCCCAACCGTAATGGGGATGGTCTTGCGCAGCCTCGCACATCAAACGATCGCGCCATTCCTTGGCAATGATTGAGGCGGCTGAAATGGCTGGCTCTATCGCATCTCCGCCCACAATCGCTCGCCCATTCCAGCGCCAGTCGGGCGCCCTGCCCGCTGGCGTCATATTGCCATCAATCAGCACTTCATCGGGATCTGCGCCAAGGCACTGGCTTAGGCCCGCCACAGCACTGTTCATTGCATGCATTGTTGCGACCAGAATGTTGAGTTGATCAATTTCTTCCGGCTGGGCAATTCCAACCGCCCAATAACAAGTCAATCGCAACTGTTCGTCGAGCATAGCACGGCGTTTGGCAGAAAGTTGCTTGGAATCTGCCAGACCAGATGGTGCCCCCTTGCATAGCAGCACAGCCGAGGCCACAACCGGTCCAGCCAAAGGCCCGCGACCGGCCTCATCGACCCCAACAATGATCGGACGATCATAATCCGGGGCACCAGAAATTTTTTCGGGAGTTCCATTGAACATGAACATGATCGCACAACCTCTCGCCCTTCTATTCCCCGCCAGCCTGATGCTCGCAAGCTGCGGTGCGTCAGCCGATGTGGATAGCTCTGCCGAACCGAAGGGCGCGGCCTACACCGTGGATGAATTTGGTTCCTATAAAGAACCTTGGGCCGCCGCATTTGTGCCGGGTACTTCGATGCTGGTTATAAACGAAAAAGCGGGCACTATTAAAGCGATCAATACTGAAACTGGCGATGAAATGTCCGTTAGCGGAGCGCCAGTAGTCGACTTTGGTGGTCAAGGCGGTTTGGGCGATATCGCATTCTTGCCAACCAAGGCCGTTGGCGCTGATGGATCGCGGACCATTTACCTCAGCTGGGTGGAAGCTGGCAATGGCGACACTCGCGGCGCAGTGGTCGGCAAAGGCAAGTTCGCGTGCGACGATAGCGCTTGCGAAATCAGCGATCTGTCCGTCATCTGGCAACAGACGCCAAAGGTAACTGGCCGAGGGCATTATTCCCACCGCATCCGCTTTTCTCCCGATGGCCAATATTTGTTCATCGCCAGTGGAGACCGGCAAAAGTTGGATCCAGCCCAAGAGAACTCCAATACTCTAGGAACAATCGTTCGTCTGAATTTGGATGGAACCCCCGCAGCGGGCAATCCGATGGCCGATCAACCCGCCCCCACCAACCAGATCTGGTCCTATGGCCATCGTAACATTCTGGGCATGGACTGGGACGCGCAAGGCCGTTTGTGGGGCATGGAGCATGGCCCAGCCGGAGGTGACGAGCTCAATCTGGTTGCAGCCGGCGCCAACTACGGTTGGCCAACGCGGTCCAATGGCAATCATTACAGCGGTGATCCGATCAAGGATCACAGCGCGGACGATGGTTTTACCAAGCCAGCTGTGCATTGGACTCCGGTTATCGCTCCGGGTGATATGATCTTTTATTCGGGCGATATGTTCGCGGCGTGGCAGGGTGATGCCCTGATTGCCAGCATGGCCGAACCGGGCTTGGTGAGGGTAAAGATCAACGGTGACAGCGCCGCAGAGGCGAAGCGTTACAGCTTTGAAAATCGCATTCGCTCGATTGATCAAGGTCCCGATGGGGCGCTTTGGTTGCTCGAAGACGGAGACGATGGGCGACTGCTGAAGCTGACGGCCAAACAATAGTTTTCGCGCTAGCAGCGCAATTTGATCGACAGTCTGGTCCATTGCGCTTAAGCGCGCGGCCCGATGGCTAAATTGGTGCCCCTTGCGAATGTCGAACCCGAATTGATCGAGCAATTGCTCGACCGGGCGTTCGGCCCTGAGCGGCTTGCGCGTACTGCCTATCGCATGCGGGAAGGCACCCATTGGCTTGAGGCGCTCAGTTTTGCTGCGCTGGACGAGCAAGACTTTCTGGTCGGCACAATTCAAGTCTGGCCCATCGCTTTATCCGATCCGCAAGGTCGGCCCTATCCCATGTTAATGATCGGTCCCGTCGCCGTTTTGCCAGAGCACCAAGGTGCTGGTTTTGGCAAAGCCTTGATGCTGGCCACGTTAGAAGCGGTTGGTCCTGACGCTCAATTGCCGCAGGTTATGATTGGCGATCCTGAGTATTATGGCCGCTTCTTTGACTTTACCGCCGAGCATACAAATGGCTGGCATTGCCCCGGACCCAATGATCCGGCCCGCTTGCTGGTGCGCTGCGCAAACCCGGCTGTTTTGCCCGCTGAAGGCATGCTCGGCCCGTGGAACACCGATTAAGCATTGTTGGTTACCCCATCGTGCGACTTGGCGAACTAGCCCGCTTCTGGCATCGCAAGTTCTGACATGCCCTATCAACCCCCACCCGAACTGGCAGAATTGACGCTAAGCCAAATCGCCGAGCAAGTTGCCATGCGCAAATTGCCCCCGGTGGAGGAATGGGCGCCCGAAAAGATTGGCGACAGCCGCATGCGCATTGCAGCGGATGGAACGTGGTTTCACGATGGCTCTGTGATCAAACGTGATGCAATGGTCCGCGCCTTTTCTAGCCTGCTGATCCGCGATGCAGATGGATCCCACCATCTGGTCAGCCCGTTTGAGAAGCTGAGCATCGAGGTTGAAGACGCAGCCTTCATCGCCACCGATGTGG
>Ga0209121_10006220_pt1 | contig 10540 bp, 8 predicted proteins | sample Cruoilmetagenom3_FD_187292 | JGI IMG/M metagenome (GOLD analysis project Ga0209121, IMG submission 187292) | Oil polluted marine microbial communities from Coal Oil Point, Santa Barbara, California, USA - Sample 3 (SPAdes) (version 2) | ecosystem: Environmental > Aquatic > Marine > Oil seeps ...
ATCCCAACCGACGACAAAAACTTACCTCACTGACTCGATCATGACAGTTACTGGATGGGGCAGAGATGATGTGGCTGTCACAAAGGCGGAAATACTGGCGAACGTCGATGGCAGCTGGGTCACCATTGGTGAGGTGCCAGGTGGAAACACATTCACGGCAAATATTGACCTGTGCAGCACGGATGTTCCTGACGGCTATTTTAATATCGCCTTACGCCTTTGGGATTACGAAGGCAACCCCTCTGGTATATTGGGCAAGCGGGAAGTGTTTAAGAATGTTGACTGCAGCGTTGATCCTAGTGTTACATTCACAAACCGCCTATTACCTGAAACCGGCACGGTTAGCGCCAGTGTTACAAAGGGCAGTACAGGCAGCAAAATCACCTCTGTTGAATTCTGGTTCCTCGGTCGGAATTTGTTTTCAAGTGAACGGGTTTATCTAGGAAAGGATACCTATGGGGCTAACGGCTGGACAGCACCAATATCTACAGCTGGTTTGCTGAGTGCGGATGATTACATTTTGTTTGCATTGGCTACCGATTCCGCTGGTAATAAGGGTGGGGGCGTCATGTTGAATGGTATGGTTGATAATTCTAAACCCTGGGTGAAGATCAACCAGGTGGATTCACCCGTTATGTCGGATTCGGTTACCATTACCTGGACGGGTGGGGATGATTTATCTGGATTGGATCATTATGCGTTAGCTGTAAAAGTTGGCGATGGCGATTATCAAGTGTTAGCAAATGATCTGCCAAATACGAGGACATCTTTTGAATTGGAGATTGGTCCAGCTGAATTAATGATCGTGGCTTTAACCGCTTATGATAAGGTTGAAAATGAGTATACACAGAAGATAGGCATTTATTCGGAAGGATATGTGTTCCCTTACGAATTTGGCTTCCCAATTTTTTTCAATAACGATTAATGGTTTTGACGATAAAATTTCATTTTTGACAAGGTATCAGGGTCAGTCACGGAATCATATCTGTGACTGACCTGGGTTTAATAGAAGCTTTCTTGTGATCAATGAAATTTTTGTCAATCATGATGAATTTGATTGATTGCCAGTATAATTCATGTAAATTCGATAAGAAAAAGAAAGATTTATGCCTGAAGTCAATACACTCAGCGATCGAGAAAGGGAAATTCTGCAGCTTGTAGCGACGGGGTTGACCAATCGCGAGATTGCACAATCGCTGACGATAAGCCCGAATACGGTTAAAGTGCATCTCAGCAACATCTTTGAGAAGATTAATGTTTCCTCACGCACAGAAGCCACAATGTATGGCATTGAACATGGCATTGTTGATGTCCCTGGTTCAGAAGGAAACTTAACCCAAGCTGGTTCATTAAACATGGTTCAAAAATTGCCCTGGGGATATATGGCAATTGTATTAGCGGTTGTATTATTAGTGGCTGTAGGTGGTAATTTGCTATTTCCGCCAGCCACACCGACCCCAAATGCATTACAAGGTGTACCGGATCGCTGGCAGGAATTAGCGCCCATGCCTGAACCCAAGGCTGGTATGGCTGCGGCGGCTTATGATGGCAATATTTATGCGATTGCAGGGGAAGGAATGGAAGGTGTCAGTGGGAGTGTGTTTCGCTACATTACGCCTGATGATCGATGGGAGCAACTTCGTGAAAAACCGACGCCTGTCACAGATGTTGAAGGTGTGTTGATTGGAGAGAAAATCTATGTACCCGGGGGCAAGTTGGTAGATGGGGGGGTGACGGATATCCTGGAAATCTACGACCCGAGGGCGGATACCTGGCAGGCGGGGGCGCGCTTGCCGCAAGCCCTCAGCGCCTATGCCATGGCGGATTTTGAGGGGCGGCTGTACCTGTTTGGCGGCTGGGATGGCGAGCAAGCGCTGGACACTGTTTATATCTACGACCCGGATGCGGATACCTGGGACGAGGGGACAGCGATGCCGACCGCACGCTGGGGGGCTGGGGCGGCGGCTTTGGCAGATAAGGTCGTGGTGGTGGGGGGCGTCAATGAAGGAGGCGCATTACAGGAAGCCGGGGCTTACTTCCCTTCACGGGATAGGAGCGGAGAAATGCCGTGGGAAAGGTTTGAGAATTTGCCTGAGCCAAGATATGAGTTTGGGATGGCAAGTGTCTATGATTCGATTTATTTGATTGGGGGTGAGTTTGAGAATGAATCCCCTGAGGCGAGTTCTGGTTTGGTGATAGGGGAAGAGGGCTGGGTAGACTTGCCCACGAACCAGGATTTTATTGGGAGATCGATTGAGATGGTCTCCCTTGGTGGGCAATTGGTGATGATCGACTCATCAATCACTGACGGAGAGAACCAGGTCAGGCGCTACCAAGCGTTTTATTACAGTATTTATATTCCGATTGTGCAGTAAAAAAGAAGTAAGTTTGATGGTTATGTAAATAAAAAAGTGGGTGAGTTGAAAGTGAACTGCACCCACTTCTTCTTAATGGATAGGTTCTAGTTGTCTACAACCACCATATCAAACATGATCCCAATTAATGGACGAACATAATAATTATCATTATTAACAAAATCGTTGGCGTTAAGATCTGTTCCTGTCAGGTCGCCAAGCTGGATACCAATCTGGTGTTTCTCGGGTAACCCTTGAACCAAATCAAACTGGAATGTTCCGTCCTTGTTAATGACTGTCGTACCGAGTAACTTACCCACTTCAGTTACATCAACCAGGGTAATTGGAACACCTATTGGTCCATTACCAGTCACAACCATATCACCCGCCTTGAGGGGAGTGTTTATGGAAAAATCTGGACCGATAGGATAGGCAGACTGCGAATTTGAAATGGGATAACCGAATTCATTTGATTCTGAGATTGGATATCCACTCCTGGAATGGTCTGTTGAACTCGAGGGGACTTCAGTCTCCTCAGTGACTGAGGTGGCTTTACAGCCTGCCAATAACAGTGACAAAATAATGATGATGAGGAGCAGTGGTTTTCTCATGAGAATCCTTTTGATTTTTCACTCATTATAATCCAAAAAAAACAGGAGTCACTTTTTCGGTGACTCCTGTTTGAACTAAAGTAATGCTGTCTTCTACGGAACGTAATTGATCATTTCGTAGTTGCACATATCCCGGGTCTTTGAGGGGGAATTTTCGGCAACCAGACCAATGATTGGTTCTTCAGCATGGACAATCACACTGAAAGTCTTGCCATTCAATTCACTGAAGCTTGTGAAACCGCTGACAATGGAGAAAACAACTCCGTCAGTTTGCCCCGAGATACCGTAGGTGTTGATTGCAGCATCAACTGATAACGGATTGGTTGTTTCAAAGACATAGACATTGTTTGTACCGTATTCATAGTAGTTGAAAGTGATAATCGAGTCGCTTGCTCCTACATTCTGAATGGTAACAGCACCGGTGACGGCTCCAACGAATTCAATCAGGTTCGGACCGGCTAGGTCGTTGGAAGCATTCTTTTCAGCATAGCTCGCATATAAGTTGATCCCATAGCCGCCAGGAACTGCGGACGCCTTCTTATCATTTGTTGAAGAAATTAGTGGTTGTGGGTCATATTCTGTGTTATCAATCGATTCGAGTACAGCCGAGGCATAGGTACCAGCCGGCATGCCACCGAGATTGTCTGAGTAACTATCAAAGACTTGTGCTTCACCTGGTTCAAGGATCATGTGATCAATGAACCGATCCCCAATGTCGGCTAAATGCCTACTATCGACATTTGTTACGGTCAGTGTGATTTGAACATAAGCACGCTCAGTCCCTACATTCATCACTGCAGCACTGGCGTTCATGGTGCCGAAGTAGTCATTCTTGACTGCTGGGTGGTAGAGGATGGTGTCCTGATCCGCAGCACTCTGCATCCGTGTAGAGAGGGCATAACCTGCTGGTGAACCGGTATGGGGATGTTCGGTAATAACTGCAGCGATGGGTGTAGTTGCTGATAAGCTCAAAGAACCATAACAAGGTGAAGTAGCTGAACCAGAACCACAATCGGTAGTTGGGACACCAGCAGAAGCCGGATCGAGTATATATAATTTATTAGCATCAATGCTAATCAAATCTGTGTAGGTTGACCCATCATTCATCTGGAAGGTGTAGGTTACATCTGAATCAGCGCCCGCAGCTTGGATATAGAAGGTTGTCGTGTGATTGAAGTAATTACTTTTGACCTTTGGCATCATTAATTCGGTGGAAGCCATATCTTGGCTAATGCCTTGATAACGAGCACAAGCAGTACCACCGGAAACCCCAACCAGCCCATTTGGGAAGTTGGCAACTTCAGAAACCGATGCAACAGGGACACTGGCGGAAAGGACCACAGAACCCTCAAAACCGCTTGGAAGGGCAGGGGTAAAACCAATATATGCACCACCAGAATCGTAGTTTGGGCTGACTCCTGGGTCATAGGCCAGAGCTTGACCGAAGTCAAAACTAAAGGAATCACTACCGTAAACATCGGTGCTTGTGCCGCCCGCATAAGCGGTCATTTGTACAACGCCATCCACACTTCCGGTGGCCAGGTTTTGTACATAAAGGGATGACCACCAGCCGGTCCCGGGAAGCTCGGCGAAGACGGTAGTTACGGTTAGTAAACCAATGAGCAAAACAACTGCAAAAGTGATAAGAAACCGTTTCATTTTCTTCTCCTAAAAACTATTGAACAATTGACATAATTGATAGTATAAGTATAGGAATTTCTGTCGTAAATTGCCATAATACGTTTGGGTTATTATTCGATAAATTGTATGGATTTATCAATTAATCCTGCCAAAAATATGGCTGACAATGCCAATTCTTTTGTGAACAATGCGATACATCAATATTTGGGAGAGGATCATGGATGCGGATGCTGCAATTGCGCCTACGACCATGCCTGCAAGGGGGGCCAGGATTAATGTTAATAAGATGTTTACGATACTGGTTACAATCATGATTTTCATGACGTCTTTTTCATAGCCAGTCATGTTCAGCAGAATATTAACAGACCCCATGAAGGAATTAATAATCTGGCCAATGAGTAAAATAACCAGGGCCGGGTAAGCGGCGATCAGCTTGCTACCAAATACAAGGGTCAATAAATTCTTTCCGAAGATGATAAAGACTGCTGAAACGAGTATATTGAGGATAAAAACAAACCTTGCGCTGAGGACAGTCAGACGCTGAAGTTTTTTCTGCTTGCCATTTGCATGTAAGGTGGCGAATTGAGGGGCAATGATTGAATTGATGGCGGTCAATATCACAGAGGCCAACGTCGCCGTGCTCAGGGCTACCTGAAAGTTCCCAATATCTGCGGCATTAACAAAGAAACCCAGTACGAGGATATTGGTCCGGCTTCTGACTAGGTTGATCCCGCTTGAGAAAATGAGGGGAAGGGTGCTAGCTAAGTATAGTTTGGAATTGTACACGGGCTTAGCCTCTATAATGGTTCTTGGTGTGAATTTAACCAATAAGACAATGCTGGTAATTCCTGCGATTAAAGTGGCAAGAACCCTAAGCGCCATTGCAAGAGGTGGCGTGAGCTCTGTTTTGGATAAATAGCCAATCACGATAATCAGGATTGTAAAGACGCCAGGCGTAATAAGTATGTCAGGGATCTGACCGAAAATGACTTTGTTCAGCCCCCGAAGCGCGGCGTTGATCAGGATGATTAGGGCTTGCAAGGGAAGGAGCAATAACCCCCAGAAATAAGTGGAAATTTCGATCTGTTCAAACGCTGGTTTTGCAATGATTCCCACTACAACACCGATCAACAGCAAGCCAATGCTGGTCAGTAATGTGCCCTTAAAGGACCATCGCCAACTTCCGGCGATTGTTGCGGGATCTTCTTTTGCTAAACCCTTGGAGGTCTCTCGAAGGAGGAGTGTCGAAATGCCAAATTCTATAGGGATGATTAATACGATCGCCAGAGAGAAAACATAACTGTATATGCCATAACCGTCATTCCCCATCAGGCGAACCAGGAATGTCCCTATGAGAAAGGATAGGATCTTGCTGCCGCCATTAAGCAATAGGCTTCTAAAGCTGTCTTTGATTAAGCGACCTCGCAGATCCTGCCCTTTAACCATGCCGATGTATTCTGTAAGGGTTTGTTTAATAGCTTTACCCATTGCTACTTCTCAAGGTTAAATTGGTTTACTGGAAGTTCCTGCTCGTGTAGACTAACAAATGAATCGGGAGGTAAAGTAAAAATATCCGGCAGCAATTTTATATCAAATACACCTTCGGTCGGGTCATCAGAAAACTGCGTTTTAGATAATACCTTGCGGTTTGCCAGGTCAAAATGAATCAGCGTATTGTTATCGCCGATCAACACTGTATCGTCAGGCAGCTGGCAGGCTCCGCGCAGAAATTTTTCACCGATTATTGTTGAGGTGAAGATTTCATTTGTGATGGGATCAAAATGAATGAGTTCACCAGAGCTTGTATTTAAGTATATAGCTGATTTATCCCTTAGAACCCGAATGCTGTGGCTTGGGACAAAGCATTTGTCCAAGACGAGGCTCTGTTTGACAGGTCCTGAGCTTGGAAATCTGAGGATCAGGCTGTAAGATTTTTCCTGGGTGATTTTTGTAGATTCAAATTCACTTTTATTTTTCTTGAAAATATATTCATACCCTTCATAGAGCCTGGGTAATAGATTAGAAAAAACGGTATTCTTAAGGCGGTTGTTTAATTGATGGAAATAATAGTGGGAGACAACCCGAACCAACCCACAGGAGACAAGGAGATCACCGTTCTCAAGAAATGTAAAGCTGTTGACATGCAGAGCGTCAGTGAAGGCACTGTCGTGGGATAGGGGGTTGCGATAATCATGTATTCCGTTTCTTATTTCATGGTCGCTAATAAATGGAAAAGCAGGTCTTTTTGAATATTGATTGATCAAATTGTATGAACGAATATTAAAGTATTTCACGATTTGTCCATCAAAATCCAGAAGGGCAAGGATATCTGTCCGAGTACTCGTCACCCATACTCCCCGTTGAGTTAGCAGAATATCATGGAAGCCTGCGCAGGTTGGATGGAAAAAGTAATTTACTGGCATCCAGTTTTCATCATAGATGAAAATTGTGCTGGCGTTGGCCACTGCGACCCGATTTCCCAAAAAACTTAAGCCTTTTAATCCGCGATATCCCCCTCGTGGGTTGGGGTCCACATCCCTATATGGTGGCTCGATTATCCTGGCCCGTTTGACGACCATTTTTTCTTCTGTATCGTAAGTAACTAAGTAGCCAGATGGTTCAAACGCTTTTGATTTTCTAAGTGCTGTTGGAATGAGGACAAACGACATTCGTCAACTCCTAAAATAAAGTCGAGATAGTTATGTTGATTTATTATTCAATCAACCAGTCTGACAGGTCTCTGTTAATCAATCCTTCCAATTGATGGATCTCATCCCGGAATTGGTCGATTAATTTTCTGCGGATTTCGCTAGGGATTTCCGGGCGTTTGAGGTTCTTAAATCGAACCCAGGTTGCAAATTTCATCCGCCAATTGTGAGGCAGTACCTTATGCGAAACCCAACGGATCGGATTTGGATTAGAAAAAAGCCATTCTGAAGCTTTGTGGATGTTTTCACTTCTGACCTGTCCGGAAGCATTATAACGCATCAGGCTTCCTGGTATGAAATTGGGATCGACATCAAGAAATTTGTAGATATTAGTTAATGGCGCTGTTAGGTTGTTGATAAGATCTTCAAAGAGAAAAATCCGAATCTGTTCTGGTTTGAATAGTTCATAATAACGTTGGAGCTGTTCGTAATAATTCCCCACACTTGTAAAATGCCAGATGGGTTCCCAGTCGGCGGTTTTGCGGACCTCTTCAAGTGTGATGGCTTCAGTGAAATCCTTTGCTGTTTCTCGTTTATCACGAACGACATGCATATAAGCTGAAAAGGCTCGGTCGGCCGGGTTGCGTAGGACGGCAATCAATTTTACATCCGGCAGCATTGCATGAATCCGCTCTGGCGCTTCAGGACGATAAAGATATGAAGTCGAAGCTTCGCCGATCGCTTTTTCATCTGTCACGCCGTCAAACAGGGCTTGATATGCGTTAAAATCCGTGATCGCTTCACAAATGGGATCACCTGGACCTTTTGTCATCTTCGATTCATTGTCGAAGGAAAAGAAATGAGGCTCTTTGGTTGGGCTCATATAAATTTCAGGGTGCTGCATTAGGTACATATATAAAGAACTTGTTCCGGATTTGGCTGCACCAATAATTAAGAAGTTAGGTAGGGTCATTTCTTCTCCAAGGGATCGGTAAGAGGGAGAATCAAACCATTCCAAAGGCCGTGTATAGCATCTTTGAATGGCCCGCGATTTCCCACTCTTTTACGAAGTTTCAAGGCGTGAGTAATTATATCAACGAAAGCATAAAAGAAGGCAAAGGCGAAGGCATACAAGATATAGTAAAGCTTGCCGATGATGTTTGGGGCATGTTTACGGATGAAGATCATCTTGCTCTTATTCCAGTTGTAAGCAGTAAAGGCATTGTAGGAGATGGATCCTACTTTGTGCCAAATTTTTGATTCGGGAACATATATGATCTTATAGCCTAAGGTCTGAGTACGATCACAGAAATCAAATTCCTCATAGTAGACAAAAAAATCGGTATCAAATCCACCAGTTTTCTTCAATACTTCACAATTGATCAGCATCGTAGCGCCCCAGACATAATCCACTTTCCGGATGGAGCTGTTTTCTGGTGAATCGCCTTGGCCCCGAAAGCCATCGGAGATCTTAAAAAACCTACCTTTGGATTCCACTCCACCATACCAAATTCTGTCAGGAGGATCGAAGAAGTAGATTTTTGGACTGATGATACCAATGTTGGAGTCGGAATTGGCCATCTCAATCAGGGGTGCGAGAAAGCCAGGATCCACCTCGATATCCGAATCCATTCTAATTACATAATCTGCGCCTTGTTTCAGAGCATAATCGAAGCCGGTATTGGAGCCGCCCGTAGCACCGATATTGGTCTCCAGCGCTAGTAGATGCACATTGGGGTAACATGATTGCATTTTCACAACTGTGTCATCTTTTGAGCCATTATCGATAACAATGACTTGGTTCATGTTGACTTCGGATTTGGTGAGAGAATCCAAAGTGGCGATTAGGTCATCGATCCGGTTATATGTTGGGATGACAACCCAAAAGGAATCTCGATTGAGTTTATTGGACATTTACTTTTCCTTCCAGACGATCTGCTGCGCCAAAACACCAGGATTTCTTAAGCAACCACATGTGATAGAACGTATTTATATGCCGGCGGACTTCTTTTGAGGTCAGGAAAATCTTAAGCGTGGTCCAGGCAGCAATCGGGCCGGCAAGAAGACGCCAGAGCCAGGCGTTTTTGAGCAGGGGGGACATGTGGTAAATATCAGGGTAGCGGTAGCGGACCTGGATCATGTAATAACCCGCACCCCGAAAATAGCGACGGAGGGTGGCGAGGTCATTTCGGGCCGGGAAGTGGGTGATGGTCGCTTTGGGTTCAAACAGCAGCGGGAAGCCCGCTTTGCTCATCCTGACGGTCCAGTCAATATCCTGCCCGCGGGTCAGGTGCTCATCCATGCCGCCGCAAGTATCAATCACGCGACGGTGGACGGCCAGATTCAGGGTGGGCAGGAAGCGCTTTTCGCCTTTGGCTTGCGAGGCAAGTTGGGCGTGGAACATGGACAGGTTGTAGACGAGCTGCCAGTAGGGTTCGTCCGCGGTCTTGACGCCGCCGCCGATGACAGACCAGTCCCGGTTTTCGGGGGACAGGAAGGTCACCATCCAGTTTTCGTCTGCAACGCAATCCGAATCGATAAATAAGAACCATTCCCCTTTTGCGGCTTGAATGCCGATATTCCTCGCAACGGAGGCATTGACGGGGGTAGGCGTTTCGATAAAGTAAACCTCGGGGAACTGATTGATCAGGTCCCATTTATCCTGTCCAACCACGATGACTTCAAACGCTTGTTCCGTTTTCTGTGCAAAGACTGAGGCGAGGGTTTGGTCCAGCATAGGGGAATGGAGGTTCGGGATGATGACGGAGATCAGAGGTTGGGAGGTCATTGGGCGGCGTACTGCCTGGCCGATTCCGAAGGGCGGTTTGAGGGAGATTTTTCAACGGCATTGACAATCTCCTTCCAGGAGCGGTCGGTCAGGTCCGCAATTTCGCTGTTCTCCAACCGGGGATGTCCGAGTTGCGCCGCGATGCCCTCCGCCAGCACATTGGGATCGGCTGAGGGTACGATTTTGCACAGTTCGGGTAAGCTCATCACCAATTCATCTGCGACAATGTCGGTAACCACGGCAGGCATTCCAAACCCAAGGGCTGATTTGAGAGCACCGCTTTGTGTACCACCCGTATAGGGCGCAACGAAGAGTTCGGTTGCTTCAAAATATTGGGCTGCTTCATCGTCTGGAATATACCTGTCATGGATGTGAACATAATCAGTCAGCCCCAAATCTTTGATTTGCTGATCGTACAAGGACCGTGTTTCCCAAAATTCACCTGCGACCAAAAGATGGATTTGATTATTCCTGGCATTAGCAATTTCAAGCGCTCTG
>Ga0209121_10006222_pt1 | contig 10539 bp, 10 predicted proteins | sample Cruoilmetagenom3_FD_187292 | JGI IMG/M metagenome (GOLD analysis project Ga0209121, IMG submission 187292) | Oil polluted marine microbial communities from Coal Oil Point, Santa Barbara, California, USA - Sample 3 (SPAdes) (version 2) | ecosystem: Environmental > Aquatic > Marine > Oil seeps ...
CACCAGATGATTTTGAAGCTGGAAGGAAAAGGCCTCATCAGCCGAAAACCCGGGGAAGCAAGATCGATAAGGCTGGTGGTGGATCTTGATGAAATCCCTCGACTGAGACAAACGAAACACAGTGGATATAACGAATATATATAATGTTATCAGTTAGTGGAGAAATGGAAAGCGTCGCCAAGGCACTGGTTAGCCTTTTATTTCTCATGTTTTTGGCTGGCTGCTTCGCCTCTGTTGAAAGTCTATATCCGCCAACTCCAGGACAGCCGCATGAGACAGTATACGTTGTGAATCATGGGGGCCACACCGGGTTAGTTTTTGAAAAAGACAAACTCTCAAAGCAGGCGAAACCACCCTGTGAGCAATTTAAGGGTAGTCGATACATAGAAGTTGGATGGGGAGATGAGGGATTCTACCAGGCACAACGTGTGACTTCAGGCGTTGCCCTCAGGGCTGTCCTTTGGCCTACCACGACAGTATTGCACATTGTGGGCATGGACAGGCCTGCGCAACAATACTTCACACGAAGCGGCATAATCAAAGTCGATCTGAGTAAGCCAGGCTTCCAGCGACTGTGCTCATTCCTTGCTTCCTCATATTTCCGCGATGCTCAAGGCAGTGTGATCGATCTTGGACCAGGAACCTACGACAACAGCAGATTCTATAAGGCGACAGGAAAGTACTTCTTCCCGAAGACATGCAATGTCTGGACGGCCAAGGCATTGCGCTCGGCGGGTTGCCCGATCACGCCATTCTGCGCTATAGGAGCACGTAATGTATTCAGACAAACCGAGAAGTTCGGAACAGTCATACGTAAAATGAGCGAGAACTGATAACAAGGCTCTTGTAGCCGACAGCTAACTGCTACGGCTGAAGAGCGGCGTTGTTCCATAAATTGCTCGCAGGAAATTGGGAAATATAGGGGAATTTAGAGGGGTTTACAAAGTCAATCCGGGGTCAAATTTTTATTATTGACAATCATTATGACAAGTTGTTTATTGTAAAGAATAAAGGCCCCCCCATTTCCCCGAGTTACTCCGCGGAGACCATGATTGTATGGTCTCACAAGAGGTTTTCCTATGGCTGACGTTTATAGAATTATATTGGGAATGTGTAATGTATATCTCGTCAGCGAAAATGATCGCTGCATCCTCATTGATGCAGGGAATGCTCATAAAGAGAAACAATTTGCCAGGGAACTCAAAAAACACCATCTTACCCCCGAGCAGATAGAACTCGTTGTTATCACGCATGTGCATTATGACCACGTGGGAAGTATAAAAGCTATCAAAAATTTGTGTGATTGTCCCGTGGCAGTTCATGAGAATGAAGCTCATTTACTGAAGAACGGTGATGTTGTTCTACCCCGGGGAACGAACCTTCTCGGAAAAACAGTAATGGGACTTGGGAGAACACTGCTCACATTGTATCCGAAACCGTTTCGATTTTCTCCCATTGAGGCAGACATTATCATACGGGATGAACTGTCTCTTGAAGAATATGGATTTCCCGGCAGAATCATTTCGACCCCTGGCCATACTGCAGGTTCAATGTCTGTGGTGCTTTTCGGGGGACAAGCCTTTGTCGGTGACCTGGCAATCAATTATCTGCCCTTCGGGCGCGGTCCCATTTTCCCGCCATTTGCCGATGACGTGGATCTGCTTCTGAAAAGCTGGAACTATCTGCTTGAGCAAGGTGTAGAAACCATATTCCCCGGACATGGAAAACCGTTTCATGCGGGAAGGCTCAGAGAGAAGTTCAACAAACTTTCATCATAGAAACATACCTCATTCTTTTTCACGGTAGCAGTGTTACTTTTGGTGTTTCCTGAGTGTTGCATTCGATTATAGAATTAGACGTACTTTCTTCTTGGAGTAATAAATGAGGGAATTATAGTGAAAGGCTTAGTAGTGGTAACGGCAACTGATGACGAGGATAGTATCTTTTTCCACTTTGTAGACCAGACGATGTTCATTATTGATCCGTCGGGACCAGCAACCAGTCAAATCAAACTTGAGCCTTTCGGGTTTACCGATGCCACCTAACGGGTTTCGCAACATATCTTTTAGAAGGGTGCGGATGCGCTTTACCAGTTGTTTGTCGTTGTCCAGAAACCACTCAAAATCCTTCCACGCCTCTTCCGTAAACTGAATAGTCATAGATCCTCGACGGGGAATGTGACCAGCTTTCCTTCCTGAACGTTTTTCAATGATCGTTCCAAGTGGGCACGATTGGCCGGCGAGCGCAGGAGATAGGCGGTTTCCTCCATGTTCTGGTAATCCTCGAAGGAGATCAGGACGGCCTGTTCATCGCCCTTGCCGCTGACGATGACGGTCGGTTCGGAGTTTCTGCATACATCCTGAATGACTGCCCGGAGGTTTTTCCGTGCTTCACTGTACGTTATCGCTTTCATGTTTTCCCTCGCTCTTTGATTTTGATAAGAGCTTGCTTTTCTTGGGGAAGAGTATACGGAAACAGGAATATTGTGTCAAGGGAAATTGACCACAAGAGGTTATACCTGCCCCTCGTAAAAATTAAATCCGGCGGATTAAATCGGGGGACATCCACGAAAAATAATAGAAAAGCGCCGGGATTAAACCCGATTTGAAGAAAAGATGAAACATCAAGAAAAATATCTTGATCAATAAGCAACTGTGACTTTATAAGATATTAAGAGACCTTTGCAAAAGGTCTCTCTTTGGGGTGCAAACGCCCCAAACCCCAAAAAGGGAACAGGATTATTGATAACCCATAAATTCGCATGGAGGCGAATTTGAGAGTTTTGCACGTTATGCAAACCTCTCAGGATGAGGGCGTAGAATGCAAAACGAAGTAAAAACCGTGTCAGGAAATATTGTTGATCTGTTTAATTATAGAATATATCCTGGGACACTGCGCATTTCCAACGGTAAAATAGTCGATATTATACAAGAACAGAAATACTATAAGACGTACATTATACCCGGATTTGTAGACTCCCATGTCCATATTGAGAGTTCTATGCTGACACCATCAGAGTTTGCAAGGGCGGCGGTTGTTCACGGAACTGTAGCCACCGTATCCGATCCTCATGAAATAGCAAATGTCCTGGGCATTGATGGCGTGAAATATATGATAGAAAACGCCAAAGCGGTACCGATGAAATTTTATTTCAGCGCCCCTTCCTGCGTTCCGGCTACACCCTTCGAAACTTCCGGAGCGGACCTTGATCCGGGAAAAGTTGAACAACTCCTGAGATTGAGTGAAATTAAGTACCTGGGAGAGGTAATGAATTTTCCCGGAGTCATACACGGTGATCCGGATGTCATGAAAAAGATTCACAGCGCAAAAAAATATTCAAAAGTTATAGATGGTCATGCCCCCGGACTAAGGGGCAGAGATCTTAAAACGTACGTTGCGGCAGGGATATCCACAAATCATGAATGTATGTCGATAGATGAGGCACTTGAGGATCTTCGATCAGGAATGAAGGTTCAAATCAGAAAAGGATCGGCAGCCGACATTTTTGAAGAATGTATCCCAATCCTGGAAGAGCACTATGAATACTGTATGTTCTGCAGTGATGATAAACACCCTGATGATCTCATCAAGGGTCATATAAATGAAATGGTAAGGGGATCAATTAATCATGGCATTGATGCCATGAAAGTTCTCATGGTTGCATCTGTTAATCCTGTTTTGCACTATGGTTTGGATGTCGGGTTACTCCGCGTCGGAGATTACGCGGATTTCCTCGAAATAGACAATCTTGAAAATGTCACCATACTGAAAACTTATATTAACGGGGAAATAGCAGCCAGTGACGGAAAAACCCTGATACCGAGGAAACAATCAAAAATCGTCAATAACTTTAAGGCACAAAGAAAGGAGGTTACACATTTTTCCCTTCCATATTCGAGAGGCAAGATAAACGTCATAGAGGCCGTTGACGGTCAACTGGTAACGGACAAACTGGTAATAAATCCGAAGGTGGATGCCGGTAATATCGTATCGGATGTTGAGAGAGATATTCTAAAAATTGCAGTTGTGAATCGTTATTCTAATACAAAGCCTATCTTAGGTTTTGTCAAAAATTTCGGTCTGAAAAAAGGCGCAATTGCATCCAGCGTAGCCCACGACTCGCATAATATCGTAGCAGTTGGAGTAAATGATGAAGAACTGTGCAAGGCCGTTAACCTGATCATTGAAAAACAGGGGGGTATTGGCGCTGTATCCGGGGACCGGGAAATAATACTTCCTTTGCCGATTGCCGGAATCATGAGTGATGAAGACTACGTGACCGTGGCAGAAAAATACACAAAGATTGATGAAATGGCCAAATCCATGGGCTCAAAACTACGGGCACCTTTTATGACCATGTCTTTCATGTCCTTGTCCGTTATTCCGAAGCTCAAGCTCACCGATAGAGGACTTTTTGATGTTGAAAAATTTAAATTTATTGACGTTATTGATAAGAACGCAGAAACAACAATACGGTAATTGAAGAAATTGCCGGATCTTTTGTAAAAAAATTGAAATTAATAAAGCAGGAACCGTTCCCAAGACGGGCTAATTTCACCGTGAGCCCCTCGACTTAGCTCAGGATGTACCTGTCGAACGGCGGGCCGATGAGGGCATCGGCCCCTACAATATTCCAGCAATTTACCATAGGAAGCCTGTCTGCAGGGTGGATGGTGGCCAACAGGAATATAATGTGATAGACTTTCGAAAAGGAGATTTTAATGAAGATTTTCATGACAGGAGGTACCGGCTTTGTAGGTACCACCCTCACGAAAAAACTGATCGGTCAGGGGCACAATGTAACTATTTTAACCCGGGGCATCAAAAAGGGGCTTACACTCCCTGAAGGAGCTTCCTTTCTTGAAGGAGATCCAACAAAAAGGGGACCCTGGCAGGAAAAAGTTGCAGAACATGACGCATTTATTAACATGGCAGGTGTCTCCATCCTCAGCCGCTGGAGTAAGGAAAAAAAGAAGGAAATCAGGGACAGCCGCATTTTGACGACCAATCATCTTGTAGAAGCCATGGCGGAACGAAAGGGAATGGAAACCCATTTACTCAGTGCTTCCGCCGTGGGTTATTATGGTTTTCATGGAGATGAAACCCTTGACGAAAGCAATTATGGAGGGAACGATTTTCTGGCTTCCCTCTCTGCTGAATGGGAGGCAGCCGCCCTTGGCGCTGAAAGATACGGTGCAAGAGTGGCGCTCTGCCGTATCGGGGTTGTCCTGGGGAAGAGAGGCGGTGCCCTTGGGAAAATGTCTTCGGTTTTTAAGTTTCATTTAGGAAGTCCATTGGGCAGTGGCAAGCAGTGGGTTTCCTGGATTCACGAACAGGACCTGGCAAACATCTTTCTTTTTCTGCTTGAACATAAGGATCTGGAAGGACCCGTTAATTGCACAGCACCCGATCCTGTTCGAAACAGGGAAATGGCGGAAATTTTAGGAAAAGTTCTTGGTAAGTCCACGTTTTTACCGCCCTTGTCCCCTTTCTTCGTCAAGATGACACTGGGTGAATTAGGCAATATCGTCCTGAAAGGCCAGAGAGTTATCCCGGAAAAACTTTTAAAAAACGGTTTCGCTTTCGCATTTCCAACAATGGAAGAGGCCTTGAATGATATATTTTTGAAATAATTTTATGATATAATAAATAACATTGCTTATTCGCGTTCATATCCGTAATCAATTGCAAAGGGGGACAAAGCATGATTATCAGATGTTGGGGGGCAAGAGGATCAATACCCGTCTCAGGATCGGAATATCTGAAATATGGAGGTGATACGACGTGCATTGAGATCCGCACGAAAAACGACGAAATCATTATCGTTGATGCCGGGTCTGGCATCAGGAGACTGGGAAACAAGCTCACTGCTGAAAACCGCTGCGAATTCACTATGCTTTTTACTCATGCCCACTGGGACCATCTCATGGGATTACCTTTTTTTAAACCTTTATATTCCCCGAAAACCCGTATAACTATCTGTGGTTGTCCATTCACCCAATCCACAGTAAAAGAGATGATTTCGCACGTTATGAGTCCTCCATACTTTCCTGTACATTTTGACGACATTCGTGCCAAAATAATATACGAAGGTGAACGCAAAAATAGTTTCCCCTGTGATTCAATGGTAATAAACCCCATCTCCATAAGTCATCCAAACCAGGGTCTGGGCTATAAATTCGTTGAAGACGGGAATTCCTTTGTTTTTCTCACAGATAACGAATTATCTTTCAGGCACCCGGGTGGGCTTGATTTTCAGGATTATTGTTCTTTTTCCTCTCATGCGGATCTTCTCATTCATGATGCCGAGTATACGGAAGAAGATTACAAAAGGACAAAAGGCTGGGGACACAGCGTTTATAAGGACACCCTCTCGTTAGCTCTGGAGGCAAAGGTCAAGAAACTTGGACTGTTCCACCATAATCAGGAGAGAACCGACGAGGGCGTGGATCAGATTGTTGAAGATTGCCATAAAATAATTGAGGAAACACACTCATCTTTAGAATGCTTTGCCGTTTCCCAGGATATGGAAATTAGATTATAAAAAATGGAACTCCCATTACTCAGAGACATCTTTATTATATTTTGCCTGTCGATTTTCGTCCTCTTTCTTTGCCTGAGAATTAAATTACCCGCCATTGTAGGTTTCCTTATTACCGGTATATTGGCAGGACCTCACGGATTTGGGCTTATTGAAGCTGTTCATGACGTCGAGATTATGTCTGAAATCGGTGTCGTCCTTTTACTTTTTACAATTGGACTCGAATTTTCAATAAAAGATCTTCTGAAAATCAAGAAATCAATTTTGCTCGGTGGTTCCGTACAGGTATTCCTTACGATCCTGACAGTTTGCTTCATATCTTTAAAAGTAGGACAAACGCTGAGCCAATCGATTTTTACAGGTTTTCTTATATCACTTAGCAGTACCGCCATTGTCCTCAAACTGCTGCACGAAAGGGCTGAAATTGACAGCCCCCACGGACGTACCTCCCTTGGCATATTGATCTTTCAGGATATCGTTATCGTCCCCATGATGCTTTTGACACCTCTTTTGGCAGGAGTAGAAGGAAATCTGAGCGAATCTCTCTTCATTCTCATGATCAAAATTGCCGCCATTCTCCTGCTGGTCATGGCAAGCGCAAAGTGGTTTGTTCCGGTGATCCTGTATCAAATCACGCGTACCCGAAATCGTGAACTTTTCCTACTGAGCATTATCGTTATATGCCTGGCAGTTGCAGGATTGACATACAGTATGGGCCTGTCTCTTGCCCTCGGTGCCTTTTTGGCGGGATTAATAATATCTGAATCGGAATATAGTTACCATGCCCTGGGAAACATTTTACCCTTCAGGGATGTTTTTATCAGTTTCTTTTTTGTATCTATCGGAATGCTTCTGAATCTGGATTTCCTTTTCCAGAATATTGGTATGATTTTGTTAATTACACTGGGAGTCCTGGCCTTAAAAACGATCATTGCAGGTTTCACAACATATATACTTGGATATCCTCTTCGTACAATACTCCTTGTCGGATTTGCACTCAGCCAGGTGGGTGAATTTTCTTTCGTTCTCTCTAAAACAGGTCTTGAATACGGTCTATTAGCTCACGGAAATATTTATCAACTATTTCTTGCCGTTTCTGTCTTAACAATGGTTTCGACACCTTTTATTATTTCCCTTTCACCCCGGATCGCGGACGCTACCATGCGATTGCCTCTTCCGGGAAAGTTAAAATCGGGATTACACCATGCTCAGGCACTAAATGATCTTACAAAAAAAGATCATCTGATAGTTATCGGCTTCGGAATAAATGGGAGAAATGTAACACGAGCCGCAAAAACAGCCGGCGTTCCATATGTCATTATTGAAATGAATCCGGAAACGGTACGTGTTGAAAAAAACAAAGGAGAACCCATTTTTTATGGTGATGCGACTCATGACGCCGTTTTAGAACATGCAGGGATTCACGATGCACGAATTGTAGTAATAGCCATTGCCGATGCGGCGGCAACGCGTAAAGTTATATCACTTGCCAGAAGGCTGAACCGCAATATCCACATTATTGCGCGAACCCGTTTTCTTCAGGAAATGGAACCCCTCTATGAATTAGGAGCAGACGAAGTTATTCCGGAAGAGTTCGAAACGTCGGTTGAAATCTTTACACGGGTCCTGGTCAAATACCTGATACCGAAAGATGAAATCGAACGATTTATAAGTGAAGTCCGTTCAGGCGGTTACCACATGTTCCGAAGTCTGTCACTGGAAGCATCATCTTGCGTCGATTTAAAACATTGCCTGCCTGATATCGAAATCAATACACTTCGGATAGATGAAAAATCGCCCATTGTGGGAAGGACTTTGGCTGAAACAGAAATGAGAAAGAAGTATGGCGTTACCATCCTGGCAATACGAAGGGATGGAAAAACGATATCCAATCCGGACGTAGACATAGAATTTGTTGCGGGAGACATCCTGTTTGCCATTGGAACACCGGATCAATTTGCCAAAATATCAAATTTGTTCTATGAATCTGAATAAACGATGACTCCAAATACAGGAAGGAAAACACAACAAATGCTTTCTTTAGAAAACACAATGCTGCTTATTGTTGATGTTCAGGGAAATCTTGCGCAGGCAATGTACGAAAAAGATTTTCTAATCGAAAATCTCAAGAAGATTATTAAAGGAGCGCACGTATTTGGCATCCCCATTTTGGTTACTGAACAGATTCCTGAAAAACTGGGTCCCACCATACCCGAACTCGCCGAACTTCTTACCGGTGTTCAACCCATACATAAATCAAGTTTCAGTTGCTGCGATGACGAGGGTTTTATGAAAGAATTGAAGTCAATAAATCGGGGACAGATCCTTGCTACGGGGATTGAAGCTCATGTTTGCGTGTATCAGACAACCATTGATCTCATTGACCTGGGCTACGAGGTCAGTTTAGTAGCAGATTGTGTTTCTTCAAGAACACTCATGAACAAAACCATCGGCACAGAGAGCATGACCAATAAGGGGGCGAAACTGACCAGCACAGAGATGGCGCTTTTTGAACTGATGAAGATTGCAGAGGGAGACAACTTCAGCAAAATGATCAAGATAGTCAAATAGAAACAGCGTAAAAACCTGTCACGAAAACACGAAAGAACGAAAAATGAAAAAGCAGCGGGGAGAGTGTACTCAAATGAAACCAGTCTATCTCGATTATAACGCGACGACCCCTATTGGTCGTGAAGTTGCCGAAGCCATGAGGCCCTATATGGAACAATATTTCGGAAATCCATCCAGCCTCCACTGGTATGGCATTCAGTCTCAAAAAGCTGTCCAGAAGGCCCGAGGTCAAGTCGCCCACCTCCTGAATTGCAAACCCGAAGAGATTATTTTTACAAGCGGAGGAACAGAATCCAACAACTTTGCCATCAAGGGAGCCGCTCTTGCTAATCGAAACAAAGGCAATCATATCATTACCTCAACCATCGAACATCCCGCAGTAACGGAGGTATGTAAATATCTGGAAGCCGGCGGTTTTCAGACAAGCTATATTCCCGTAGACGAAACGGGGCTTATAGACCTTGCCAAATTGGGAAAGGCAATAACGCCACGAACAATTCTGATTACAGTCATGCACGCCAATAACGAAATGGGAACCATTCAACCAATTGACGAAATTTCAAAAATCGCAAGAAAACACGGGATTATTGTCCATACAGATGCCGCTCAATCGATCGGGAAAATCTCAACAGATGTTAATGAACTCGGTGTGGACCTCCTCTCTGTCGCAGGACACAAGATATACGCGCCGAAGGGAATCGGCGCCCTCTTTGTCCGTGAAGGAATCCAGCTTGAAAAATTCATGCACGGTGCCGGTCATGAACGAAACATGAGGGCAGGCACCGAAAACGTCCTGGAGATAGTTGGACTCGGAAAGGCCTGTGAAATAGCAAAGCTGGATCTGAAAAAGAACCTGGCACATATTAAAGAAATGCGGGATCGGCTATACAATGGACTGAAAGAGAAGATAAAAAATATCAGATTAAACGGCCACCCCGAAAAGCGTCTTCCCAATACCCTGAGTATCGGGTTCCGCGATATTGAGGCATCTTCTCTCCTCAACGAGTTGATAATTGCAGATATTGCCGTATCGGCCGGCTCGGCTTGTCACGCCGGGTCAACGACCATCTCTCATGTACTCGCCGCCATGAATGTTCCCATAGAATTCGCAAGAGGAACGCTCCGTTTATCGACCGGTATTATGACGACAGAAGAGGAAATTGATCGGACAATAAAAGTTATTTCGGAGGCGATTCAGAAATTGAGATCTTTGCATAACGTCCCCTTTTGACTAATTTCTGCGTCAGACTCAAATTGTAAGAATGAACCAATGATGGACTCGTAAAAAGCGCCACTATGCCGCTTATCGGCATTATAATGGAAAGTAGCTTTTACAAGGCATGTTTAAGGCCGATGGGGGCATCGGCCCCTACATATAGTAGGGCCTGTTCCCCGAACAGGCCGATGCTGTATATCTGGATAATATC
>Ga0209121_10006223_pt1 | contig 10534 bp, 3 predicted proteins | sample Cruoilmetagenom3_FD_187292 | JGI IMG/M metagenome (GOLD analysis project Ga0209121, IMG submission 187292) | Oil polluted marine microbial communities from Coal Oil Point, Santa Barbara, California, USA - Sample 3 (SPAdes) (version 2) | ecosystem: Environmental > Aquatic > Marine > Oil seeps ...
AAGAGAAAAATTCTTTCAGAAAGCGCAAAAAAGCAAAATGGTGCTCGGCGGTGAGGACTTTGACATATACAAGAGAGGTACTAGCACTTACATCGCGGGAGCTCTTCCGGCTCATGCCGATTTTAATGGTGATACCTTTATCGGAATGTGCGTAGATTTGTTGAGATCAGATCCATCCCCTTTACCATGCATCCATACAATAACTCTGCCTTATGATAGTCAGATTCGTGTGGAATTTGATCAAGCGTATCTGCATGATTTTAGTGCATTTAATGCCAGGCTAAATCGTTACTTAAGTGAAATAATTATTGAGAGGTAGTTTTGATGGAATTTACAATAGCGCAAATAGCCGAAATTAGGCGTCTTAATGATATTGCTATTAGCGACCCAACAAAATGGGCGGAAGTCTATCAGTACGTTTCGGACCAACTGGGTGAATACTTAGGGTTCTTCGACCCTCTGCATGAAGATTTCGATGAAGTGGGGCCCGTTCAGGCATGGCTTGCGGGTGCGGCGCTAGTAAACGCAGACACTGGGGCGTACGCAGAATTTATTCGTGAGTATAGCTCTCGCCAAGCACAATTGTTATTAGGTGAAAATGTATCTGGGTATGATCCGCATGGGCCTTTAATGCAGGCGGCATCAAATGAGGTTGCCATAAAAGTATTTGCGGATATTTTAAATCGAGCAGAGAAAAATGGGGACTATAGCTTTCCAACCCTATTATCCATAGCGGAAGATGATGCTACACAGGTTGGGCGAACCTTATTCAAAGATTTAGCGGGTGATTCGACATTAGTTTCAAACTCGGCGTGGGCGGGTTCTTTTTTATTTTCGGCGCTAGGGTCCGATCAAACACATACCTTGGTTGGTGATGATGGGTTTAAATCATTGGAGGACGCCAGAAATATAATTTTTGCGATTGATGCGTTTAAATATGCATATGATCAAGTCGATAAGGTGGCTGCTTTTTTTGGTCTTTATGACCTTCTCGGTGTTGCGGCTGACACATACCCCATAACACAGTCTATATTGGACATTACGAGTGCCGAAAATTTGTTGTTGTCTTTGCTTGACGACTCTCCTAATAAAGATTTGGTTAGGATGTTTTTATATGCATCAAATCAGGTTGTCGATGATCTCGCTGAATTATTCCAGGTCCCCTTAGCGGGCCCGACGGGCAGTGATAATTTTGTTTCTAATGCAAGCTCTCTTTTTTCAAATTTAAAAACCGCTGGGAAGTTAACGCTTGATATTACTTTGCTTGAAGGGGTTTCCACTGATTCGCTGCTTAGTGAGTCGCAGTCATCAATGGCCTATTTCTATGCCTTGCAGCACTTAAATACATTTGTCGTTGAGGGGGATCCTTCTATTTATGACCCTCACAAAGCCGATGGCTCGCTGGATGCAAGTAATTTCTCTGAGGCATACTTAAATGACCGTGCTAAATTCTTATCCCACCTTATTTCTACTGAGTACACAGATAGTGATTACCCTTCTCTTGGCGGGGACTCTAATCCAGAATACTTTTATGATTACGAGACAGGAAAATCTTCATTTGCAGGGCAGAGTGATGTATTTTTCGGAGGAGTTGAACTATCAAAAGATGATGTCGATCAGTATAAATTTGGTGCAGTGGCTGGTGGTACGATCTCTGGCGCTGGGCATGATGATCACCTGTATGGGAATCTAGGGGATGATACGCTCTATGGCCTTGACGGAAAGGACTACCTAGATGGTGGAAAAGGTATCGATACCTTAGTGGGCGGCAAAGGAAATGACCGGCTTGAGGGTGGTGCAGGTGGCGATATTTATGTGTTTAAGTCCGGTGATGGCCAAGATCGTATTAGCGATAACTTAGGCGCAAACCGTTTAAAAATAAATGACCGCGATACTTCTTTAATTCAACTGACAGAGCTGGCCGTTGGTTCGGGTGTTTATCAAGAACTGGATGCCAACGGTGACCCTGTTGACGATACCATTTATGCCATCTCTGCGCAGGGGCTTGTTGTACATGTTGACGGTTTTAACGGTAATGATAAGCTGTTCGTTCTTAACTGGGATAAAGACACCAATGATTTTGGTCTGCAGTTAAATGATGCTAAGACTGAAGATGTACCGGTCGCTGACGGTGCGGTGACCATTTTTGGTGATCGGGAACATGTTGATTTCAACCTCGGTGAACCTGGGGTTCAAACGCAAGATGATGCCCTGGGCAATATTATTGTCAACCCAGAGGTTGTCGAGGTAATGGATGATGTGCTTAAGGGCGGCACGGGTGTTGATGTTATCAATGCAGGGGATGGCAATGATGTAGTAATGGGTGAAGGAGGGGGCGACATTATATTCGGTGGCGATGGAGATGATTTTCTTCTTTCTGGCGGCGCTATATTTAATGAAGATTATACTATTTTGGATTTCGCCTCGGCGCTTGATGATGACAGTGACATCATTATGGGTGAAGGCGGTACCGATGTTATCTCTGGTGGTAATGGTGATGACTTCCTTTACGCGACGCATAAGGATGATTACGACAACATTGTTAATTCTGACGACGCCCTAGATGACGGCACGCGCGATTGGTTGGCGGGTGGCAGCGGTGATGATTTATTGGTGGGTTCTAACGGGCAGAATGGTTTGTCAGGTGGCGGGGGTGATGACACCATCATTGCTGGGCAGGGTGATGATTATATTCTGGGTGATTCAGACTATCTTTCGCAGCGCATTAATTGGACTGTAGAACGAGGAGATGGCGCCACCACTTTTTCACCAATAATTAGCGCAAACTTTGAATTTGACGATGGTGCAGACACTATTTATGCAGGCGCCGGTAATGATCTGGTTTTTGCCGGTGGCGCTGATGATTTTGTATTTGGTGGGCTTGGTGATGATGAGCTACGGGGCGAGCTGGGTAATGATGTTTTGTTCGGTGAAGCCGGTGACGACATATTAGTGGGTAATGGAACCAAAGGCCTGGATCTTGGTGCTGATACCCTCGATGGTGGCGATGGCAACGATATGCTGTATGGCTACGGTGCGGGTGATTTCCTTTACGGTGGTGATGGTAATGACATTTTACTTGGTGATGCGGTAGATATTGATGGGGTTTACCACGGGAACGATCTTTTATCCGGCGGCAAGGGAAGCGATATTGTCATTGGTCAAGGTGGGAGCGATACCATTGATGGTGGCGAGGGTGATGATGAGCTCCATGGTGATGACGTTGATTTAACGGAAGATACCTATCATGGCGCCGACACCATTAATGGCGGCGAGGGCAATGATACGATTTATGGTTTTGGTCGTGGTGATACATTGTCGGGTGATGCAGGTAATGATGTCATCTATGGTGATAGCGCTGGCAATCTCGATGAAAATATTTTCGGTGATGATGCGCTGAGTGGTGGTGATGGCGCCGACACTATTATTGGCGAAGGTGGTAATGACGTTATTTCTGGAGGCATAGGGGATGACACGCTGTACGGCGACGCCTCATACCTTTCTGGCGCAGTGCATGGCAATGACATCATTAGTGGCGGCGCCGGGAACGACTACATTATGGGTGGCTCAGGAAACGATATTGTTGCTGGCGACGATGGTGATGATGCCATTTGGGGAGACAGCACTATTGCTGCGTTTGGTGATGATGATCTTTCTGGTGGTCGTGGCAATGACACGATTAGCGGGCAAGGCGGCAATGATGTTTTGTCTGGCGGCGATGGTGCCGATAGGTTGTCGGGTGGAGACGGCAGCGATAATATTTCTGGCGGTGCTGGTGACGATATTATTTCTGGTGGTACCGGAGTGGATTACCTGGCAGGTGGCGAAGGCTATGACATCTATCATTATAATTTAGGCGATGGTGTTGATTATATTTCTGATTCGGGCAGCAATGCCTTGTTTATCCATCTGCCTATCTCTTGGGCGGGCACTTATTTTGGCAGCACTCTAAGTTTAAGCCTGGGTTCTATGGTTTTGTCCATTGACGGACAAGAAATTATACATCTCGAAAACTTTGACATAAATAATGCAGAATCAGGCGCGGGAATTACGGAGTTTATTTTTGATAATACGACGCTAACGCTTGACCAGATATTGACGCTTGGTTTTGATATCGATGGCGATGAAAACGATAATGTTATTATTGGTACGAGCGTTGATGATCGTATTAATGGTTTTGGCGGCAATGATACGATTTATGCTAAAGGCGGCAATGATGTTATTGACGGTGGTGTTGGCGATGACTCTATTTACGCCATGGCTGGTAATGACCTGATTGATGGAGGTGTCGGTGATGATGTCATGCATGGCATGACAGGCAATGACACCTATCTGGTAGATTCGCTCGGTGATCAAGTTATTGAAAACGCTGGTGAGGGTATCGATACCGTTCGCGTCGGTTTTGATTACACGCTTTCTGACAATGTCGAAAATCTAATACTTGAAGGCGCAGCCATTACCGGTACTGGTAATGTCGAAGACAATAGCTTGTTCGGCAATGCCAATAATAATAATTTGCACGGTCTTGAGGGCAGTGATCAGCTATTTGGCGGTGATGGTAATGACACGCTCGATGGCGGCACGGGTAATGACTTGCTTGATGGTGGCGCTGGTGATGATACCTACCTTGTGGATTCTGATCAGGATGAAATCGTAGAAGGTTCAAATTCTGGTATTGATCAGGTTGTTGCTACATCTGATTATCATCTTCGCTCTAATGTCGAAAATTTAACGCTTGCAGGCACCGGTGATTTTTCTGCTTGGGGTAATTATCAAGCTAATACACTAATAGGTAATGAGGGTAATAACCGTTTAGACGGCGGCCTTGGCGGTGACGTGATGGCCGGTGGCACTGGCGACGATGTTTATATTGTCGACAATGGTCAGGATGGGGTCTCTGAAGCGCTTGATGCAGGGAATGATACGGTGGAGTCCAGCATTAACTATGCATTAACTGCCAATGTCGAAAACCTTTCACTCACGGGAGCGGCCATTTACGGCACGGGCAATGGGCTTGCCAATACCCTGATAGGTAATAATCAAGCTAACATACTTGATGGCGGCGCGGATGCGGATGTTATGCAGGGTGGCCGAGGTCGCGATACGTATTATGTTGATGATACGGCAGACCTAGTTGTTGAGCAGTCTTATCACGGTGCGTACTGGTGGAACGAGTATGCATACGAGTACGATACCGTTATCAGTTCAGCGTCTTTCCAATTATCAAATAACGTTGAAGAGTTGCGTTTAACCGGCGTTAGTAATCTTTACGGTTACGGAAATAGTCTTAACAACTGGATTGAAGGTAATGACGGCGATAACCTGCTACGCGGCGAGGGCGGTTATGACTCCATTTTTGGCGGTGCTGGTGATGATACGCTCGAAGGGGGTTCTGGCGACGATCACCTTCGCGGTGGCATAGGTGTTGACACCATACTGGGTGGCTCAGGTAGGGATTACCTTGCAGGTGGCGAAGGAATTGACACCATGCTTGGGGGTTCAGGCAACGATTATTATGTAGTGGATAATACCGCCGATGTCATTAGTGAAAGTGTAGGCGAGGGAAATGATTCGGTTCGCAGCATTGTTGATTATACCCTGAGTGATAATGTTGAGGCTCTCTATCTGACAGGCTTTGCTGGGCTTACAGGAACAGGCAGTGCTGATGATAATGAGATTTATGGCAACTCATCATCAAATACTCTTTACGGTATGGCGGGTCACGATTACCTCGACGGTGGTTCTGGTGCTGATCAAATGTATGGGGGTAGCGGTAATGATACTTATCGTGTTGATTCGTTTTCCGATGTGGTTATTGAGTTAGTTGACGAAGGCTATGATTGGGTTGAGGCCGCGATCAGCTACCGCCTTTCGGCTAATGTGGAAGCGTTAAAGCTTATTGGCAACGCCTATTACGGTAGAGGTAACGAACTTGATAACCAGTTATTGGGTAATGAACGGAACAACGACCTTTATGGTTACGCAGGTGATGATTTAATAGATGGTTTTACCGGCAGCGACTGGCTATTTGGTGGCGAGGGTGCCGATACTCTTTACGGCGGTGACGATATTGTTGATTGGACTCTCACTGATGTTTATGGCGGCGATATATACCTGGTAAAAAATCATGACTATCTGGATGGTGGCGCTGGTAATGATACGCTTGATGGTGGGCAGGGTAACGATACTTTAGTTGGTGGCGATGGCGATGATCATCTCTATGGCGGTGATGATCCTAATTTAATTGAATTTTCGGATGATGCAACTTACTACGGTGGCAGCGAAGGTGGTGAGGGCGGTGAGGGTGACTATGATGGCCCTGGTTTCGTTAACAATGATTACCTCGATGGCGGGAATGGCAGTGACTTCCTTGATGGTGGTTCTGGAGATGACATACTGTATGGCGGCGCCGGGAACGATTACCTCTATGGCGGCGATAATGGCGGCGGCAGCCTTGAAGTTGTTGGTGGTGAGGGTGGTGAAAGTGGGTATTACGGTGGTGAAACTCACTCATCTGGTTTCCAAGTATTAAGTAATAATGATTACCTTAATGGTGGGGCGGGGGACGATTATATAGATGGTGGTGAAGGTGATGATAGGCTAGTCGGTGAAGCTGGTGCTGATACTCTGGTGGGAGGCGCTGGATCCGATTCCCTAAACGGGCTAGATGCCGGTGAAATCGATCAACTGCAAGGTGGCCTGGGTGATGATGTTTATTTTATCGATGGTTACTCAGTGACTGAAACGATTGTCGTGAATGTGCCCGTTGAAGAGCCACTAGGGCTGGCTTGTGAGGTCGATAGCGGAAAGGGAAATGAAGGCCTCGGTAATGGCGAAGATGCACCGCCACCGGGCCATGAGTACAACCAAAACGATGGGGTTGGTACCAGCCCAGGTGATCCTGGCGTGCAAGACAGTACCGATACGAGTACAACGGCTACCGATGACACCACAACAAGTGTTGACTCTGGTGCGACCGAGACGGACGGTGCCATTGAGTACATTCAAGTAGAGAAAACAATAACAAGCTATATAACAGATGAGATATTTGAAGACCTAGATGGCGGTTACGATACGGTATATAGCCAAACCTCGTATGCCATGGTGGATAACATTGAAGAGCTTTATCTGCTAGGCAGTGATGATCTCAACGGTTGGGGAAATGGGTCTGATAACAAACTAACTGGTAATAGCGGCAATAATCTTATTAGTGGCGGCCTAGGTGCAGATCACATGGCGGGTGGCCTAGGGGATGACACTTACCAGGTTGATAATGTCGCTGATGTTGTGGTTGAGAGCATTGCTGAGGGCATGGATACCGTTGAGTCTACCGTGAATTACACGCTAGCAGATAACATCGAAAACCTCCGTTTGTTAGGGTCTGAGGCTTTGGTGGGAACCGGTAATGATCTAGCGAATCGATTAGTCGGTAATGAAGCAAATAATATGTTGTCGGCTTTAGCTGGCGATGATGTACTGAACGGTGGTAGCGGTAATGATGTTCTTGCGGGTGGCGCGGGGAATGACACTTACCTTTATCGCATAGGAGATGGTGCAGATATTATCGATGATGTTGAAGGCAATAATGTTCTTTTATTCGCAGACAATATCGCGCCAGATAGAGTGGTTGCGCGTATTGAAACTGTAAACGGTGAAACGACTGCTTTGCTTACCTTTATGGATATAAATGGTAACGAGTATGACGGCCAATCTGTACGCTATACCTTCGCTGGCGATAATGCCTTAACGTCGCCGTTAGACTTTACCTTTAGTGATGGTTCTACGCTTCAGTTAACGGATATATTAGCAGTAGGCGCTGAGACTATCGGCAGCCTAAATCGTGACCGTATCCTGGGTGGGTCAGAGGATGATCGCATCTTTGCTGGTGCGGGCAATGACCTTATTACTGGTGGTGCAGGGTATGACCTTCTGGCCGGTGAGTTAGGCAATGATTCGCTTTATGGTCAACAAGGTAATGACATACTGTATGGCGGCGACGGTGATGATTACTTGTCTGGTGGTTGTGGTCATGATGCGTTAACGGGGGGGCGCGGAAATGATGTCCTCCTAGGTGGCTCCGGTAACGACACGTTTCTGTTTGCAAGTGGTGATGGACAAGACATTCTAGGGTTGGACAGTGTCAGCGATGCAGGCACCGACAAACTGGTTTTTACTGGGGATATTACGGCCAATAACCTATGGTTTAGCCTGCAAGATGAGAAGCTATTAATTAATGTGCTTGATAGCAATGACCAAGTTACGATTGATAGCTGGGCTGTGGGTAATGATAGTGTGGCTACCATTGTTGATAGTAACGGTAGCGTACTAGAGAGCACTCAAATCACGCAATTGGTTAATGCCATGGCTGGTTTCAGTGTTTCTGATGAAGGTGAATTAACGATTACGCCTGAAGACAGGCAGCAAGTCGATATGGTGATTGCTGCTAGCTGGGGCTAACACTCGCTGAAGTAGTATAGAGGGGGGTCTACGACGAACTAGTAGCCCCCCTTCTTATCTTTATTTGGCAAATAACTTGTTACGTTCTATGCTATTTATTGATGAAAGGTATTTCAATGAGCAAAGAAAAAAATACATGCGTAATAGCAAAAGACACCCATCATCTTTTGTGTATGTATTCGGGTGGACTAGATTCTCTAGGGGCCCTCTATAAAGTACTGACTGACGAAGCCTATAAAAAGCATACCATTCATGTACACCATTTGAATTTATATAATCGCGAAAACAGAGCAAGAGCAGAGTCTATAGCGGTAGACAAAGCGATAGCCTGCCTAACAGATTTATTCCCTAATCGTTTTTTTTTAACGCAGAGCAGTCACGATTACCGCTTTATGAGCGGTTCCTTTCCCTATGATGCTGAGCTTGTTGCCTTTGTTGCCGCTCAGATTGTTCGTGGGGATCAGCGAATCAAAGGTGTTGCCGTTGGAAGAAATAAATCAGATGTTGGGGAAGGGGCCTTGAATGTGGAATCAAGAATGCGTCGCTTAAATCGGGCGCAAGCTATATATAAAGCAACTTTATTTGGCATAAACTTTAAAACTCCTGATTATATATTTCCTGTATTGGAAGATACAAAAAAGGATATTTATGAACTATTACCCAAATCTTTAAAGGATAAATTTTGGTCGTGTCGCACACCAGTTTTTAACGGTGATCAGCCAGAACCTTGTAGAAGGTGTGAAACGTGTAAGGAAGTTGAAAAAATCATTACTCTTCACCCATCTTAGTGTGAATAACTTCTACACAATTTTCTGTTTCAAGGGCGAATTCAACTTCCAAGTGCACCACTATTTCAGCCGTAATAGACAAACTCGCCATTGCCGGATTTTATTTCCCCCTCTTCGTTGCTACCTGTCTCCCCGAATTCATCGTAGAAGTACCCTGAGGATCGAGGTCTATCAACAGGACTTTTTTACCGTGCATCGCTACCGCCTTGTTCATTTTAATGAACCAGGCCCAGACAAGACTGCGTTCTGAGTTGTTCTTGTGATTCACAGCGCTCCTCTTTAGATAGCCTGCGCCATTCCCAGGGTTTGATTCTACATGCCTGCCCATTAGCCCAAAGCCCTTGTTTGTTTGAGCGGGATGTTAATTCATATTGAGTGAGCGTGGCATCACTGGAATAGGCCTTGTAATGATAGGCAAGCCCCATCTTCACCATATAGTGGTTAACGCTGCCTTTGCTATCAAAAAGCTGTCCTACCGCTCGACCATACCGATCTATATCAGTTACTTCTAGGGTTAGTGATTTTTCGTTTACTCTATCCGCTAATAATCTTTTTGCTGCCTGCGCAAAAGGCTGGCCAAAGCACTTCTTATTGCTTTTAGATGTTTCTGGCGTATCTATTTCAGCAAGCCGTACTTTAATCTTGGTATCCGTGCCTTCGCAAAGAAAATGCACCGTATCACCATCTGAGACTTTAACAACGCTGCCTCTGCATAGATCGCCTTTATCGAAAGCGGCGGCATAGCTAGAAATGAGCACCAAAATAACAATGAATGCCTTTATTAGATAGTTCATTATCGACTAGATCCTTTATCTTGTTATTCGGCCACAAAAACCATTAGAAGCACACTTAACAAATTGAAAATACGCTATATTTTATATGTCTAATACCAGCAAGTATTGGACATTAAATAATGTGCATCCCTATCTCGACACAGCTGCTTGAAGATTCGTTGGGCTATATAAAAACGGTTACTCATCATACTAAGCTTGCGCAAAAGAGGCGCGCAAGGAGCTATGGTTTTTTACACCCGAACAGCAAAAGCCTAATCAAAGGGCGTGTCAGCATACGGGAAAGACCTAAGATAATAGAGTCAAGAAGCCGTATTGGGGACAGGGAGGGCGACTTAGTTGAAGGTAAAAAAGGAACCGGCTTCATAGTGACTCATGTTGACAGAACTTCTAGATTTCTAATTGGTAAAAAAATAGAGAACAAACAAGCCCTATCCTTCAATGAAGCCACAATAAAAGTGTTTCAGAAAACACCTTCAGACAAACTTCACACTCTTA
>Ga0209121_10006225_pt1 | contig 10531 bp, 9 predicted proteins | sample Cruoilmetagenom3_FD_187292 | JGI IMG/M metagenome (GOLD analysis project Ga0209121, IMG submission 187292) | Oil polluted marine microbial communities from Coal Oil Point, Santa Barbara, California, USA - Sample 3 (SPAdes) (version 2) | ecosystem: Environmental > Aquatic > Marine > Oil seeps ...
CTTGACTAATTTTTAGCTCGTTATTTGAAATACTCATAAAGCCCCCTCCCCCCCCTCCAAAAATAAAATCGTCTCCTTCCGGTTCGTCCCAACCTTGCGTTTCTATCACTAAATCAGCACCATATCTAAGATTTGCACTAAGCACTGTTTGACTCGATAAAAAACTAAATGCTCCCGCTGTAAATATCACGAAAGAAAAAGTAAAAGCAAAAGTAACAATTGTACTCGAATTTCTCCTAGCATATCTAAATATGAATATTTTATACACTGGTGCTAATTTTTTATTAAACATGTGAAAAAACTCAATAAAAAATCTTAAAATCAAAGGTAATAATCCTAGTCCTGCTAGTGTCATTCCAATTAAAAATAAAATAAGGAGAGCTATTAATGTTCCTGACATTAGCGCAAAATCTACAGTTGTCAATATTCTTGGAATAACAAAAAGAACAAAAGCACCGTTAGTAGCTAATATAATACCAACAATTAATAATTTATAATTTACAGAAGCCTTTTTTCGAAGCTTATATAACACATCTTCCTTACGATAAGGATGAATTGACTCAATTAATTGAAGCTTCATTACTTTTAACGCTGGAGAGATGCTTACTATAAGTCCAACACTTACTCCTATAATATATGATAATAAAATAGACAAAAATGTAATAGAAAACGATATATTGCCTAATAAACCGGGTATAGATTTTGCCACTACAGCTCCTGCAATGGGGAGTACTACATATTGAGTTGCTAGTTGGGCAAAAATAATGCCTAATATCGTTCCAAAATTACATAAGATCATTCCTTGAACTAAGACTATTATCAGATTATACTTCTTAGTAGCACCTAAAGTTCTAAAGATTCCGAACTCTCTTATTCGTTCTTCCACAGATGTTTTGAGTATTCCGTTTATTAACACTCCCGATATCAACATTGTGATCATCGATACAAAAACAAAGATTATTGTAATTCCAATGCTCAAAAATTCTGAAAAACCTAAAACCTCTAATTTGGGTAGATCGATATTATATTCATTAATTCCGATTAAAAGTTGGATTTCACCAGCTATGTCTTTCACTATGTTTTCAGAACCCTCAATATCTCTTGCGTCATATAGGTTTAAATTTTTTTTTAAAGTAAGTATTAACTCATTACATTTTCCATTAAATGTTTCATTTCCAAAAAGATTATGAAGTGTATTGATATCAACAACAATTAACGGTCTATTTGCATAACCTATTGGCCATTTTAATTGAAAATCAAAAATTCTATCGATTGTAAAATTTTTAACTCTATACAAATATTCATCATCATGCCATAAACCCATCCTTATTTCAATTGTATCGTTTTCCGCGTATTTAATATCATCATTGAAACCAGAATAAATAGCGCAGTGATATAAGGGTAGATTCGATAAATCTAACAATTCGTTTAAACCGGGTTTAATAAAACTACCAAATGTTAGTTTATTTTCCAAAGTGAAATTTATTCCTGAGATAAATACTCCTTCTCTTTCATTTAGCAATTCTTGTGTTTCGAACCCTTTTGATGCGTTTACATTGCCCCATAAACTCATTCTTGGTATGAAGCCTCCAATTTCATCCATGTTGTTATGTATCGTTTCTACTATTGGTTGATAATCAAAATAATTAGAACGATTAATGGGCTCACCATTGTAATGTCTTACGCGGATATTAAAGTCCTGCTGACCCGCGTCTATACTAAGGTAATCAACAAATGTTACAGAAATAGAATCAGATAAAAATAGAACTAATGCTAAAAGTCCTACAGAAATCATTACCCCTATTATACCTAATGAGGTTCTGACTTTATGACGTAAAAGGTCTTTAAATGCGTATTTAAATACTAATCTAATATTGGACATTTGAATTAAAAAATTTCTATATTTACATTAAATATTCATCTAGATGAATTGCTTTAATTTAAGAACAAAATATCTCCTGTAATATTTCCTTTAATATTATTTTCTTGTAATAATTCTGCCAAAATATCATTAAAATGTTCTGGTAAGTTCATAACAATTGGATTTGGAACAGAATCTTTAATATCGCTCACTGTAATCTTATTTTTCCCTTGATTCGCAAAAAGATATCTAAAAATCAAATTTTTACATTTTTCTTTATTTATTTCGGCTTCTTGTTTTCTTCTTATTTGCATGGTTTCTGTTTCTTTCAAGCCTCCAATTTTACCTTCATGGGATAACTTTCCATCTTTCATGTGAAAAACTTTAGTAGCAAATTCAGAAACTGCAGCATCGTGAGATACCGATATAAATGTTGCTCCTTTTCTATTCAGATCTCTAATAAGGTTCAAAATCATAATTCCGGTCTTGGAATCTAAGTCGCCAGTCGGTTCGTCGAGAATTACTATGGCTGGGTCGTTAGCAAATGCTCTTGCAATTGCTACTCTTTGTTGTTCTCCGCCGCTTAATTCTGAAGGAGTATGATGCGAACGTTCTTCTAAACCAACAAGATGTAATAAATCCAAAGCTTTCTTTTTCTTTCCTCGTTTACTTAATTTACCTGAAAAATGTAAAGGAACCATTACATTTTCTAATGATGTCATCTGAGGTAATAAATTATAAAATTGAAAGACAAAACCTATTCGTTCTCTTCTTATTTCTGCTAAATTATTATCGTTTAGCACAGAAATATTTCGACCTTCTAAAAAGATTTTTCCTCTCGTAGGAGTGTCAAGACCACCAATTAAATTCAAGAGAGTTGTCTTACCACTTCCAGAAGGACCCATAATATCAATGAAATTGCCTTTATCAATTGTTAAATCGACGCCACGGAGAGCTGCCACTGCTGTCGTCCCTAGCAAATAAGTCTTGTGTAAATTTTCAACAACAATTAGATGTTCGTAATCTTTCCCTACTTCTTTTTGTTGTTTTAATTCTGTTTTTACTTGTTTTCTTTCTTGACGAGATAACGAGAGCGTTTCTGTTTTTGCTTTTTTAATTGAATCCTTTTGCTTCTTTAATTGCCACTTCTTAAAATCTTTATTTACTTTACCCTTCCATGTTGCTAATTTTCCCGTTTCTTCTTCGTAATCTTCCATTTCAGGAGTCTTTTTTATGATTCTTGATTCAGACATAGAGGTTACCCCGTTAAAATTAAAATATTTAGATTTGAAAATAATAATTAAAAATAATCTAATATATGATTGTAAGAAAAGAAAGTATAAAAAGGCTTTAAACCTTAAGGTTCTAATTTATTAGAATATTTAGACTTCTTTCTTATCTTTTTAAAAAAAATCGAGAATAAAATTTTTCATTAGTGCAATTTCAATTATAACAATGTATTTTAAAGTATATAGTAATACCGGATGTTAACTAAACTCAGGAGTCACTTCGCTTGTAAATATTTTAATACTTTTAAACTAAGATCTTTTTCAGAATCTTTTATTTTACTAAATTTTTCTGATCTCAAATTATTGGGAAGATTTATTATTTTATTTTGTTGTTTATCTAAAATCTCAGGATTTTTCGCAATCCAAATAGCGTCATTGTCTGGACCAAACCTTTCATATTCAAATTTAATTATTGGCGTTATTTTGAATATGTTTTGTAAGTATTCTAAGAGTTGGTTTTTGTATAAATTAGATGACCCCTCTATTAAAGCATCCCAATTGTAGAAATAGGTGTTAATTATTTTTTGTTCAACAATTTCGAGTTTTTTTCCAGAATCAATGTAAATAGCACCGCATATTGACTCAATAACATCTGCTAAAATTGAAGTACCCCTTACTTTCTGTTTCTTTGATGAGATAATATATTTCCACAATTCCATTTCGGTAGCTACCTTTAAAAAGGTCTGATTATCTTCTAAACATTGTTTTGTTTTCGTTAATCTACCAGGATCGTTTTCACCTGAATTATATATTTTTAAGCTAAATATTAATTTTATCACCGCATCTCCGAGAGTTTCTAAAATTTCATAATGACCTAAATTATTTTCATTCCCATATTGAGGCGTTGTTAAGGCTTCGAGTAGTATTTCGGGGTTTTGAAATTGATAATTTATAAACTCTTGAAACAGTTTTAATTTATCTCTTATAATATGTTTATCCATACCAATAAAATAAGTAGGGAAAAATTTAAAAATTTAGACAAGTCTAGTCTATATATGAAACGGGAAAATGTAATAAAATCACTTTCAATAATTGAAGCTATTGAGAAAAAAAACAAGGAAATGGAAGAATTTCTTTCAAACTTAACAATTACCTCACGAAATGATCTTCTCAAAGAGATAACCAGCGATATTATTAAAAAAAATAGTATTATTAAAGAACATGGCTTTTCTAAAGAAAATATTTGTGTTTCTGAATCGGTAAGCTCAGAAATCATTTCGTTCAGTTCCATAATTGATAATCTCGTTTCCAATATCCAGAAAAATCCATCAAAAAAAGTTCTCTACTTGAGACTATTTCTTGATAGATTTCACGATATCTCTGACCAAGATAAAAATGTGCTTATTCAATCTGTCAAAGATGAGCCTTCTGAAGGATTAAAAGAAAAAATGTTATCATTAATTAAAGTATTCAAATTAGAAATTTAAAATTAGAAAAAAAAGAAAGAAAAAATCAAATTCTTATCTTTAATTTTGATCTTATGAAATTCTAACAAAAGTTTATTCATATTCAAATAATTTCAGTAGAGTTAGAACGTTTTTAATTCCCTTAATTTTGATTCGGAAGGTAAGAATTTTCCAAATAATTGATCCCATTGAAATATCACCCCCTCCCAAGAGGTCGACAAACACTTCTGTTTTTGCTTGCAACAAACCATCCCATCCAGCATTCTTCTTTTTGATGTTTTTCTTTGGGTTGTTTTCAATACCCTCTACATAAACTCTCCCTTTATCGATTACTAACAAGGCGGCGTATTTTCCATCTTTGGCGTTTAAGAGAATTTTTAATTCAGAATCTTTAAAATCTTTCTTGAACTGCTCAATAGTATTTAAAACTTCGACCTCTTTAGCTACGACCTTAGCAAACCCTTTTATCCGTTTCTTTTTTTCTTCAACCATTTTAATCAACTTTCAACATTTTTAAAAAAATATCCCACTTAAATTAAATATAATATGAAAGTTAAAAATATCTTTTTTTAATGAAATCTAAAATTAAAAACGAGGAAGATGGAACGAATAGAGTATAATAGTTTCTCTCCGCAAATCTAATAATCGCTAACATCGCCCGTATCGAAGAACTCTTCAAAAGCTTTCCTATCTTGAGATGAAATTTTCGACTGTGCAGGGACTTTCTTTATCACTATAGGGGCTGCTTCTTTATCATCGTGTTTTATCTTTTTAACTATATTATAATCATTATTATTTGGATCTATCTCGAATTCTTTCTCACACGCTTTGCAGTATAACTTTTTGTTTCTAGGTATCAGGATGTTATCGCAATCTGGGCAAAATCTCATAGTTTCGTTGACCACCAAATTTTTATATTTAATAATTTTCTCTTTATTATTACTTGTTAGTATTATACAATAATCTTCTATCAATTAATTATTAAAATATTCTATATTTATAAATTTAATGGCGACCTATACTTGTTGCCGTATTTGAGTATTTAAATTTTTCTTTTACAACCTTATTGTATAACTAATAATTTGGTTATGAGAAATTTGTTTGTGAAAGTATAAATAATCAGAAGTCGAATTTTTCTGAGTTAATAGGTTTAAATTTTAAATAAAAATTTAATTAAAAAGCAATATTAAATTTCCTCAGCAATAACAAATTTTAAGTGAGATTTATAAGATGATCAAAAGCGAAAAAACAATTTTAATAGTAGGACATCGTGGTGCAAGCTCTGTTTCACCCGAAAATACACTAAAAGCGTTTCAAAAAGCTATTGAATTAAAAGGCGATTATGTGGAGTTTGATGTCCAAGAAACTCGAGATGGAAATCTAGTAGTTACACATGACGAAGACATTAAAAGAATAACTGGTAAAGACGGATTAATAAAAGATATGACTCTAAACGAATTGAGAAAATTAGACTTTGGAGATGGCGAAAAAATTCCAACTTTGCAAGAATTAGTTGAAATGACAAAAAATAAGATTGGTCTAAATTGCGAAATTAAAGTAGAAGGAATTACAGAAAAAGTTGTTCAAGTTTTTAGAGAATATGACATAATAGACACAACATTAGTGAGTTCCTTTATACACGAGGAACTATTAAAAATTCAAAAGCTAGAACCATCCCTAAAATTAGCGTCACTAGAACCAACTCCTGGCACTATAAAGATTGACTGGGATAAAAAAAAAGAAATGATCCAGTATTGTATAGATAATAACCTTTACGCGATTAATCCTCTAGTAATGATGGTAGATCAGCAGTTTGTTGATTTTGCTCACGCTAATGACGTAAAAGTTTTTCCGTGGACGGTTGATTCTAAGGTGTCTATTAAGAAGCTTATAAGACTAGGCGTTGATGGTATAATTACTAATAATATTTCCCGTACGAAAGAAATTTTAAAATCATTTTCTTAAATTCTAATCTTAAATGTTTGAAAGGATTTTATTAATGAAATTAAAAAAAAAAGATATTTTAATAATTGGACATAAAGGCGCAAGCGCGATCGCTCCTGAAAACACATTAAAGGCTTTCAAGAAAGCAATTGAATTAAAAGCTGATATGGTAGAATTTGACATACATAAAACTAAAGATGGCGAAATTGTCATAATTCACGATTCAGATACTCTTAGCACTACTGGCATCCAAGGATTGATTAAAGATATGATTATGGAAGAAATTAAAAAACTGGATGCTGGCGAAGGCGAAAAAATCCCTACTCTATTAGAATTAATTAAAGTTGCAAAAGAGAAAGTGGGTTTACAAATAGAAATTAAATCGAGTGGTCTACTTGGGAAGTTGATTAAACTTTTGAAAGAGGAAAATCTTGTAAATACATCAATTGTTAGCAGTTTTGCATTTGGCGAGTTAGTGAAGTTGAAAAATTTAGAGCCTAAAATGAAACTCGGCTTATTGTTACCCACAGAACTTGTGCGAGTTCGTCAAATTAAAAGAAATATTTTAAGAGCAGCAGATAAAAAGTTTTATGCAATTCATCCACATTATAATATAACTGATAAGAAAATCGTAGACTTTGCTCACGATAATGATCTTAATGTTAATGTTTGGACCGTAAACGATAAAGATAATATGGAGCGTTTAATAGAAATTGGTGTCGATGGAATAATTACTGATGATATTTCAATGGCTAATGAATTATTAGGAAGAGTCACCTGATAATTTTTTAAGATAGTTTCCCCTTTAAACCATAATAAAATATTTTAGTCAAGTTCTATTTTATTCATTAATCTTTTAAACCTATTTTGGTTATTTTCTTCATATCTACATTACAAGAATCAAAAATTGATTTTAATAGATTATTCTTTCCAAGATCTATTGGAATTATTGGAGCGAGCTGGGATCCAGCAGGTGGGGGCTTTTTCGTCCGGGCAATGAAAGATAAGTTTCGAGGACCGACGTATTTATTTAATCCTCGATTAGCTGGAAAAGAGCTCTTAGGTTATAAAGTCTATAACTCTATTTTAGATATTTCAGAACCCATTGATTATGTCATATTAGCTGTCCCTTCACGTCTGGTTCCTAAATTATTGGAGGAAGTCGGTCAGAGAAATGTCCCGTTTTGCACAATTTTTTCTTCCGGTTTCCGCGAGGTAGGAAACGAGACGCTGGAAAACCAAACTATACAAGTTGCTCGAAAATATAACATTCGAATTATTGGGGCCTAACTGTATCGGCGTATACAATCCAAAAGGAGGTCTCTATTTTGCTTTTGAACAATCCAGAAAAGCAGGCAACTTTGGTGGAATATTTCAATCTGGTGGAATTGCTCAAAATATCTCTCAGCATATCGTTTCATATGGATTATATACCTCAAAATCGATTTCAATTGGTAATTCGTTAGATTTATCTCCAGTAGAATTTTTGGAATATTTCTTAACTGACGAATACACCAAAATAATTGGTTTATACATTGAGAACTTGAGGTCAATCGAACAAGGACGGAAATTTATGGAAATAGTTAAGAAATGTAATTTAAATAGGAAACCCGTAATTCTCTGGAGAGCGAGATATGGAGAAGCAACAAAGAAAGCAATTTTATCTCACACTGGGGGTTTAGCCGGGAACAATGAAATTTGGAAGGCAGTAGGGAAGCAAACAGGTAGTTGTATAGCAAGTAATTCAAACGAGCTTGCCGCGCTAGCCTCTGCCTTTAATTTAACTCGCTTACCAGACACGCGCAATGTAGGGGTGATTGGAATTGGTGGTGGTTCCACGATTGAGGCAATAGACATATTAGAAAAATGTAATTTAAAGATACCCCAATTAACAGAGAAGACAATGAATAAAATGAAAAGATTCATCCCAGATGTAAATACTAACTTATCAAATCCAATAGATCTAGGCGGAATGGGAATCCAACCAAATATCTATTATCGTACAATTTTAGCGCTAGATAAAGACCCTAACATCTCTTCTATTATCTTCGTTAAAGATCCCGAAAGATTTGGAGGGTTTGAAGAAATTTTGGATGATTTGGGGTATAAAGGGCTCGATTTAAACAAAGAATTTATAAGATTTATTTCTAAAGCAAAAAGCGCGTGTACTAAACCAATGTATTGCGTTATGTTAAAAATAAACGAAGGATTCGAAGCGTATAAAAGTAGATACAAATTTAAGTTAAAATTGTTAAATCGCAACGTTCCTGTTTTCGAATCGTTAGAACTTGCGGGTTCTGTTTTAGATAAAGTGAATTATTATCGAGAATTCTTGCAAAAGCATGGAAAGTTCCCAAAAATTGAAACTATACAAACTTCTTAATTTAAAATAATATAAAATTGTAAGAAAGCTCTTACTTTTTTTCTAAATGTTTGATTTCTATAGGTCTTCCGGGGCTTCCTTGGTAATAGTATTTATCTGGCTTCCCTCTCCAATTTTTATGTAATACCGTATTTGGAAAGATGACGTTATTATCCTTTGTTAAAGCGTTGGGACCGGCAATTATTCCAGGATAGAATGTCGTGTTTTTTCCAAGTTTTATTTCCATCATACTTATCTTTCCAAAGATTGTATTGACGGCGTGACTCGATAATGCAGCCGTAGGGTAGAAAAAGGTGTTATCTCCTAAATCTGTGAATTCTAAACCTACGTAGGAATCGCAATAAATTACATTCTTTCCGATTTTATTATGACTGATCCTTCTTAGCGTGCGATTCACGAGCCAAGGAAAAGGCGATTTGGAAGTCAACCACATCGGATATTTTATTATAAATCCTCTTTTGTGGTAATACTTCATCATCTTTCCTTCTTCGCTATTAACATCATCTAAAATCCGTTTGAAAACTCCTTCTTTGGGAGGTGATTTTTTACTCCATCGTCGGGCCCATAATGCTGTGAACTCAATTAACAAAATAAGATAAATAAAATAAAGAAATAATAGGAAACCAGGGAGTATTAAGAAATGAATTATTTGTGGAATTGAAAAATTGATAATAAAACCATATTCAAATAGTAAAAAAAGCCCTAAACATGCATAAAGAGGAACCAAAAAGCTAATAAAATTAATTTTAAGGAAGTCTAAAATGGGTAGTTCCACAACTTGCCCTTTCTTCTGCTCGAATTCGGAATTTACTTTTCCTTCTACTTTGTTCTCTTCCATAGTATAATTATTACTATAGTCTTATAAAAAATTATTTAACCAGATTTTTGAATATTTTTATAAATAATCTTTTTTTTTGACTATAATTTTTCCTTTATAAGTTGTCATAATAAGTTATCTTCCATATATTCCATAGATTTAATAATAAAATAATAATAATTTTAAGTAGCTCATGGATGATCATTTAATATTATTTTCTAAAAGTGTTTCTAAATCTAAAGAGGATATCATTAATATTGAGGATATGCTTAAAAATTATCCTTACGTAAGGGAAATGGATTTAGAAAAAGGGTATGAATTTGAAAATTCCATAAGGAACGGAAAGAGAATTCCCTCATTAAAATTTGCCACAGAAGAGGACGCAGAGGAAATCACAAATATCTTCAAGGAAGTTTACGAAAATACTTATCCTTATAAAAAAATGGAAGATATCTCTGAAATTCGGAGCATGATAAGAAGTCCTAATTATTATTGGATAATTTTTAGATTTAAACCTGATGAAGCAATAGGTTGTATTGGCCTTCACCTTGATTTTGAAAATAAAATCGGAAATTTTTTTGGTTACGCTTTTAGAAAGAAATATCAACATAAAGCAGATATATCCACTGCGAGTATCGCCTGTGAGATAGCTCCTATGTATAAATTTAAAGATCAAATATTAATTTGGTTTGCTGAAATTCGCTCAAGTTTTTCTAGTATCCAATATTTATCAAAGTTAGCAGGATTTAACCCTATGGCGTTCCTCCCTAATAAGGACATATTTTTTAACCATTCTGAATCAGAAATCTTATTTACTATTTACAATCGGAA
>Ga0209121_10006226_pt1 | contig 10528 bp, 8 predicted proteins | sample Cruoilmetagenom3_FD_187292 | JGI IMG/M metagenome (GOLD analysis project Ga0209121, IMG submission 187292) | Oil polluted marine microbial communities from Coal Oil Point, Santa Barbara, California, USA - Sample 3 (SPAdes) (version 2) | ecosystem: Environmental > Aquatic > Marine > Oil seeps ...
CCGCTCACAAAGAAAGCCCCCCCGGCTGGCTGGTCAGCAAGTGGACCTTCGGTGCCAGGGGAGACCTGCCGCCGGTGCATCTGACATGGTATGACGGCAACGCTGGTAAGCGCCCGCCGTTGCAGAAAGAGCATAACATGCCGGACTGGCCCGAAGCGACACTTTTCGTCGGCTCAAAAGGGATGCTGATAGCCGACTACGGCAGGTTTAAACTATATCCGGAAGACAGGTTCGAGGGTGTTCGGCGTCCCCAAATGCCGCGCAAGCCTTCCCATACCGATGATTGGGTAGAAGCGTGCAAAACCAACGATCCGCTTAGGCCCGGCACTAACTTCAGCTATGCAGGCCCGCTCACAGAGACAGTCCTGCTGGGTATAGCTGCGTATCGTGCGGGCGAGAAACTCTCGTGGGACGCTGAAAACCTTAAAATCATCAATAATCCCAAAGCAGAGCGATTCATCCGACGTGATAAATACCGCAAGGGGTGGACACTGTAGGAGCCTGCAGGAGAACCTTTTTTTAGCGGTCATAAAATCAAGCAGTAGCATGATTGATGGATGCTTGCATTTAAGCGTCATCGCAGCGGACCAGCACCCTGATCATGACAACATAGCTGAATTTCGCAAACGTCATCTTAAGGCCCCGAACTGATACAAAACCGAATTAAGTTTCCACAAATGCGGTATTACTATTCAGTAATTTCTGTCGCTCGACACAGTCGGATATTATCAATAAACATCTTGCCGGAACCACCATGCGTTGTCATATTGCCTTGTGTACCCAGACCAATCGCGAATTTGTCCACATTAGTCAGGTTGATCCCTTGATCGGAAAAAGTCTGTAGTGGAATCACCCACTCGTTCCAGGTATCTGTCGTCGCCGCGGCCGGATCATCGTGGACTACTACCGCAGGTGTGCCGGCACTGTTCGACACGGCGACGTACAGCGGCTCGGCGTCGTTGCTGGCAATGCCGATGTCCTGGTGTGCCCACTGCGGGCCGGCCGTGCCGGTAATTGTGACGTTTGAGAACTTGGCCTCGCACGTAGCGGCGGCATTATGTGATGTCACTGCCAGGCCGATGTAGATATTCGAGCTCATCATAATATTCTGCGGATTCCACGACATCGCCTGCCATGTGGATCCGTTAGACGAATAGTAGCCTCTGAAGTTGCCCGCAAAATCACGCTCTAACTTGATCCAGTACGGTGCAGTAATCGCCGTTTGCTCGCTTGTCACAACAGATGTGTCACTCGTAGCGTTAATATCGGCATCCAGACGTGCCTGTAATCTGCATCCGTTGCCGGGAGTAATATATATCGCAGCAAATTTCGAACCCGGCTCCAGCGTCTCGCGGAACATCACACCAGCCTTGGCCCACGGGTCCGTGTTATCGACGCTGAGCACCTGGGCTTCAATCGAACCCACACCGGTGAGCATTTTGTAGGCAAAGTGGAATTCATCGGCGTCGTTCCAGATATCAGCGCCTGACCCGGTCATCGTATAGGTGCCGGCCGGCGCTTCTGTAAAGCTGCCGACGGATGCCGGGTTGCCTCTGAACCACAGCGACAATTCTGTGACGCCTTGATCGCTCCAGTCTCGCTGGTTTGTCAACGTATGCTCCACTTCTGAATAGCAGGCATAGCCCTGCTTGTTGTTATCGTATACAAGCGGCATAGACTGGCCGCCTCCGTGGACAATAGTCTCCTCGATATAAGAAGCGGTAGTTTCATCACCCACCGCAGCGCCGGTTCCATTGCCGGCAAAATAATCCGCAGTCCCGGGAGTGCCATAGCCAAGGCCATCGTGCCAGGCGTACCATATCTGGTTCTCACCGGCGTCGTAATCCTCGAAATCGTCTATGACAAAGAAATCGCCAGTTGTGAAGCTCCAGACGTTGCCTGCCCACGGGCTGTCGGGGTTGGTGTCGTTGACTTCATCGATCCGCCAGTAGTACGTCGTTTCCAATAAAAGCTTGCCGGGATCGTAGCTTTCCTCGCCGAGTGTCTTTGGCCCTTTATATTCAGGCGAGGCCTTCGTGGAATTCTTTACGGCGTCCGCATCCGTGCCGAAGTACACCTCATGCGAGGCGGCGACAGCTCCCGCATCCCATGTAAGAATCTGTGTAGGACTTACATCCACGGCGCCATTGGACGGATTCGGGCCGCTGACGGCGCCCTCGGTAGTAAAGCTCCAGACATCTCCTTTATGCGTAGCGGCGCCATCAAACTCATCTACACGCCAGTAGTATGTCTTGGCTAATTTGAGTTGGTCGGGACTATAGCTCGCAACACCTACAGGCACTCCATTGTCAGCTTCATTTACAGTGCCAAAATCTTCGCCGAAGTACACGTTGTGCAGTTTTGCGCCAAAACCTGCCGTCCATGTAAGTGTTGCATTTAAAGGCACAAACTCGGCGCCATCAGCCGGATCGGGGAGATAGGCGGAATTTGGAGGAACTGTAAAGCTCCATATATTACCTTTCCATGGACTGTTCGGCTCAGATTCATTGACCTCGTCGATTCGCCAGTAGTAAGTTGTACCGGGAACAAGGCCGTCAGGATAAGCATATCCGGGAAATCCGGCAACATAAAATGTCAAGTCCTGGTTGCCCCGGAACAAGTCTGAATCTCGCGTGGCTTCGTTAACGTCGCTCAATTCATTACCCAAATAGACATCGTGGGATTCTGCAAAATCCCCGGGTGACCAGCTTAGGGTCACCCATGTGTCCTCATGGAAGGTACCATCAGCCGGATCGGGACTGGAGGCAAATGGATATCCCTCACCCTCCATAATCCCTTCAAGTCGTTCGGCCGTCAGTGCCTCGTTGTAGAGACGCACATCATCGATGAGGCCATCGAAGTACTTCTCTACATGGTCCGGAGTCGCGGGGGCAAAGGCATCCGAGGGCTGTGAGCCGATCGACGCGCTGACATCCGGATTTGTCGCTACTGCTGTGCCTGTATTGGCAACGTTGCCAACTTCCTCACCATTGAGGTACAGTCGCATCGTACTGCCATCCCAGGTTGCAGTGGCGTGCTGCCATTCATCCGTAACCAAGGGTCCCGAACCGGCTATCAACGTGGTGGTGCTCTGACCTTCCGTCTTGAGGCGGAAGCGAAGTCTTATTTCACCACCGTCTGAAATTGTGCTTAACATCCACCAGTGATCGTTTTCGCCCCATTCGTTGGCCTTTGTGATAATACGCCCATCATTGATGGCGAAGCTCTCGGGTCGTATCCATCCGGCGAGAGTAATGCCCGAACCGATGACATCAAATGCCCCTAATTCCACGAGATCTTCTTCGCCGTCAAAATCCAGCGCCCCGCCTATTTTTCCAGGTGCCCACTTTGGGTCGCCGATGAGAGTGCCATCGTGCCCATTGCCGCTGACATCATGGGCTATCGTGCCGGATGTCTCGTCGAGCCTCCACAAACCAACTAGGTCAGCATCCGCAGCGCCCGTCAGCATGCCAAGGAAAGAAATCAAACAGATTAGTTTTTTACACATAATAGTACCCTTATTGAGATATTAGGATGATATTGTGCTTTGGTTATGAACCAAAGCGGCAGACAACAGTCTTCATTTTGGTTAGACTCCATCTATTCCATTGTGAGTAGCTTCCTTTGATCTGGTGCTACCTCCTTCCCTTTAGTGTATTGCATACTCGGCCAACCAGAACATGCAAACTTACAATCAACCGCATGAGTTACACTTCTTCGTAGGCCAAGAATCACGAGATATCCTCATTTCTTATTTATATCAGATTGCACGCCTTTCCGTCAAGAAAAAAACAGTTCAAATTAGTTGAAATTCAAAAAAACTTATGGTAATATAAGGTTACAAAATGCAGTTGTGCTTTCAATCAATGCGCTAATGGAGAATATCGATTCAAACGAAGGAACATGAGGCTTGCTATGAAAGTACCAAAAGCGTTTACATTGATAGAATTACTTGTGGTTATCGCGGTGATTGCTATCTTGATGGCCATCCTGATTCCAGTGCTCGGCGCGGCTAAGAAACAAGCCTCTATGACACGCTGTCTATCCAACCATCGCAATTTACTGTATGGGTGGATCATGTATTCAGACGATAATGACGGTCTGCTCATGTGCAATGGAGCTTGCTACGACACTCCAACGGACAAGAGCCCGTGGGTTCATCGGCCAAAAGACATAAACGGAAATGATTTAGGCAGCCCTGCTCCGCCCACGATTACCGATGTAGACCGCTTTCGAGGGATACAACAGGGATCGCTGTGGAAATACATTAAGGATGTGGATGCTTATCACTGCCCGGGTGACAATCGCAGGAGCACAAGGCGGTCCCCGCGTGATTGTTTCCGAAGCTATTCCATTTCCTATGCCTTTGGCTCGATGCGCGAGGGGGACCTGTCGCCTCGCGGTGGATACCACTATTTCAGAAAGATGCTTGAGATTACAGGCGCGCCGCAGTACTACGTCTTTGTCGAAGAGGAACACAACGGAAGCCGATATGGGGAAAACGAAGGAGGTTGGCATCTACCTATGGCAGGGGGTATGAATAGGTTGCCGAATCCGGGTAGCTGGACCTTCTACGACCCTTTGGCTTCTTATCACCTCAAGGCGAGCACGTTTGGCTTTGCCGACGGCCATGCAGACCGGCGAAAATGGATGGACAAGCGCACGCTCGAGTTTATCCGGCAGAACGCCCAGGATCCATCATCTCATTCCGGCATAACGCTCGCATCGCCGGACAACGAAGATATTCACTGGTTGATAGAGCATTTCATCTCGAAGAAACGCGTTGAGTGACTATACGGCTCTATTTCTTCTTGTCAGATATTACAGATATCGCTATAATCTACTCCTACTGAAATGCTGTAGTGTATCAGTCGAGTTGACCAAAGGAGCGAAATGAAGATGGATCGCCCACGTATTATAGAACGTCCCTGGGGACGCTACCGGGAGTATGCACGCAACGAGCCGTGTACGGTATGGATCGTAGAGATGAAACCCGGAGAGACCGGAAGCCTGCAATCTCATCGGAATTTCGATGAATTGTGGATCATGCTCACGGATGGGGGTCAGGTTCAAGTGGCAGATGAGGTGCGGCAGGTTCGAGCAGGTGATGAAATATTCATCCCGCGCCGAACAAAACACCGCCTCAGCAACCACGGCGGCGGACTCCTCCGCATGATGGAAGTGGCTTACGGTGAAGTACAGGATGAAGATAAGGTGAGGTATGAAGACAGGTACGGCCGTACTTAGTTCGATTCCGGCCGGCGAAGGCGACACATGGATACGTCACAAAATCCGAAACAGGTTCTCTGCGTAGGCGACATGGTAGCCGATATATTCGCCAGTCCCCTGTCACGACTTCCGGAACCTGGTGAGCTGGTGCTCACCGAGAGAATCGCCGTCTTCCCCGGTGGCAACGCCCTGAACACGGCGGTTGCTCTGCGTCGCCTTGGAGAGCAGGTTGCCGTGGCCGGTAGTGTTGGAGATGATGCCCTCGGGCGGTTGCTCCTGGATCAAATTCAAACACAGGGGCTGGATGTGCGTGGTGTGCGACGGGAACCGGAAGGCAGGACGGCGTCGACGTTCATTGTCCGCGCTGAGGGTGAGGACCGGCGTTTCATCCATTCGTTGGGTGTCGCCGCCACTTTCAGCGGTGAACATGTATCACCAGAGCTGATTCCTCATAATGGTGTTATGTTAGTGGGCGGCTATTTGAAGTTGGGTGCCTGGGATGATAATGTACTGGCTGATCTAATGTGCCACGCCCGGCAGCGTAATTGTACGGTCGTGCTCAACATTTGTATTGCCCGGGACAGTGGTGTGGATCCGTGCCGGTGCCTGGCGTTGCTTAAGCATGTGGATGTATTCGTACCCAATGAAGACGAAGCCCGTATCCTCACCGGCGAAACAGTACCGGCTCGCCAGGCGAAGGCCTTGCGTCGGGCGGGTGCGCGGGTGGTTGTGATTACACGGGGCGGGAAAGGTCTCTACGCAGACGATGGTGAGCGTACCGTAAAGATGGGGATTTTCCAGGTGCCCCTGGTTGATCCGTCGGGTTGCGGTGATTGCTTCACCGCCGGTCTTATCGCCGGCTTGCTGCGAGGCTGGGATACTGTCCACACGCTCGAATTCGCAAGTGCCGTCGGCGCCATTGGAGCTACGGCTCTTGGATGTACAGACGGAGTGCCGTCTTTCGCAACAGTGGAGCGTTTTTTAAAAGAGAACAAAATAAAGATATCTGTAGAGCCCTACAATGGTCGATAGGCCGATGGAAAATCTGATTCCAAGGAGATATTTATGAAAAACATGACGGCAATTGTCGCGATTATGGCCGTATTCGCCCTGGCGGTCTGCTTTATCATACTTGGGTCCATCTCGGTAGAATTGATGGCCCGGCTGCAGATAGACGAGAACCAATTCGGTACCCTGATATCTCTTTTTTCACTGAGCTGTCTGATTGCTCAGTTGTTCATTGGATTCATGGTAGACAAATTCGGGCACAAACCTCTGGCCGTCAGCGGCTTCCTCATTGCTGGTTTGGCTATCCTGTTGCTTGCATTCTCAACGTCCTATGCCCTTGTGCGTCTTGCCACGCTACTTCTTGGTGTAGGTGCGATTTGCTGTAACACTGTAGGCAATACATTGCTTCCAGTTGTCCTTTTCGAAGGGAAAGATCCGGCGCGGGCCAGCAATTTCGGTTGTGGATTCGTTGGGCTGGGCTTTATCCTGGTACCCCTGATGATCGGCACGTTTATGAACGACCTGGGCCTCAGCTATACGGTGTCGGTCTCCGTTGTGGGGGTGGGAGTCCTCATCTTTGCCATAGTCGCCTTGCTCGGCCGTTATCCACAAGCATCCACAGGCTTCAGGTTGATCAAGTCTCTCGATCTCCTGCGCAGGCCCGAGGTCTTAGTAGCTGCGGCGGCTTTGGCCTGCTACATCGGTCTGGAGTGGACAATGAACAACTGGACTAAGCCCCTCATGACGGAACTATATGAGGCAACGGGCAGCACTAACGCTGTTCGTAATGCAAGCCTGGTGCTGATGCTATTCGGTTTTGCTATGGCCGTGGGCCGGTTTGCCACGTCGGCTTTGAAGAACGTATCTGCTATGGGCGTCAAGATCATTGCCGTCATGTCGATCCTGGCCATACTGGCGATCATTGTGCTGGTGAAGGCGGGCAGCCCGGGACTGGCAATCCTATCTGTGCTGGTCATCGGCCTGGCATTCGCGCCGATGTTTCCCACGATCGTAGGCGTGACCTTCGATAAATTTGACCAGAACGTCTATGGGAGTGTCTTCGGAATCATTTTTTCTATTGGCTTGCTCGGTTCCATGATTTTACCGAAAGTCGTGGGATATCTGAGCAAAGGCAAAACTGTGCAGCAAAGTCTACTGATTGCCGCTATGATTGCAGGAGTCCTGTTTTTAATTGCGATTGCCATGGGAGTCGTGGGCAAGCCAAAGAAGGCCCAGTAGCCTCTGCACAACCTTCACTCGACGTATATACTCCAATCTTGCGGAAGCTTAGTGCTTTAAGTATAGCTGCCCAATTTTTTTGCAAAAAAATGTATATTTCTGAATATATTTGTAAAATAATCTTGCTGGTTGCGATTGTTAGAGAGTATGTTAGTGCGTTAAGTAAACTCTATGGGTGAACTATGATTTCAGACGCTACGAGTGTCCCAAAGTATTATCAAATAAGCCAGCAAATCATCGCGGCAATCCGTTCGGGCCGGCTCAAGCCGGGCATGCAAATCTCCTCAGAGAATGAAATCATAAGGAAGTACGGAGTAAGCAACACAACAGCCCGGCGGAGCCTGCAGGAGATCGAGAGGGCCGGCTGGGGGACACGAATCAAAGGCAAGGGCACCTTTGTTTGCCAGAGGAATGTTCAACGCTCGGCGACCCGGATACTTGGCTTCACCAGAAATATGATCGAGGCGGGCTACAGCCCCTCCACGAAAATACTGGACGCCCGAAAGGTCACGAAAGGATATTCGGGCTCGATCAATGGCCGGCGTTACTTCATGCGGGGGCCGGTGTATAAAATCCACCGCCTCCGGTTTGCGGATGATACACCCATGATGCTTGAGGTTAGATATATTTCCATGGAATTCTGCCCGGAGATTGCCAGCCAGGATTTCACAGGTTCGCTTTACGAGATATATCAAGAGCACTATGGTCTGTCCCTGGTTGAGATCCAGCAGATACTGAGCACTGTAATGATAGACGCCGGCACGCAACGTTTCTTCGACGTGCGCGAACCGATTCCCGCCTTCAGGGTTGAGGGCGTGACATTCTGCGGTAAAGAAATGATTCTCGAGATGGAAGATTCGATTTATAGAGGAGACAAGTATCGCTTTTCCGTATGTGCAAAACCGTAGCTTGACGACGCCAATGATTTGTATAGATAATGAAAGATGATGATGTATTCGCGAGAATTTCTTGAACAGCTTTATCGTACGATTTACACCATTCGGATTTTTGAGACCCAGTGCATTAAGCTTTATCGGCAGGGGCTGATCATTGGCTACTTCCATCCCTACCTTGGCGAGGAGGCGATAGCGACGGGTGTTTGTGCCGCTCTTCGCAAAGACGATTACATTGTCAGCACCCACCGGGGCCACGGGCACTGCATCGCAAGGGGTGGGCAGTTGAAGAAGATGGTGGCCGAGGTCCTTGGCAGGGAAACCGGCTATTGCCGGGGCAGGGGAGGCTCGATGCACATTGCCGACCCGGAGACCGGCAATATCGGCGCCAATGGGATAGTGGGTGGCGGGATCCCGATAGGAGTAGGAGCCGGCTTAGGGATTAGTATACGGGGCAGCAATCAGGTCGTGGCACTCTTCTTTTCAGACGGGGCATCAAACAACGGCGTCTTCGCCGAGTCGTTGAATCTGGCCGCGATCTGGGACCTGCCGGTTATCTTTGTTCTCGAAAACAATCAGTACGCGGTCTCCAGCCCCATAGAAGAGATGAGCCGAATTCCGGATCTCCACAGGCGGGCGGAAGGATACGGAGTTGAAGCGTCGATGATTGACGGCAACGATGTGTTGGCGGTCTTCGAAGAGACACAGAAAGCAGTCCGGACCTGCTGTGACGGCAACGGCCCTGTGCTGATCGAGGCCAAGACTTACCGGCACGGCGGGCATCACGTCAACGACCCCGGTCTTTACATGCCGAAGGACAAGCTCGAATACTATAAAACCCACGATCCCGTAACGATTGCCAGAGAACACCTGATGAGCCGAAGCGATTGCACTGAACAAGATATCGCTGAGATAGAGAATGGAGCCAACCAGGCGATGTCCGAGGCCATCGAATTTGCCAGGAATAGCCCGCAACCCTCTGTTGACAGCTTTCTCGAGGAGGTGAAACAAAATTGAGCACTGATACCGGCACAGAATGCACTGAAAGGCAGATAATGTATCGCGAGGCCCTGAACGAGGCGCTTCGGGAGGAAATGCTCCGTGACCAGACCGTGTTTCTGCTTGGCGGCGGGATTGGTCAGCGCGGCGGGTCGTATAAGGTTACTGTCGATCTCCTTAATGAATTTGGACCAAAGCGAGTGATTGATGCCCCGATTTCCGAAGCAAGCTTCACCGGGACCTGTGTTGGTGCCGCGATAACCGGGATGCGACCGGTCGTCGAGATACTATTTGTAGATTTTACGTCGCTTGTCATAGACCAAATAGTGAACCAGGCGGCCAAATACAGGTTTATGAGCGGCGGCAAGGTAAAGGTCCCGCTTGTGCTGCGGACCCAAGGGGGCAGCGGTAACGGTCTGGCGGCACAGCACTCACAGTCTCTGGAGGCGTGGTACTATCATGTTCCCGGACTTAAACTGGTCATGCCATCTACACCCTGTGATGCCAAGGGACTCTTGAAAAGCGCGATCCGCGAAGATGATCCTGTAATTTTCATCGAGCACAAGCTGCTGTATATGGAAAAAGGGCCTGTACCGGAAGCTGAGTACACGATTGAACTTGGCAGGGGGGATATCAAGCGTCCCGGGCAGGATGTGACAATTATTGCCTGGTCCGGCATGGTCTCTCGGACGCTCGCCGCTGCCGAGAGTCTAACCCGCGATGGGATCCAGGCGGAAGTAATCGACCCTCGGACATTAGTGCCGTTGGACACGGAGCTAATCCTGGAGTCGGTTAAAAAGACCGAGCACCTGGTAATAGTCCAGGAGGCGGTTAGAAGGGGTGGGGTGGCATCGGACATTGCCTCCATCGTACAAGCTGAGGCATTCGACTACCTTGATGCCCCGATAGAGATATTGGCGGGCAGAAACACACCGATACCTTTCAATGTCAATCTTGAAAGGGCCTCGGTTCCGCAGGAGCCGGACATAGTTGCAGCAGTTAAAAAAACCGTGTATGCAAAATAAAGATTAGCACAGGGAGCAAAGATGCTGCTTGAAAATATGCCTCCTCAAAAGAATTTGTGGGTATCTGCTTAGGTTTATATTCCTTAACTCTTTGCTATTGAGCGGGTTATGTTTTGTTCTTGTGAAATATTTTTT
>Ga0209121_10006228_pt1 | contig 10524 bp, 14 predicted proteins | sample Cruoilmetagenom3_FD_187292 | JGI IMG/M metagenome (GOLD analysis project Ga0209121, IMG submission 187292) | Oil polluted marine microbial communities from Coal Oil Point, Santa Barbara, California, USA - Sample 3 (SPAdes) (version 2) | ecosystem: Environmental > Aquatic > Marine > Oil seeps ...
GGGAAAAGAAAAAGCTCAGTGAGATACCGAAAAGAGTGGAAAAACTGGCAGATCTGCTGGAATTGGACATATTCCCTAAAAAATTGAGGAGTTAAGGATATAATAAAACCTATATAATAAAAAAGGTTAAAGTTCAATATCGCATATCTTTAACTGCCAAACGGAAGGGTTTTTTCTCAGAGTCGAATTCCATGCCTAATAGCAACAGGATCCTCACAGTAAACCATATTTTCGTTGAGACAATATGAATTGGGATTTATACAGGTGCACTCGTAGAAAAGAAATACCCCCCGATATCGCTTACGCCGTTTCATCTTTTTTGAATTGAGTTGTTTCCTAGCTTTTTGCTCCTTACAAAAGATTTACCAAGGGCTTATCCCAGCCTCACGCACCTAAGTTATGACAGAAGACTATTTCACTCGAAAATTATTTATCCCCCAAACACTTCTTTCTTAGTAAGTTTCTAAAAAAGGAGAAAAAATGAAAAAGACGACCTTACTTAAAAAGATGATTATGGAAAAGAAAGCGCTTGTCGTCCCAGGCGCTTATGATGCTTTGTCAGCAAAGCTCATAGAAAAAGCGGGATTCAAAGCAATTCAAGCATCGGGATTTGGACTGGCCGCTTGTTACCTGGGCAAGCCAGATGTCGGTTTGCTAACCCAGACCGAGATGGTGGACTTCACAAGAAACATGGCGAATGCGGTGGATATTCCCGTGATGGGAGATGCAGATACCGGATTCGGTAATGCTATAAACGCGATGAGGGCCGTTCGAGAGTTTGAGCAGGCGGGATGCGCTGGTTTGAACATAGAGGATCAAGAATTTCCAAAGAGATGCGGACACATGGAAGGAAAGCAGCTCATCTCAAAAGAAGAAATGGTAAAAAAGGTAGAGGCTGCTTGCGAGGCAAGAGAGGACAAGGATTTCGTGATCAATGCGAGAACGGACGCGATAGCGATCTATGGAATAGATGAGGGAATAAAAAGAGGGAAGGCCTACGCAGATGCGGGTGCAGATCTTATATTTGTGGAAGCTCCTCAGACCAAAGAACAGATCACCAGGATCGCAGAGGAAGTCGGTGCACCAATTTCAATCAATCTCTTCGACTCAATCAAAGGAGGAAAGACTCCACTTATGCCCTATAAAGAGCTCAGAGAACTCGGGGTGGCGAGAGTTTCGGTTCCGGTTGGGACGATCTTTGCCGCTGTAAAAGGTCTTCAGAACTACCTTGACGTCATCAAGAAAGAGATAGCTCCGGGGAGATACGACCTGGTTTGCAAGTTTGATGAATTCAAGGCACTCGTCGGTCTTCCTGAAATGAAAGAGTTGGAAAAAGAATTTTTGCCAAAAGAGATTTTCAAGCAAAAGTATGGTAGATAAACAAAATGGGCATGACTTTGGTCGAAAAGCTGTTGGCGGGAGCATCAGGCAAGAAGGAGGTAAAGGCCGGAGAGCACGTCATAGCAAGAGTCGACGTCACCATGGCTCCTGAGGGCACGGGTCCGCTGGCGATAAAGCAGTTGATAAAGCTTAAGGAAGGTCCTGCCAATCCAAGCAGGACAATTTTCTTCATAGACCATGCAGCTCCAAGTCCGACCAGACAAACCTCGAACGCTCACATGTTCCTGAGGAAGTTTGCAAAGAAAACCGGCTCAAACCTGTCTGAAGTTGGTGAGGGGGTATGCCACCAGAGGGTTGTAGAGTCCCATATCTCTCCCGGAGAGGTGTACATAGGGGCAGATTCTCATTCCTGCACCGTTGGGGCGCTAGGTGCGTTTGGTACCGGTATGGGTTCTACCGATGTTGGCGTTGCCATGGCCCTCGGGAAAACGTGGCTCAGAGTACCACCAACCTTCAAGATAGAAACAAATGGGAGTTTTCCAAAAGGAGTTTACTCGAAAGACCTGATACTTCACATAATTGGTAAGATAGGCGCAGACGGAGCTACCTACAAATCTTTGGAGTTTTGCGGAGACACCATAAAGAACATGACACTGTCCAGCAGGCTGACTCTCACGAACATGGCTGTTGAGGCCGGAGCCAAGACGGGCGTGATTAGACCTGATGAGAAGGTGAAAGAGTTTCTAAAGGAGCAGGAGAGGCCCGAGAAGTTTAGACAGATTAAGGCTGATGAGGATGCTGAGTATGAAAAATCATTTGAATTTGATGCGTCCGACCTAGAGCCCATCATCGCTGCGCCTCATCAGGTGGACAATGTGAAGCCGATTGAGGAAATGGAAGGTACTAAGATTCAACAGGTGTACTTGGGAACCTGCACAAATGGTCGATTGGAAGATCTGAGGCTAGCAGCCTCGATTCTAAAGGGCAAAAAGAGGCATCCCGATACCAGATTTGTTGTCGTTCCTGCGTCTCGCCAGATATATCTGGATGCATTAAAGGAGGGACTGTTAGAAACATTCGTCAGGGCTGGGGCTTCGGTCCTCGGTCCTGGATGTGGCCCTTGCATGGGAACTCATGAGGGCATTTTGGGTGATGGTGAGGCATGCCTTTCAACCCAGAACAGGAACTTCAAGGGAAGGATGGGAAATCCTGAAGCGTTCATCTATCTCTCTTCCCCTGCGACAGCAGCGGCGAGTGTCCTCAAAGGAGAAATTTCTGATCCTAGGGAGGTGTTCTGATGAGGGGAAAAGCCTGGAAGTTTGGAGATAACATAAGCACTGATCTCATAGCACCTGGTAGATACTTCCATCTTAGAGAGAATTTGCCAGAGCTTGCAAAGCACGTGCTGGAGGATGCAAGATCAGAATTTGCTGGAAGGGTAAAGGAGGGTGACGTTATTGCAGCTGGAAAAAACTTCGGTCTCGGTTCGAGCAGAGAGCATGCTGCGCAAATAATCAAGATTTCGGGGGTGAGTACAATCCTTGCAAAGTCCTTCGCAAGGATATTCTATAGGAATGCGATAAACCTAGGACTGCCTGCTTTGGAATGCGACACAGACAAGATAAATGAAGGCGATGAGCTTGAGCTGAGAATGGAGGAAGGAGTGATAAAGAACCTGACACAGGGGACTGAAATAAAGACCTCTCCGATGCCTGATGTGATGCTCTTGATCCTTAACGAGGGCGGCTTGTTGCCTTACATAAAAAAGCACGGAGACCTTCCGGTAGTGAAGTAGTGAAGAGAAAAGAAGAGGTGTTTCTTTTCCAACAATTAAAACTATTTGCTATGCCGTTCAAGCATAGCACCCTATCTTTTTTAGTCCAATGTTATTCCTCTCTGATGCATAAATTTCCCTGATTTTTCTTTGTATGAAGAAAAAGCGGTTGAGTCAAGTTTCTTGAACACTACCTGAACAATCTTATCACCCTTTTTCAGCTCAAGCGGGGAGTGACTGTTAAAAAAGGGGAGAGTCAGTTCCCCTTCAAAACCTGCATCAACCACTCCAAATGAACCAAAGACTCCTCTTCTGGCATAGGTGCTTCTTATCCATATTTCTCCCGCATAGTCCAATCCGAGCTTTATTACTTCTTGGGTTGAAATAACAAACCATTCTGATTTGGGTATTCTTGTCTTTTCCACAGCTTCTTCCCCAGTTCTTTCGCCTATCTTTATCTCTTTTACTGTCAAGTCATAACCATTTGGAGTCAGATTTTCCAGATTAAAGGGTTCTATCGCTATCTCCCTCTTGTTTATCGCTCTAATTATGTCTCTATCAGATAATGCCATAAGAACAAAAAGGTGTGCAATTAAAAATTTTTGTCTATGTCGGCCAGCATTTTCGAGTTCAGCAAATAGGTCTGTGCTTATCCCCAATGCGTTTGCAACGACATTTCAGGGGATACAAATGTAAAAAGAATCCTTACTTACAGCTCTCTGATTTTTCGTGCTGGGTTGCCTGCAACCACCACCATTTTTTCTACATCCTTGGCCACAACAGAACCTGCTCCAATAAGGCTTCCTCTACCCACTCTTACTCCCGGTAGAATGGTGACATGACCCCCTATCCAGACATCTTCTTCTATGATCACAGGAACACCTCTTATTACGTCTCGTTCGTTAGGGCTAATCTTGTGCTCGACTGCGTAAATGTGCACCCCCGGACCAATCCAAGTCCGGCCTCCAATCTCGACTTTCCCCTCATCCAAGATCACGCAATTGTAGTTTATAAAGCAATTATTGCCAATGTGCGTGTTGTAGCCATAATCAACAAATAGAGGTGCTCTTACTATGGCGTTTTCACCAACAGTTCCAAGCAGCTCGCTGAGCGTTGCTTCGTATTCCCCTGAATCTCTTTCAACTTGATTTAACTTTTGGCAAAGTCTGTAGGCTCGGTTCAGTTCATCCCGAAGAGTTTCATCAGGCATTGCCGATATCCATTCACCTTTTCTTAGTTTTTCTTTCAGTTTAGAAGGCATAAATTATAAAACAACTTGAGAGTTATAAAACTCACTATAAACCTTTTTAAGGCACGATGTTAGGGTGTGACACAGGCGGCTCGACGCCGCTCTCCCTCTTAACTTTTAATCTTCGACTTTTTGATTTGCCTCGAAAATTCTTGTAGGTTGCTCAGGTTATTGGTGAGGAAATCAAAAAGTTCGGCGTCATCTACATCCGAGTGCCAATAAATAAGCGGGTCCTTAATTTTCCTAATCTCCTTCAATTTCTGAGCCAACGTTCTGCCAATCACTCTACCTTTTACCAGTCTATCTAAAATATCTTCGTCGCCACTCGGGATTCCAAGCTCCAAATGCTTTACCACCATTCCAGAAATATCAAAAAGGGATTGGATTGAAATCAATAACAATCTTTCGATCGCTCTTCTTCTCATCTCTTCAGCTCTGTATTCTTCCAGGCCAGTTGGAAGATACTCTTTAATTTTTGCCAGGTACCCATCAAGCACTTCTAATCTGCTAAGTATGTCTTTTTTCTCCATCTTTTGGTCTCTCCTTTTTGTTAATAACTTTGAATGTTAAAAAGTTGTTGAATAACAAACAACTCCCCACGTCTCACAAAATTACGGAGGTGGTATCGAAAACTTCATTTACCCAGAATGGGAATTTTAAAACCTCTTTATTTCTCTCAAATATCAAGAGCATCACTTCTTTTTGATATGCTTGCCCATTGGGAAAAACTAATATATCTCTCCACATTGATATGAAATGATTGTATGAAAAAAGATCATGAAGGGGTCTACATGCTTGCTTCGTTGATACCCAAAGGTAAGGTTTCGACTTATGGTGCAATTGCTAAACAGCTAGGTATGCATCCACGAGCGGTTGGAATGGTTTTGCACAAAAACAAGGATAAGAATGTTCCATGTCATAGAGTTGTGAGAGCCAATGGATCTGTTGGCGGGTATAACAAGGGTATTGATGAAAAGATCAAGCTACTCAGTTTGGAAGGAATAAAGATTGATAGGAAATACAGCATATTGGATTTTGAGAACAAATCATTCAAAGATTTTAAGGACCCAGAGATTTTCCTTCTACGCTCTTGTTCACTTTGACATTCGAAATTTAGAGACGATAAAGGCACTTTATGTTTTATGCCCCGCAAAGTTGGAATACTTTTTACCCAGACCAGCCCCCCTCAAAATAAACCTATGGCTAACTTGTCTAAATTCATGAAAGATGTAAATCGAATGGCTAGGAACAGCTTCCGCCTTGTTGAAGAAACCAAAGTTGAGCTTGAATTTCCAAACTTATGAGCATCGCTTTTGCTAGCTGCGCACGAAAAAGCGCGTTGGATTTTTCTCAAATTCAATTTTGCTCCTGCGGACCTGCTGGAGTTGCAATTCTTATCCTCTTGGTTTTCCTCGCTCTCTGTGAGTACCTTTTGGAACTCAGGGAGTTGGGTAGATCTACTTCTTTTCCTTCCCCCATGACTCCTTGCGATGAGCCTCCATAAAGTTATTTTCTTTGCCCTGATACTCCGCAAACGTTTTTATTCTCTCCTTCCCAACTCTATAAGGCTCTGGAAATTGCTCCTTATACCTCAGATCTCTAACCAAATGATGGTCAAGAACAACCTCACACTCCGTTTCTTCAAGTATTCTAATCAAATTCTCTGACGCATCTTCAAGGTTCTTTTTGCTGAATCGCCACCCCAAAAATAATGTCGGCGGCCCATCAATAATCAAAAGACCCGGATTTTGCCCAATTATGTATTCAGCGGCTTCTCTCACCACAGGACCTTGAATGTCAGACCCATGAACCAACGTAAAGTCTTTATCTTCTACAGTTGTAATCAAAACAGTTCCGACCCTCACACCTTCTGGTCCATGTGGAAATGCCCTCGAAAAACTTATTTTCGTTTTGCCATGCTTAAATTCTTTTCCATCGCAATAACTCAGCTCTTTAACCTTATCTTTAATATTTTTTTCAAAATCCAGACCCCTCAATCTTTGAGATTGGTTGATTTTGTGGAGCCTATCCTTCGCATAGACGATCTTTCCCTCATAAAAATCTTCTTCAGGATCATAGTGATCGTAGTGGTAATGGGATATTGTCAGCACTTGACAATTCATCGCAATCTCGTGAATTTTTTGTTTGGCTTCTTCCAATGCTTTAATCTCTTGGCTTGAAGGGGGCAGGCCATACCTTATTGGTCCCAAAGCCGCTGACGGGTCGATCAGTATTTTCAAATCTTCTGTTTCAACGAAACATGACAGGGACCTAACTCCCAAAGAGTCTGAATACAAAGGTTGGATTTTCATTAGTCAATCAAATTGAGTTGGGAAAGAAAAAGGTTTTGCTTTCGAAGATTTCAATGATATGCCCTTCAACCCATAGAACCTAAAAATAAGATCTATAAATGTAATCGTGAGAAAAATTCCCCAGCCCATCAAAATAATAGTCCACAAGGTGAGCGGGATCTTCATAAAGTTCGCCTCTGCCTATTTCCCCATCATCATGATCGTCCCATCCCCAGGGTGCATTTGCCTTGTTCCTCCCATATGTATCCCCTCTAAACGTGCCATAACTATAGAATGTCTCTGGATTGTGTCTTCTGTTCCAAATCTCAGTCATACTCCTTAACCCATAACCTGCATGTCTGTCATTTCCTCCTTTAGGCTCTTGAGCTCTTCCATCTGGATAGTAGACCACATAATCTCCGCCTGGGTCGAACCTCCATATTCCCTGTGTGTCATCTGGTAAAGTTTTTTGCTCATCACCGACAATCCCGTGGCCTTTCGCTTGAATGTAGAGATTCGGGTGAGAATATGAAAAGTCCACGTCTCCATCTATGGTCTCATGCCCATCTCGAACCTCACGGGAGGGATACTGTTCAAAGTCTTTAAACGAGTAAAAGTCACCATGGGCCACAGTAACCATAAGCAGAAACTTCCCATACCTCGATCCATCCTTTCGGATTACCAACAGGCATCCTTCCATATCATTCTCGTGTGAAATAAAATTTGTGTTTATCTCAGCCCAGTCTCGAGGATGGAAGAAAGCATACCCTATAAACCAATTTGTTGATGTTTCAACTACCCAATAGTATGCCCAGGCGTTCAGAGGATACGAATTTTTGTTTTCCCAATTGTTGCAGCCATTCCAATCTCGGTCAAAATCAAAGTTTGTTATGTAATCTGCTGAGTAATCCGTGGAATCTGTGTCTTGATAGATGATTGGTGCCCAATAGGATGCCAAGACCCGGTCCTCAATTCCAGTTGCTGATCTTACAAGAAAAACACCCCTTGGTAAAAATAGTACAAAAACAATTATTGCAAAGGCAAAACCCCTAAAAATTTTCTTGTGGGTCAGGTGCATGCTGTAATAGATATTGTTTTTAGGGCTTATAAATCTATTCTATTAGAGTTTCTATACTTTTTAGAAAGATTGTTGACAAGTGCGCTCAGAAACGATAAGAGAAAATCTTCGAGCTAGATCTTTTTCTAAGACCAGAAAAATTATCGGTCTATGAAGCTCCAAACAGAAAAATATAAAATCATCTTTCTTTATTTGCATTCTATGAGCATATTAATCAATAAAAACTCTAGGGTTTTGGTGCAAGGAATAACTGGTCATCAGGGGCAGTTTCATGCTAAGCAGATGAAAAAGTATGGAACTAAGATTTTGGCGGGGGTAACCCCGGGAAGAGGGGGGCTGAATGTTGACGGTATTCCCGTCTACGACTCGGTTGGGCAGGCCAAAAAGAAACACGACGTTAATTCTTCTATCATATTTGTGCCCGCTCCTTTCGTTAAGGATTCAGCCTTTGAAGCGATAGATGCGGGAATGGATCCTGTGGTCATAATCACAGAACACGTTCCTGTCCATGACACGATTGAAGTTGTAAATTATGCAAAGAAAGAGGGTGTGTGCATCATAGGTCCAAACACACCAGGAATAATATCCCCCGCAAAGAGTAAAATAGGGATCATGCCTTCCCATATCTTCAAAAAAGGCACGGTGGGATTGGTTTCCAGAAGTGGAACACTGACCTATGAGATTGTGGACAGTCTGACGAAGGGCGGGTTTGGCCAATCGACCGCACTGGGGTTGGGGGGAGATCCTGTAGTAGGTCTCAGTTTTATAGACGTTCTTAACTCGTTTGAAAAGGATGAGGAAACGGACGCTATGGTACTTATAGGTGAGATTGGCGGAAATGCAGAAGAAGTATCCGCAAGCTATATCCAAAAGCACGTATCAAAGCCTTTAGTAGCGTACATAGCAGGAATAAATGCTCCCAAGGGTAAAAGGATGGGGCATGCTGGAGCCGTGATAGCCGGAAAGACAGGAACAGCCATCTCTAAAATAGAGGCTTTTGAAGTTGTGGGAGTGCCCGTAGCGAAGCTGCCGAGCGAGATACCCAAGCTGTTAAAAGAGGCTGTTTAGCCTTAAGCAGATTTTTTTAAAATCTTTTGCTACGATCATGAAATCTTTTTATGCCCACCAAATTTCCTTTATGTTTCCTGTATTCCGTATTCCCGGGATTCGAAAAGAAAGTTTTACTATAAATTACTTTTTATCCTTTTTAGATTCTCTGCTACCTTTTTAGCAACTTCTTTGTGAAGAGAGAATCCATGCGAGTCCATGGTTACCACCAATGGACCAAATCTTTCTACTTCAAACAGCCATACCGCCTCCGGAATACCAAGCTCGTCCAGGTAGAATACGTTTTCAACTCTCTTTACCGAGTCCGCCATCAGTGATCCCGCACCACCTGTGTACTGTGCGTAAATTCCTCCATACTCCTTCAGAGCATTGAGCGTCTTTTCGCCCATCCCCCCCTTGCCTACAAATACCTTGGTTCCAAACACTTTCATAAATTCGTCTTCAAAGATTTCCATTCTTACACTGGTTGTGGGACCCGCACTCACTACTTTCCATCTCTCTTTCTCTTTTTTCATCACGGGACCGCAATGAAAACACGGATAATCTCCAAGCGGTAAGGGGGATTTCTCTCCTTTTTCACGAAGTTCAAGCAACATCTTGTGTGCTGCGTCTCGGGCTGTGTATATCTTGCCGGTTATCTCAATTTCATCATTTACTCTTAGTTTTTTTATCTCCTCAGGATCCAGGGGAGTTTTTATCAGTTTCATTCTATCACCTCCACAGAACCATCAGGTTTAACCCTTAGTGAAACCTTTCGATCGCACCAGCACTGCGGAACAATTCCGATGGGAAAACTTGCCGGATGCCTGTGGGCATACTCTATCTTCACATCTAAGACGGTTGTTTTTCCTCCTACACCCATGGGTCCAACCCCCAGTTCATTTGCTTTTTCTGTAAGCTCTTTTTCGAGGTCTGCGATTTGCTTCTCTTTGTGATGCTCCCCAGTGCGCCTGAGAATGGCGTGTTTTGCCAAATTCAAAGCAATGTTGGCTCCTCCTCCCAGTCCCACTCCAACAATAGTTGGTGGGCAGGGTTTTCCTGCCATTTGTGCAATCCAATCAAGAACAACTTCTTTCACTCCTTTCAGCCCTCTGCCAGGCGACATCATAACCAAATGAGCCATGTTTTCACTTCCTCCGCCTTTAAGCAAAAGGTTTATTTTCAACTCGTCGCCATCGGTTAATTCCCATTGAATATAGGGTATATGTTTTCCTATGTTGTTTCCCGGATTTTTATGAGTTAAGGGATCAATTGTATTTGGCCTAAGTGGAGTTTCTTTCGTTGCTCTCCTTGCTACTTTTTCCAGCACGGGCCTAATCTTTCCAACATCCTTTATGCATGGAAACGAAGACCCAGCCTCAATAAAGAAGGTTATTGTTCCCGTGTCCTGGCAAATAGGTATCCCTTTAGTTTTTCCTATCTCTATGGCTTTTAGCATTGTTTCTATCTGCCCTCTTGCAGGACCTTCTTCTCTCTCTTTGGCTCGTTTTAGTGCTTCAAGCGTGGCTGGTGTTATTGTGGTTGCTGTTCTCTTTATGACTTCAACCAATCCATCTTCAAGTAATTTCATATCCATCTTAATCCCACTAAGAACATCTGATTGGGATATATAAATCTTATACAATTGTTAAGTCAACTTTCTAACTTAATGTTTATACAAATTTACAGGAATAGCATTTATTCCTCTATGAAATCTCTTTTCGTTGTACCATTGCCGGTAATG